>JABAOE010006128.1_pt1 | contig 25150 bp, 22 predicted proteins | sample 7062141 | NCBI WGS metagenome assembly JABAOE01 (sample SAMN14538627, study PRJNA623070) | marine sediment metagenome | biome: marine biome [ENVO:00000428]; feature: marine pelagic biome [ENVO:01000023]; material: deep marine sediment [ENVO:00002113] | place: India: Gulf of Khambhat ... | reverse complement strand
GCCAATGCTGAATAAAATTGAAACCGGGTTCCTCATGCTGCCTTTTTTGGAATGCTGTGACGTGGGCGACGGTCGATGAAATTTACCAGTCTAACGAAAACATGCAGCGTTCGGCCAATTCATCGACGTTGGCCCGGCTGTCATAAGTCTCTTCAGCGGCGGATCGATCGACACATTGAACCAGTTGGAATGCCTGCGGCCTCACCCCTTGGATCATCTTGGAGTAGAGGGCCTTGTCTTTGAGCTTTGGTTGGAATGAAATCCAGGCCGCGGCCGTAGCCAGCTTATGGGTATAGGTTGCCATTTTCCATTGGCCCACGTAGGCACCCTGCAAAGTTTTGCCCGCATACCATGGGCGAGCAGTGGATGAGGATACACACACACTCAGCGCGAAAAATGAAAAAGCGAACGTAAGAACTGCTGTTTTCATAGGCCCCCTCCGTGAAGTCCGCGTCACTATAGTAATTGAATAAGATCGGTTCAAGGGATTTCCTGTCAGGCCTGACCCTCAAGTATCGCTGCTTTCTTCCATGCGCCGTAATGGCCAGTTGTGCTCCATTTTGTGTTGCAATGGCTTCCCACGCTGTGCAAGAAGGGTGGTGCTCTGAGGGTGCTTCCCGGGGTGCTTTCGTAGTTAATAGGAGGTGTGCGATGCCCGAACAATGGAGTGATGATTGGAGTAACGTTGTTTTTTCTTTAGAGGAGCGAGATCGACGGTGGCGCAAAGTAAGATCTTTAATGGCCCGGGATGGGATCGATGTAATCGCCTGCCTTCCCTGCACCAACAGTCACAATCGAGGCCAGGCGGATCCGGTTTATTTGACCCAACTCGGGGAGAACTCCGACGAGGTAACCGTGGTATTCCCCCAGGAGCATGGGGTTACCGCATGGCTTTCGAGAGGCGGCGTATGGCCATCGTCCAATTGGTTGACTGATGTTCGACCTGCACCTCGAGGTACAGGAGGTCGAACGGTGGTCAATCGGTTGAAAGAAATGGGGTTTGAGCGTGGGGTTATCGGTATCGCGGGCCTCACAGGCGGGCTGTTGGGTCACTGCCGTGAATCCGAGGGTGAAGTCAATTGGCAATCGGTTCAAATTATCAAAGAGTCTCTACCGAACGTCAAAGTGATCTCCGCGACGGATTTGCTTGGTGAAGCCCGTTATCAGAAAAGCGACGAAGAAATTGAATTCCTCCGCAAAGGGACGCTTGTCGCGGAAAAGGTCATAGACACGATCGTGCACCATGCCCGGGCGGGAGTTACGGAACGGGAAATATACGGACATATGATGTTGACCACTGCAAAAGAGGGTGGAAGTTTTACTCCGATGTTCGGGTGGAGCAGTGGCCCCCTCGGCAATACCTACCACCGGGTGGAATTACCTTCACTTAGAAGATTTCAAACCGGTGATTTTCTTGGCATCGAAATTGAAGGCCGTTGGGGTGGTTATGTCGCGCAGATTGATCAGGCGTTTTACTTCGGCGCCGCTCCTGGGGATCTAAAAGACGGCATGCAGTTGATCTATGAATCTTACAATCGTGTGGTGGAAGCGATGAAGCCTGGGGTCACGGTGGGTGAACTTCTGTCAGTTGGTGAGGTCAAGGGCATGAATGGACGAGGTAAGGCCACACTGCTGATGCATGGTCGTGGAACAGGCGATGACGGACCGTTGGTGACGACTCGGATCACTGATAAGTTGAGAGCAATAGAGCTGAAAGAAGGCTGCGTGATGATCGTAAAGCCCAGTGTTTTTGTTGACGGTAAGCCGGACTATGGGAAATGGGGTGAAATCGTGGTGGTTCGTGCCAATGGCGCCGAACGGTTGGGCAGCAGACCCCAAAAGCTGTACGAACTCCCTTAGTAGAATTGAGCAAAGCGCATGGTGCTAAGCGCAAAGCGTTAGAGTCGATTAGTCAATGAATGGAAATAAGAGACTTCTGTCGCAAAGAGCCTACTCCGCCGAAGCGGCTCCGGCTGCGAATGCTGGGCGCAAAAGACGCCATGCATAACTGAAGTTAAAATTTCGAAACTCGAAATCCGAAATATCAAACAATTTCAAATGACAGAATGTCTAATGTCCAAAACGGGAGTTTTGAGTGGTTTAGGATTTTGGTGATTTGAATTTCGGAATTGTTTCGGATTTCGATATTCGTATTTAGGATTTCACGATCCGTTTTCGTTTCTGCGGTGAAATATCCAATCTCTGTCTGCGTTAATCTGCGTGGGTCTGCGGCTAAATTGTTTTAAAAATTAATCTTTGCGCGCTTGGCGGCTTGGCGCGAGGTATCCTCTTGTCGTTCTATAATTCAGCCGATCTTGAGGAGCTTCTCGGCGTTACCGTGGTATATCATTTCCCGTTCGAGGTCGGAGCATTGAAGTTTCTCCACCATTCCTGCGATGAGTTTGTAGGGCTGGCCGTAGGGATGATCCGTCCCATATAGAAGGCGGTCGGCTCCCATGAGTTTGTAAAAATATTCCAGGGCTTCGATGTGATAGGTTACCGTGTCGTAGTAGAGCCGCTCCAGGTAGTAACCGAAAGGGTTCTTCAAGGGTGGGCGATCTACTACGGATTGCATTGCCGCGTCAGCGGAACGCTCCAATCGTCCCTTGAGGTATGGAATGACTCCGCCGATATGGGGAACAATCAATTTAAGGTCGGGTTGTTCATCAAAAAGGCCGCTTTGAATTAAACGTATCGTGTTCAACGTTGTGTCATACATGAAGGCCAGGCCTGTAACCAGGGATCCGTTGTCCATGCCGTTGAGGTTGAGGGGAATGGCGGGGTGCATGTTAAGTGGAACTCCCAGTGAAGCTATGTACTTGTAAATGGGCCTCAGTTCAGCGGAGTCCAGAACCTTTTGATTGATATTGGAAAACAACTGAACCCCTTTAAAGCCCAGCTGATTAATGCATCGATCTATTTCTTGGAACGTGCGTTCGGTACTGCCAAAACCCAGGGTCGCCCAGCCTAAGAATTTGCCAGGATATTTTTGAATAATGGCGGCCAGCTCATCGTTGATGCGGCATGCCCAATCGTCGGCCTCTTTACCGCCAAGGATCTCCGGGCCAGGAACCCCGTGACTGAGGACGGATACGTCGACGCCCATATCCTCGATGTCTCTCAATTTCACTTCCACGTCGGTGATCCGCGGGAGAACGGGCAACCGAAATCCCTGAGCACAGGTCGTAAAATAGGTGCCGCCCTCCAGCGCACTGCTGGGTAAAGCGCTTCGACCCTCGAGGCGTTTGATGAAGTTAAGGCTGATAAAATGTGTGTGTACGTCGATTCGCATTTCCGCTCACCTCCGTGGCCCGAATTCTCCTTTGATATGGGACCGGATGAAAAATGGCCGGGCAAATAGTATGGGGAACCGGAGCTCGTGTCAACTGACCGTTGGCCAGGATACCGTTATCCCGCTCCATAGGGCGAACCTTCACAAAAGTTCCTTGCGATTGAAGTCAAATTACGATAACGAGAAAGCGCAATGAACCATTCAACAACAAAAAAAAGTGAAAATCTGAACCTTACCTTGGCCTGCGGTCCCTACGACCGAACGGAGGCGCTGCGCAACGGAGCCATCCGACCGGAGGGCATCAACCTCACCTACCTTGCTGTCGAGCCTCCGCCTTTGCTGGTGGATCGCGCGGTTAAAAACAACGAGTTCGATATCGCGGAAATGTTTCTTGCCCTGTATATGTCGCTGCGCTCCAAGGGGAGGTTTCCATTTGTTGCGATTCCTATTTTTCCTTCCAGAGTCTTTCGCCATGGTTTCATTTTCGTGAACACCCGCTCCGGCATAACGACGCCCAAGGACTTGGAGGGCAAACGGGTGGGCGTCCCGGAATTTAGGCAGACGGCGGCGGTGTGGGCGAAGGGTGCTTTACAACACGACTATGGTGTGGACCTGACGACCATCCGATGGGTGGAAGGGGGCATCAACGAAGCCCGACCCCCGGATGAGCTCGACCTAAAGCCGGAAGGTTCGTTCTCCCTTGAGTTTGCTCCCCGGGGTAAGAGTTTGGACGATATGTTGGATACGGGCGAGCTGGACGCTCTTCTTGGCGCCAGAAGACCTACGTCATTTGGTAGCAACCCAAATGTCCAGAGGTTGTTCCCAAATTTTCGGGAAGTCGAAAAGGACTATTACCGAAGAACCGGGATTTTTCCGATCATGCATACGATGGTTATAAAAGAGAGCCTGTATCGAGAACACCCATGGGTGGCTGAGAGTATTTACAAAGCTATGGTTGATTCGAAAAAATGGGTGTTGGAGCGAATTCGCGAGGGCGGTACACTGCGGTTTATGTTGCCATGGTTATGGGATGATCTGGAACAGCTGGACCAATTTTTTGCGGGCGATGGTTGGCCCTACGGGCTTGAGTCCAACCGTAACACCTTGGATACCCTGATGGAACATCTGGTCGAACAGGGATTGATGGATCACAAGGTCCCTGTGGATGAATTGTTCCTGCCTTTGTAAGAACCCCACCTTGACTGAAAGAGGGTCCTGACCGGCCTGCATGGAGTCGGAAGGTTGCGGCCGGCAGGTTGCGCCGACTGAGTTTTACGGAATTTGTCAAATCCGGCATCTAGACCATAGCGCTCTATCGATCCGTCCACCGTGTAACTGCTGTAAAATTAGGGGTTTAGGCGGAAGCGCAATGCCCCGTGTCCTTTGGCATACTTCTCGCTTCTTTCCGCTCGGAAACCTGCCAGCATAAAATTTAGGGGGCTCTCATGAATTTCGACAAGAAGTTTCTTTACGTGGCGTTGATTGTTGTCGGCATTGCTCTGGTTGTGGGACCAGCGTTCGGCCTAAAAATGCGCAGCGACGCAGTCAAATACCGGCAGCTGAGCGATCAAAAGGCGGAGAAGATCGAAAAACTCGAGGCAAGTGTGGCAGAGCTGCAAAGGACCCTCCAAATGCGAGATGAGGCGATTTCCAAGCAGCAGGTTAGGGTTGCCGATTTAAGCAGGGCCCATCAGGACCTCCGCAAGCGAAACGAGAACCTTTTGCTGGATATGCAGGAGAGCGAGAAGCAAGCCCAGGAACTATTGGTGGGTAAGAATCAACTATCAAATCAATTGGAAATGGTTGCCGCTGAGGCGCAAGAATTAGCCAGTGTGAAAGAGCAGCTATCGAGTAAGCTTAAGCTTGCTTCGGCTGAGGCTGAGGAGCTTGCAAGGGCCAAAAGGGAGCGGGAGGAAGCCCTTCGAAACCAAAAACAGTTGATCGCATCCCTCAAGAAAGAGATTGATGCCGGCCAGGTAAAAATTGCACAGCTAGCCGGCTTAACTACGGTTCGGTTGGAAGACAAGATACTTTTCGATTCTTCCAGGGCGTCCATTAAGGCATCCGGCCGGGACGTCTTGAAGAAGGTCGGTGAAGCCCTGCAACAGATCAAAGACAAGCATATTCAGGTACAGGGTCACACCGATTCTCGACCCATCAGATGGGATCTCCAAAGAAAGTATCCATCCAACTGGGAACTGTCCGCTGCACGGGCCGCCACCATCGTTCGCTATCTGGTTGATGAGATTGGGATTGATCCCGCCCGGTTATCGGCAGCTGGTTATGCTTTTCACCAACCCCTGGCTAGCAACGATACCCCTGAGGGACAGCAAGAGAATCGACGCGTTGAATTCTCCTTGATGCCGCTTCGAACTGGCTCCATGGTCAGCGGTAAATAGGAACCGGAACGCCGCAAAAACTAATCGCCCACTGCCCTTGGCTCTGACTCTTTCGTACAGGCTTTGCATTCGTTCGTTTTCAAATTTTTTCACGCCCTACCACTGTCTCATTCTGGTTTGACCCCGCCTTAACCGTTACGTTTAGAGTATCGACTTTACCCCTTCTTTTTGTTTGTGCTAACACGGGGATCAGCAGTTCGCGTAACCTTCCTGCCTATAGAGGCAAGAAAACGGGAGTCAGTATTGGTCAAATTGCTTAGCGGGGGAACCTTTTCCTCGCTGCGACATAGAAACTTTCGCTTGATGTGGGCTGGCACCATCTTTCGCGGGGCGGGTATGATGATCCAGCAGCTCACCCTGGGATGGTTGGTCTATGATCTGACAGGTTCCGCTGTTTTGCTGGGTGCACTAAGCGCGCTTAGAATGTTGCCCTTTTTGGTATTTGGCCCTCTGGGCGGTGTCATCGCGGACCGTGTAGACCGGCGTAGGCTTATCACGAGCCTCTATTGCCTTTTTTCCTTGTTGAGCTTTGGCATGGGAAGCCTAGTGGCCCTGCGACTCGTCGAGGTCTGGCATCTTTTTGCGTTCGTTGCCATTTCCGGTGTGATGGCTTCTTTTCTCATTACGGTAGAGCACTCCATTATCCCCAATACCGTTCCTAGAGAAGAGCTCATGAACGCGGTGGCTCTAGACTTTGGTGCCTTCAATACCACCAGGGTGATTGCCCCTGTGCTGGGCGGGTTCCTCATCCCGGTGTTCGGTGCGGCTGGAAATCTGTTCGTCGAAAGCGCAGTTACATTATGCGCGGCATGTGTGACCTATTTATTGCAACTGCCTCCCGTAAACGCGTCCGGAAAGAGATCGTCTGTGTTCGCGAATCTTAAAGAAGGCGTTCGTTACCTGCGGTCCAATCCCCTGGTGGTCACCATCATGATTGTCGCCCTGGTTCCTGCCGTATTTGCCATGCCACACCAGGCGTTGATGCCCATTTTTCAAAAAGACGTATTGGGGGTTGGTCCCGAGGGGCTGGGATTTATGGTTGGTGCGCCGGGGCTGGGTGCTGTTCTGGGAATGTTGTTTTTGGCCACCATCGCGCGGGGAATCCAAAGAAAGGGTTTATTCCTTCTCAGCTCTATGACACTTTTGGGTCTATCGCTGATCTTTTTTTCACAGTCAGCTTCTTTTGCACTCACTTTGGTAGCCCTGATGGGAGTTGGCGGTTTCCATGCCCTATTTGGAGCCACCAAAAACACCATGGTACAACTGACTGTTCCGGATGAGCTTCGGGGGCGAGTGAATAGTCTCTTCTTGCTTGAACGTGGACTGACCCCGGCGGGATCGTTCCTTGCCGGCGTAGCGGCCCACTACTTTGGTGCGCCCGTCACCGTTGCCGTTATGGGCTCAATAGTAGTCCTGCTAGCTGGTGTGGTCTTAATGTGCACGCCACAGATCCGTGCGAGGAACATTCTGTCGTAATTGGATATTTAAATTTCATCCCGTAAAGTTAGGGAGTTACAACTAGACAAGAAAGCCGAAACCCCCGTTGACACCCGCCTCCATGATTGATATGAGGCCTTTAACTTGTAAAAGGAGACATTGGCTGCATACCTCGTTTTCTGCGTCGATGATCTGTAATAGTTTCAGCAAGCTGCGAAATGAAGAGGGAAAACACTATGAGTAGGAGAAATTCCATCCTCATCCTGAGCATCGTTTTAATATTTGGTACCGTTACCCACGTATTCGGTGCGGACTTTTACGCGGGTAAAACCATTCGCTTTATCGTGGGCTTTTCTCCCGGTGGAGGGTACGATACCTACACCCGGGCTATCGCGCGGCATATCGGAAAGTATATACCCGGCAATCCGACCCCTGTGGTGATGAATATGACCGGGGCGGGCAGCCTGATCGCTGCGAACTATAACGCCAACAAGGCCAAACCGGACGGCTTAACGATAGCGGTTTGGACTCCTGGAATTTTCCTTGCCCATGCGTTGGGGGACAAGAAGGTTAAGTTTAATCCACAGAATTTAGGTTGGATTGGTACCCCAACCACCGAGACCGTAACCTGCGGTATTATGGCTTCCACGGGACTAAGAACCCTCGAGGACATCGTGAAGTCAGGCAGGACCCTCATTGTCCCAGCCACGAGGGCCCCCGGAAACACCACGGATCCTCCCAAGTTCCTAAACCGGGCCCTGGGAACCAAGTTCAAGGTGGTCACCGGATTCGGAGGAACCGGCCCTATGCGTTTGGCCTTGCAATCGGGAGAGGGGCACGCCGCGTGTTGGACCTGGGAGTCCATGAGGGTTACGGCTCGCTCCATGCTGCATGCGAAGGGTGATGCAAAGTTTATTCCCTTTATAATGAAGAGGAAATGGGACGATCCCGAGGTCAAGAACGTTCCACTGTTTAGTGATGTTTTGAAGAAGGATAAAGATACCTTGACCATGTGGAATGCCTGGAACGTGCAGAATGAGATCACCAAGACGTATAATGTGGCTCCCGGCGTGCCTAAAGAACGGCTGAACATCCTGCGTAAAGCCTTTGCAGCGACCCTAAAGGATCCACAGTTTTTGAAAGATGCCAAAAAATCAAAGTTGAACGTTACGTATGTAAGCTGGCAAACGGTAGAGAAGTTGCTAGTAGAGATCAATTCTCTGTCTCCGAAAATGAAAAAGGACCTCCAAGTACTAACCGGATTCAAAAAGAGCCGCGGTTAAGTCCATGCACTAGGTTTTGCGAAGGGGTTGCCGTGTCATCCCTTGATGTCAGCCGGGGTGAGCGTGGATGAGCTAAATTGCTCGTAGCGCCGTTGGGCTCATAGAGGGAAAGAGATGAAAACACCTTATAATATAAAGATCCTCGTTTTAGTTCTCCTAACGACGATTCTATTCAATTCGGAAGTGTACTCGGCCTGGCAGGAGGAATGGGACAAAACCGTTCAAGCCGCAAAGCAGGAGGGGCAGCTTAGAGTTTGGGGCGGCGAGGAAGTTAGTCATCCCACCATAATAGCCGCCTTTAATAAGAAGCATCCTTACATCAAGGTGATTACCGTCACTGGGCGCGCCAGCCAGCTGGTGCTGCGCGTATCGGCGGAACGAAGGGCGGGCAGATATCTCGCGGATGTTTGGGCCACGGGCCCTGGAGGGCCACGGACGCTCTACTTGAAAAATCTCCTGGACCCGGTGGCCGACAAACTCATCTTGCCTGAGGTTACTGATCAATCTAAATGGTACAACGGCAAGCATCATTACGGAGACCCTCAAAAGAAATATATTTTTATCTACGAGGGGACTCCAAACTCCGGGATGAGCGTCTCCTTCAATACAGAAAAGCTCAAGAACCCGGAACAATTTAAGACGCTCTGGGATGTTGTGAAAAAGTGGAACGGAAAGATCTTGTTGTATACCTATGGGAGTGGCGGCTCTATACCCACCCCCGTTCTGATGACTTATTATGATCCAGACGTGGGCCCGGAATTTTTCAAGCACCTTTTTGAAAAGAAAGATCTGACAGTATCTCGAAATCGCCGTCAGGCGACCAATTGGTTGGCCCGTGGAAAGTTTTCCCTGTGTTTGCTGTGTAGGGACATCGAAAGAGCCCAGGGTCAGGGGCTTCCTGTGAGGCGGTTGGATATTGAAAGAAACTTGCTTGGCAGCGGAAATAGCAGCGTGATGGCTCTGCTCAAGAACGCTCCCAATCCCAACGCGGCCAAGGTCTTCATCAATTGGTACCTGTCTCGCGAAGGTCAAATTTTTTACCAGAATTTCTTGAACACGGTCGTTTTGGAAGGTTCGGACTCCATGAGAATTGACATTCCAAAAGATGATGTCCTGCCTGGATTTCGACGACTGAAAGGCAAAGAGTACCGAGTCCTGGGGTTTCCTGATCCAAAGCCGGTACAAAAATTTTATCGGGACATTCTTGTTCGAAAACAGCAGATGAAGTGATCTGTCTCAATGCTTCCGAAGGAAGACAATGATCTCTTGACGCACACCGGAGCGGGAAATCCCATGGGGGACCTCTTCCGGCGCTACTGGATTCCGGCGGTATTATCAGAGGAAATTCCAGTGCCAGACTGCCCGCCGGTGCAAGTGAAGCTTTTGGGTGAAGAGCTGGTGGCCTTTCGGGACAGCCGTGGAAGGGTAGGGCTCCTGGATGAGCATTGTTCCCACCGCGGCACCTCCCTTTTTTACGGCCGGAACGAAGAGTGCGGGCTGCGTTGCATCTATCACGGTTGGAAGTACGACGTGGATGGGAATGTGCTCGAGACACCGGCGGAACCTCCGGGTAGCGATTTCAGAAATAAGATTCACCACAAAGCCTACCCTTGCAAAGAAGTCGCAGGTATTGTCTTTGCCTACATGGGACCCAGGGAAGAGATGCCCCTGTTCCCAAACTATGAATGGGTGAGCATGTCTCCGGAACATCTTTTCGTTAGCAAGGTGTTTCTCGATTGTAACTGGCTTCAGGGACTTGAGGGGGATTGTGATTCATCTCACCTTTCCTACCTTCACAGGTCATTGGGAGGTGACAGACAAACTTTTGAGAACCAAGGTTACGCGGCGGATGGTGCTCCCAACCTGGAGGCGGTGGATACGGATTATGGGGTCCGGATGATCTCGCTCCGAAAGACCGGACCGGATTCCAATCTCTTTCGCGTAACCAACTTCGTGATGCCGTGTCAGGGGTTCATACCCGGGGGATTACAGGGCATGACAGTTCATTACTGGGTCCCCATTGATGACACCCACCTGTGGAAGTACTACATCGTGTGCAATCGGGACAGGCCTTTGCGCGAAGAGGAACGGACCCTGGGAAAGGACCTGGACCAGGAATTTAAAAAGCTCCGTAATCTCCAGAATAACTACGGAATGGACAGGGAAGCTCAAAAGACGAAGACCTTTATAGGGGTAGGACCTTCGTTTTTCATTCACGATGCCTGTGCCACGGAGACCATGGGTCCCATCTATGACCGTAGCCGAGAGCACCTGGCGGCGAGCGACGAGACAGTGATTGCGATCCGTAAATTCCTGCTAAAGGCCGTCAAATCCTTCCAGGCGGGAGAGGAACCTCCGCATATTGTGAGGGGAGCGGCCAGCAACTCCTTTCGCCACCTGGTGACGATCTCAGAACAATTGCCGGCTAGTGTATCTCCCGAAGAACGCCTCGCGCAGAAGATAGCCGAGTAGCTCGTATTCGCGGACAGAACGATTCGATGTCCATGGAATAGGCTCTCCCGAAGCTGCCAACATCATGAAACTCTCCAAATTTATCCTTATCCTTGTTCTCATCCTCTTGGGTGTGTCGGTATGGATCAACTTCGTCGAGATGAAGAAAGAAACAACGTTCTCCTCAGCGGGTGTTGAGATTCGTGTGTTGGAGGCGGCAGCGGCCCGCGGCTTGATAAAAATCGTTGAGCCAAACGGCCAGATAATTATTTTCAGTGAAGATGTTAAGAAGGCAGAATTGACGAAGATCGCCGAACGTCAGAAGTCCTTCATGACCCAGCTGGGTTACTTTTACCATCGCATACTGCGCTTTGTGAGAAACAAACTTGAAAATTGATTCACCGGCTTGAAGGACTTCCGATCGGACTTCCCATCATAAGCCGCCGCCCTACAGTACAATCAGTGTATTTCCCTTGCAAAACCAGTAAAATTCCCAGGTGACATTCCCAGCGGTTTGGAGTTTGGGTAGCCAGTGTCGGAGCAATATTCCTGCAACACCGGGTGTTTTCAGGNNGCTACAATACAAGAACATCCAAGGATTCAAGCATTGAAAGAAAACTCGGGTTGGTCCATTGCCATCGGGATCATTCTGATCATCCTGGGAATTTTTGCCATCGGGTCACCGCTGATCACTGGTGTCGCGGTGGCCATCATGGTGGGGTCATTTCTGCTGGTGGGAGGGATCGTCCAGTTTGTCTTTGCCTTCAAGGCCGGTTCCTGGGGAGCCGGCCTGCTAAACTTTATCGGCGGCGCGCTTTCCGTTGTCTGCGGCGTGTTGATGATCGCCCACCCTCTCTATGGGCTTACATTCTTGACCCTCCTATTGGCGGCTTTCTTTGTGGTAGAAGGCATCTCAAAAATTATCTTTTCTTTTCAAGTCCGGCCGGCTCAGAACTGGGGATGGATCCTATTCAGCGGGGTGGTTGCATTACTGCTTGGCGGAATGATCTGGTACCAGTGGCCTCTTTCCGGAGCCTGGGCGGTGGGCTTGCTAGTGGGCATCGACATCCTCATGTCCGGCTGGTCCATCGTGGCCATTGGGCTGGCTGCACGAAGTCTGCAACCCGCTCCACAAGGCGGAACGGCATAAAAGTTAACTCGCGCACCCTTCGGCAGGCTCAGGGTCCCGAGCAACGTCGAGGGAAAATCACAACGGACAGACAGAGACAGAGATAGGGACAGAGTAGGAAAAGAAAAATATAATTAACCGCAGATTTGCGCAGATTTACGCGGACTGAAGAAGAGCGAAGCGCTAAGCGCATTTAACTTAGCGCCCTTTACGTCTTTGCGCGATGTAATCCGATTATTGTCCGCAATAGACAAGTTTTTTTGTTTGTCATGGCCTCTGACAAACAAAAAAGGGTTGATTCTCTGCGTACTCTGCGTCTCTGCGGAGAAATTTCCGAATCTTTGTCTGCGTTAATCTGCGTGGGTCTGTGGCTAAGTCCGACTATCTTAGCTCTAAATCGGCTACGAACCGCGTGGCCACTTCCGTGGGGGATTTGCCGAACTCGTCCACCTCGAGATTCATTCGCCGCATTTTATCAGCATCGATGGCTCCTGATAGACGACGTAGCGCTTCAGCAACTGCGGGCTGTTTTCGCATGAGGTGAGGGCTCACGAGGACCACCGCGTCGTAAGGTGGAATAACACCTCGGTCGTCTTCGAGCACCCGGAGGTCAAAGGCTGCGATGCGACCGTCGGTGGAAAAAGCGCTGATGACATCGACGCTTCCATTAGCCACGGCCTGGTACATCAACGATGAATCCATGCTTCGTCTGCTGCCAAATTTGAGTCCATAAGCTTTTTCGATATCCCTCCACTCCGGTCGGCCGAAGAATTCGTAGTCGCCGCCGATGGAAAGGGTCGGTGCGTGAACGGTCAAATCGCTAATGCGCCGGATTCCAAGCTTCTCGGCGTGCTGTTCCCGCATGGCGAGGGCGTAAGTGTTCTCAAACCCCAGGGCACTCACCTGGACGATACCATGTTCACCCGCCAGGTATTGAGCGACCTTTGTCAGTACTTCTCTCCGGTCCTTGGGCAATCGGTCCATTTTCATGATGGTGGCCCAGATGGTTCCCGAATAGTCAGCGTAAACATCCAGTTGCCCCGTTCGAAGTGCATCAAAGGCTACGGTGGAACCAAGAGATTGCATGACGGAGGTTTGAAGTCCGGTTGCTCTGCCAATGGTTTGTGACATGATCTCACTTAGAATGTATTGCTCGGTAAACGTCTTGGCTCCAATGGTGATCCGATCCCCACTTGAGGCAAAAAATCGAGGTGCGGCAGATGCGCCGGCGAACAAAAACAGCAATCCGAAAACCCCCAATACGGCGGTGCCCAGGGTTCGGTTGCGGTTCTTCACTGCCACTTCCAGTGCGCGCACCAGCCCGTCCAGTATCAAGGCCAGGACCGACGCAGCTATACAGCCGACCATGACCGCTGTAAAATTCCGGGTTTGTAATCCTGTGAAGATGTAATTGCCGAGACTGGTTGCACCCACAGGTGTGGCTAGGGTGGCGATGCCGACGGTCCACACGGTGGAGGTGCGGATACCGGCCACGATGACCGGCATGGCCACCGGTAGCTCGACTCGTCGCAACCGTTGTGAAGGTGTCATGCCCACGCCGCATGCCGCCTCAATGAGGGCCGGGTCCACGGACTGGAGCCCGGCAACGGTGTTACGGAGAATCGGAAGAATGCTGTATAAGGTAAGACCGATGATGGCAGGGAGATAGCCAATGCTTTGCAGGTTAAGACTTGCCAGCACGGGGACCATAATGGCCAGCAGGGCCAAGCTCGGCACGGTTTGAATGATGCTGGCGCTTCCCATGACCGGCTGCTCGATCCACCCGAGTCTTGTGACTAGCACACCCAGAGGGACGCTCAGACAGGTTCCGAGCAGGAGGGCCACCATGGTGAGCTGGAGATGCCCTGTAAGGTATCCCGGCAATAATATAAGCTGGTCGGTCACTTTGAATTCTCGGCCATCAACTCATCCACAAGATGAGCCTGTCGCTTCGGCGTACCCATGAGTTGCTGTACGTACTCATCCGCCGGCTCCACCATGAGCTGATGAGGCGTGCCCACTTGGACCAACCGTCCATTACGCATGACAGCAATGCGGTCACCAAGAATCAATGCTTCCACCATGTCATGGGTAACAAAGATCCCTGTGAGGTGGTGTTCGCGGCGAATTCGGGAGAAGGATTGCTGTAATCGATCGCGGGTTAAAGGGTCCAGAGCACCAAAGGGTTCGTCGAGGAGCATGACTTTTGGCTTGGCCGCCAGGGCACGGGCGACGCCCACACGTTGTTGCTGTCCGCCGGAAAGCTCCGAAGGATACCTTCCCCGCATGGTACCAGGTTCCAGCTCCACCATGGTAAGCAAGTCGTCCACCTGTTTGGAGATGTCGGCCGGGGACCAATCCAGGAGGGAGGGAGTGACCGCGATATTCTCCGCCACCGTCATGTGAGGAAAGAGCCCCACCTTTTGAAAAACGTATCCAACGCGACGTCGCAAGAGATGCGCGGGTACTTCGAGGACGTTCTGGCCATCTAAACGTATCGCACCGGAGGTGGCGTCGATCAGTCGGTTTATCATCTTCAGGGTGGTTGTTTTTCCGGATCCCGAGTCACCCAAAAGGACCAACAGCTCACCCTCAGCAACGGCGAAGGAGATGTCATCCACCACCACCGTGTCTCCGTACTGTTTGGTGACGTTGTTTAACTCAATCATGAAGAGAGACGTTGAAAGGATGATGGGAGTGGAACCGACCACCGGGGTTAGAGCCCCGCCAACCGGATCCCAGGGCTATATCAGGATCGCGCATGACCTGTTTTTCAGGAGGGCGTGTGGGTAAACCCTCCAGAGGATTTACGAAACCAGCGCTACGTGTATTATCCGACCTGCAAAACTGCGACCAGGCTGTGGCCACAACCTTGCCCGCGCTGTAACGTGAACTCAAGACGTCGCAGAACGTAAGCCAGTTGGGGCTCTAATACGTTAGCGCGAATATCTCCTAAATCGATCCAGGAAACGCTATCGATGACCCGGTCCATGGTCATCAGCGCGGTTTGTAATTGAGGTGGAAAATTTCGCCAGCCATCGAGATCTACGAGGTCGATACGGTTGCCCTGAAGGCGCTCGAGAGTAAAATCAACAATCGTGTTCCAGCACAGGGCCAACTCGGCAAAGAACCGGTCCAGGTCCCGGTGTCCGTTCAAGGGTTGGTAGTCAACCCGCAAATGTTCCAGTTTCGTTCGGACGTTTAGCTCATAGAGGTGGTTCACCATGCTGCGCAGCGGCGGAAGAGGGCATCCGTATTCCCGTGTGTCGATATGTCGACCGACAAAAATAGACCGGTCCATCAGATCGAGGGGTCTGACCGCGACCCCGTTGTGAGCGGTCAATTCACGACACAGCTCACGAACCTCGTCGCCTGTCCAAAATCGGATAGGGAATTGTTCCACCTCTCCGCTGTGGCGCTCCTCTTCTTCGTACATGTAGCTCATGGAGTAGGGGAGCATTTTATTCGGGCGATCATCGGAGCTCCAATAGAGGGGCCACTCCGGGGAATAACGTCCCATCAGGTCCAGGACGACCAGTGCTCCAGGATGGGCATGATGAAGAATGTCTCCCAGACACACCTTCAGAGAGTCTGTGTCCAGATGGGATAGAGGGCCGTAGGAGGAAAAATAAATATCGAAGGGTGCTTGCGATTTGAGCTCACCCAGTCCTTCGGAGAGGTCTGCCGGTTCGAAGATCACGTTGGGCATGCCGGAATAATTCTGCCGCCCCTGTTCAACCATGGCGTCACTGATGTCAACGCCGAAAAACAGTCCAATTTCCTTGGACGGAAGCACAAAGCGCAGCTCGTCTTCCATGCTCAAGTCTTTTTCGTTGATACGGGTGAGCAATTCATATCCTTGCCCCGCACCGCATCCCAGATCCAATACCCTAACGCCGCGACCTGCATTGCGGCATTTTGCCGCCACCCGGGCGACATGTGGGCGCAGAATGAGCCGGGTCAACTGGTCCTCCCAGTAGGTTCGGACGTTGTCGTGTTTCCCGAACAATCCGCCCACGTGTTTCCCGTAGTAGCCCCGGGCTACGGTGTCGCTGTAGGTCTTGTGACCGGGAGCTTCGCTTGTTTCCGTTAACACATTGAGGTTAGACATTGGGTCCCTCCAGCTGATTCTGTGAAGTGAAGGCGCCGCGCCAGCGTCCCACGGTCCGACGCGGGGTTTCCCCAGGGAAAATATCTTCGAATATTCTCCGGTAGAGAAGCGCCTCCTTGGTCTTTGGGGTGTCCGTGGGGAACCGCTCTGCGGCTGCCGCAATTTCCTCGTCGCTGACTTTCTGATCGCAGTGCTCCCTCAAGGTCCATTCGGATCCACATCCCTGCGCAAACTCCTGTTTCTCACGCCAAAGTATAGAGTCAGGGAGTAAATCGGTTACGGCGTTGCGGAGCAGCCACTTCTCCGGATGATCCGGCCGGTGTAATTTTTCCCGTGGATCGATGTTCATCACCGCGTTCAAAAAATCAATATCAAGAAAAGGAACGCGACCCTCGATGGAGTGGGCCATGGTCATGCGGTCCACGCGCTGCAAGTTCATGTTGTGCAGGTTCGTCAGCAAGCGGACACACTCCTGATGCAAGACGATCGGATCATCAATGCTTCGAAGATAGAGATACCCTGCAAAGGCTTCATCCGCACCTTCACCCGATAGCACGACCTTCACATAATCCGAGGCGATCTTGGATACGAAATAGCAGGGTATGGCGCTGCGCATGAGCGCGGGATCGTAGGATTCCAGGTGGGCAATGGCTTCTTCCAGCATGGAAGTGGCCTCTTCCGGGGTATAGGCATACTCATGGTGCTGGGTCCCCAGGTATTGAGCTACCTCTCGAGCCGCAAGGAGATCCGGTGAACCCTCCAGTCCGACTGAAAAGCTGTGCAGATGTTGGACGTGCTGCCGAACCAAAGCCGCGATGATGCTCGAGTCGAGTCCGCCTGAGAGAAAAACTCCCAACGGAACGTCGCTCATCAAACGCTTGACGACTGCCGACTCAAGCCTTTTTCGAATGGATCCCGTGTCGAGAGCAGACTCCGGACTTGGTGGATTTAGCCATTTCGGATTGAACCACCGGTGGAATGCTCCATCATTATAGGTGAAACCCGCCGGCACCTCTTCAATGTTGGTGCAGTTGTCGATGAGAGCCTTGAGTTCTGAGGCAAACCAGACTCCACCCTCTTTGTCGCGCCCCTTGTATAGCGGCTTGATCCCCAGCGGGTCCCGCGCGGCAAAGATCTTGTGGCCGTCGCTCAACACAAAGGCGAACATGCCGTCAAGTTTTGTCACGCAAGATGGGCCGAGCTCTTCGTACAGATGGAGGATAACTTCGGAATCCGACTGGGTCTGAAAGTGGTGCCTGCTGCTCAGCTGTCGGCGCAAAGCTTCATGGTTGTAAATCTCACCATTGCATACTAACGCCAGATTGCCATTTTCATTGGTGAGGGGCTGTTTGCCACTCTCGAGGTCGATAATGGATAGCCGCCTATGTGCGAGGACGGTAGAACCGTTGTGGAGAAGGCCAAAATCGTCTGGTCCGCGGTGCTCTAATCGATCGGCCACCTCATCAATGGTCTCCGCAACCGAATTCGATTGGCGACCCAAATATGTCGTGATTCCACACACAGCGATTCGAGACTCTGGGGATCGAGTCTACGACTTTCTCCTCTCTTTCGTTTTGCAATTTATAGGAACTAGGAACCCATTAATTTCGAACCCTATACGCATACCATTTTAGCCCGATACCTGTCCATCCCTCGCAGATGTTTTTAAAGATTCGACGGGCAAAGAGGTCTTATACAAAGACTCAACTAACTTAACAAGAAAAAAATTCCAGTGGCTATTTTGTTGGAATCATTGGGATTATTCGAATAGAGAATCTATTTTAAGTGCTAAATATTAACAAGCTAATAGTCACGTTCAAAGCTTTTAGCGTTTGAAGAAACGTTAAATCGAAGTTGAATTTTTTGCCACTATTGGCAGGGTGATGGAGGGTCTACAATGTTTCCACTTTCGTTGTACGTCCAGGTGTCGGCACCGCAATTGGCATGAGTGGCGGCAAGGGAATAGGTGGTCCCGTCTGAGGTAATTGTGAGGGAGACACCGTTGCTTTGCCTGAAACCGTGAGCGAGGAGTGTTGGTAGGGCGGCGGTATAAACTTCAAATTCTGCGTAGTAGGCCTCCTGAACGATGGATGCGTTCTTTAGGTCAGATTTGACCGTAGCAATGAAGGTTTTCCTGCGATACGCGTTGTATTGAGGGATGGCTAAAGCAACCAAAATCCCCAATATTCCTATGGCTACGAGCAGCTCCAGGAGCGTGAATCCTTTTGGTCCGAATAGCCTCTTCATTGCACTCATCCGTTCAAACGTGGGACCGTCCACAAGCTAAAACCCCAGTGGAACTCTATCATTGACCTAGCGGTGTGTGAGTTCGTTTCAATAGTTAACAGTTAACTCCTGGCTATTTGAGGGTCAAGGGTTACGTCTCAATGCTTCTAGCTTGGCAAAGGTGCACTGGCTTGGTTGACAACAATTTTATCCGTGTGATCTAACGGCAAATGCAGACGCTCAGCAGGAAGGGGATCTCAATGGGCAACAACTATTACAACGATCTTCGTGCGTTTCTAGATGATTTGGAACGGCGGGGGAAGCTTTACCGTTGGCAGCGCAGAGTGAACAAAGACACCGAGCTCATGCCACTGATGAGACTCCAATATCGTGGTCTTGCGGACGAGTCGCGCCGTGCGTTCCTCTATGAAAACGTAACGGATTCCCATGATCGCTCCTATGAGATCAAAGTTGTTACTGGAGTTTATGGTGCGTCACGGCAGATCATGGCCCTCGGTATGGGGTGCGAGGATCCTTTGGAACTCCCCAACAAATGGCACAACGCCGTGGCCCAACCCGTCAGGCCGGTCTCCATCAACAACGCTGCCGTGCAGGAACAAATCTGCCAGGGAGCAGATCTGGAGACGAACGGTATTGGAAGGATTCCGGCACCGGTGGAAGAGCCCGGATTTAGCGGAGGGGTTCGTGTGACCGGTCCGTTCATCACCCGGGATTTGGAAACCGGAATCCGCAATGTGGGGATGTATAGCGGTCACTTTTTGAGTGAGAATCGGATGGTGGCCGGTATCGCCCGTATCCACGACGCAATGCTCTACCACTATCCAGGCGCCGTACGCAGGCGGGAGCCTTTACCCGTTGCCATTGTCCTGGGGGCGCTTCCCGATATCAATTACGTTGCGGCGGCCAATCTTCCCCACGGAGTGGACGAGCTGGCCGTTGCGGGTGGACTCAGAGGAAGACCGGTGGAAATGGTGCCCTGCAAGACGATTCCCTTGGAAGTGCCAGCCGAAGCGGAGATCGTTATCGAAGGCGAGATGTCTCCGGAAAAAATGGAGCCAGCGGATCCGTTCAGTGACTACCCGGGTTACGTCATGGCGGAAAAGTACGTGCGACCGGTGATCGATGTCAAAGCCATCACGTTTCGAAAACAGGCAATCTTACCCTCGATCCTGGTCGGCTTACCGCCCAGTGAAGCCAATGCAATATCACGCACCTGTCGAGAAATGATGCTTTTCGACTATCTCCGGTTCAGCTGCAATATCTCCGAGGTGTTGGAGGTGTGCTGCCCGGAAATGGGTGGGGGTTGGAATTGGTGGGTGGTCCGTATACGCAAAACCCATTCCGCCAAGCCATGGCAAGTATTGCAAGCGGCATCGTCCATGGGTTTCGCCAACAAAGTGATCATCGTGGTGGATGAGGATATTGATCCCACAAACTCCGATATGGTGATGTGGGCCATGAGCTTCGCTATGCAACCCCATCGTGACACGCAAATTATCATGGCTCGCTCGCCGCTGTTGGATCCGTCCGCAGAATCGCTGATGCAAAAACCCGAGGACCGGTCGTTTCCCCCACCGCAAGGTTGTTCTGGACTGTTGATTGATGCCACACGCAAAGGGGCCTACCCAGCTGTTGGCTTGCCCAAGCAGGAGTTCATGGAGGCGGCAAAAAAGCTTTGGCAAGAAGAGGACCTGCCGCCTCTTGAGTTGAAACGTCCCTGGTATGGGTATTCGCTAGGTTCGTGGACCCAGGAGGACGATCAGGCGGCGGCCCGCGTGACCCGGGGAGAGTATGGGGCGATGGGTAGCAAAAAGAATAGTTTCTAAGATCGGCAGGTTGCTACGATCGCTTTTCCTGCTTGGCTTTGTGACGATTCGATTTGATTAGCGGAATAGAGAATCAGATCGCGTTGTTGATTCATTGCGGGGCATAAATTAGACTCCTGTCTGGAACAAGCTTCCGAGAAGGGAGGCTCCGTGGAACCCAAAGGAATTACTTTCACACCCGCAAGGGAACAGGCCATAAAGCAGTCACCGTTTCCGGACAAGAAACGCGGTGAGGCGCAAAAGGCCAAGCGACATCCACAAACCCGGCGTTTTATGTTCATGAGGGCGGAGCATGATCGACGTGGTCTCTACGACGGAGCCGTAAACCCCGATAAGCTGGATACCAAGGACTGGGAAGGTGTCACACGATTCGTCAAGAAGACAGCGCTCCAAATGGGTGCCGACCTTGTGGGGGTTGCGCCCGTCGATCAATTTGATTTTGTCCGGGGTGCCGAGCCTCCAAAAGGTCACAATCGAGGAATTGCTTTTGCCATCCAGATGAATTTCGACGAGATGAAGCGACTCGGCCCCTTATCCCAGATGGAAGTCCACAGAGTATACTACAGGCTTTCTGACGTGTCGGTCCGGATGGCTCAGTTCATTCGCTCCTTCGGGTACCATGCCGTGGGTTATCCCAATGAGGGGGACGTTCTCTTTATCCCCGTGGCCTGGAAGGCTGGTTTGGGTGAGCTGGGTCGTCATGGATCTTTAATTACCAAGAAGTATGGTCCCAGTGTCCGGCTTGGTGTCGTGACAACCGAAATGCCGCTCGCGGTGGAATCGACGCCCGCCCATTACGGCTTCGATGATTTGTGCTTGCGCTGCAATGCCTGTACGAATTTCTGCCCTGGAGGAGCCATTATCCCCAAAAAACAAGAAGTCTTTGGTACTCTGCGCTGGCATGTGGATACGCCGGCTTGCCGGCCCTATTTCGAGGACTATGAAGGATGCAAAGTGTGCCTAACCGTGTGCCCGGTGAATGCCCAAACCGAATCCGCAGCGCAGTACAAAAGCCTCATGAAGGGGCTGATGCACCGAAAGATTCCTATCCAACAACTGATCGATGAGTGGAGGGAGGAGGGATACAAGGAAGCCGAGGCTTTTGGCGAGGGATGGAATGAGGATTAACGGGCCGCTTTACCCGCAGGTGCGATCACACATGAAAGCTGTGGCGTTGGGTTGTAGCATGCAGGCGGAGTAACAGAGCCAATCGCGGCTTTTATTCTTCGCTCTAGCCTGTCCCGCCGTACTTCGCAATGCCGAGCAACCCGTTATCGTCAAGGTTACTAATAGGAACAATACAACCAGGCTTTTGTTCTTTGCCACGGTAAATGCTTGCAATCTCATTTAAGTGGTTCCAATCGTCTCAGCTCATCCAATTTCACTCACTAGGTCTTTAACATGTTTTTTGACTTTCTCATATACCGCACGGGCGGCCTCAGAGTCCATGTTTAAGGGGTTTGGGATGTCCCAAAAATCGACCTTGCTGTTGTTCATTAAATACTCTGGCCAAGTTTCTTTAGCCGTTATGACCACAACCCTGTCCGATACTTCGACCATTTCTCGGGTCAGTTGACTGCGTGTCTTGTCGGACACGTTGATCCCTTCGTCTCTCATGTATTCGATGACTGGCTGAGCTCCCTCCGCATCCTTTACAGTTGAAGTGTTGGTACCGCGCTTTGCCAATGAAGCTTCTACCCGAGTACCGGCGCTTCGTGCCTGATGCCGTGAAAGCCTATTAAACAGTGCTTCCGCCACCTGACTCCGTCCCGTATTACCGTGGCAGACGAAAAGAATCTTCATGTCAGGCGCGTGATGTTGACCGGGAATACACCGGTTGCTGAAAGTGTGATTTTGGCCGTCGCTTATTCGTGAACGTCAATAAATACGCAATCGGGGTCGGACAAATGAAACTTCCCGTACCGGCACGTTGCCAGCAGAGCCACCCGTGCTTCCCCCTCGGGGCCCACTCCTATCGGTTTTGCGGCTCCTTCAGGGTCGGACTTTTTGAGTTCTTCAAGGTCTTTTTTTACCGCCTCGATGCTCTCCACCTTGAAGCCAACGTGATCCATACTGGGTCTTTCGATCCCCGTCCCGGCAAAGTTCGTGATGTCCCACGGAGTGATCACCATGGTCACTCTGCCGTCCGTAAGATAGTAGTTTGGATCTTCCAGGGCTTTTTCCGCTTCCTCAAGCTCAAAAATTTCTTGATAGAAGCGGGCAACGGTTGGAGGATCAAGCACACGCAATACGAAGTGATCGACGTATCGGTCGGCGGACCAACCGTCAATGGCGTAAATGCCGCGGCGGTTTTTCATGTCTCTTTGCGAAAGGTCAAAGACGTTTCCCGCAGGGTCGTGGGTGCCGATGGCGGCAAAGGGACGATTGGAAGGCCGTTTCAATATTTTTATCTTGGGATACTTATCCCGGATTCGATTGCAGGCCTCCTCCGCGTCCTCCACCTCGATACCAAAGTGATCCAGTGCGGCGGGTCGTCCGGGTTTTCTCGGGTTAAAATTAAAACCTAGATATCCATCGCTGACGGTACTGGCCCTCGGCTTCACTTTCAAGGAGGGATCGTCCGGCAGTGGCTCGGATTTCCCACCTTTCATTCCGAATGCCGCCTCATAGAACCTGGCCATGCGGGGCGCGTTTTCAGTCATCGTTGCTAGATGTCTGAACTCTGCTTTCATGATTTTGCCCTCCTTCCGTGGTTCAAGAACACCAAATTCATTAAAATCGGTTTGGGGATTTCGACACCGGTATATAGTAAAACGCTGTCAGAAACAACGAAATGGGGGTGGCATCGTCGGGACAAGTTTACGGATTCCCCCGGTTAGGTGGTTCGGGCAAGGCGCGTCCTGCAATTGACAGGCATGGGGTTATCTAATATTGTGCCGAGCGGGATAGGGCCCCGACCCGGATATCCCGATCGAAATAGCAAAGGGAGGATCCCTTATGGGTACAAAAATCAAACACCTGGCTATCGTGAGCGAAAACTACGCCATGGAGGCAAGGTTTTATCAAGCTCTCTTTGGAATGAAGGTTGCAGAAACCCAAAGGCCTGAGCAGCGCGCCATTGTTGTCGGGGACGGTTACATTGGGATGAATATTAATGGTCGAGCGCCCGGGCGCCAGGCGGGATTCGACCACTTTGGATTCGAGGTGGACGATGTGGAAGAGGTGTTTTCCCGGTTACGGGATAAGTACCCCTCCCTGGTGGTGCTGAAAAGGCCCGGCAATCGACCTTTTGCCGGATTGAGCATGCATGACCCTGCGGGAAACGTGTTTGATCTTTCCCAGCGAGGGATGGAAAACAGACGGGACGTCTATGAAGAGAGCGGTCCGATTCACGAAAAGTGTTATATCAAACACTTTGCGCTGCGCGCAGTGAATCCTGGAGAACTCAGCCGTTTTTACCGGGAGGTGTTCGACCTGTTGGAAATGGAAAAGCCCGGTGATGATCCTAACTCTTATCTCACCGACGGACGAGTGACTCTGATCGTGTGTCCCTGGAAGATAAGCGACTTCAGTGGATCTGGAATTGAAAGGCCCGCCTTGGACCACATCGGCTTTAAAGTGGAAAGCCTCGCGGGGTTCAAAGACCGTCTGGATGAGATAACAAAAAAGAACCCGTCACTAGCCCCCGCACCGTTAGGATCGGGACCGGAGGGCGAGGTGAGAAAAAAGCTCCTCTCTCAGTGCAAGCTAGGGGAAATGGAACTCGCCGACCTGGACGGCGTCCTCCTGGACGTGACTGAAAATTGATCCGGTCTCACCGTGGCGGATGGCTCCCATCCAACCGCTATTTGGTCTTCTTTAGAATTCTCTTGAGCGTTTCCACGGACTCTTGAGGAGTGTTTAGCACGCTCACGTAGAGGTCCCGTGTTTCCTTAGGGCTGTAATACCTCGCTCCGAGATTGAGTTTATCGGATACCGCCATAAATTCATCCGACTTGATTGTTTTTTCAAAGGCCGCTTGAAGAATGCGCATGCGGTCCTTGGGTGTGCCGGGCGGCGCGAGAAACGTGCGTGCCGCTGTCAGCGGAGCCGTCACCGCTTTAACAAAAGAACGTGTTTCCGCGGAGAGGGGCAGGTCTTCCAACTTAGGCAAATGGGTCAATTCTGGACCCTTGACGGATACCCAGAAGATGGGCCGCAAAGTTTCTTTTTCCTGATTGATCTGCATCAAGATGACCGTTGTCCCATCCGCCTCTCCTTTGACGAGAGCTTGCACTCTTGGCGCTGATCCCGGGTACCCTGTGATCAGCTTTGTATTGATCCCTTCATGGCGCAGGATGGCCGACAGTACGGCCTGTGTGCTCGCCACGGAGCCGGCGGCCATAAAAATCGGCTTGTCTGCTTTCTTCATATCCTCAAAGGTCTTATAGGGTAGCGCTGATCGGAGGGCCAATAGCTGCAAGGTCGGCCCACCGCTTCCCACGTATTCGAACTTTGCAAAGTCATGCTTGACTCCTTCAGCGCCCACTAGCTGATCTCGTACCCCGGGCACCGAGGTGTGGCCAATGGTCAAACCATCGGGTTTGGCAATGTTATAGAGGTAGTTAAGAGCGACGATACCGGCGGCGCCCAGAATGTTCTGTACCACGATGGTGGGTTTGCCCGGAATGTGCTGTGGCATGTATCGTGCGACCAGACGTGAGAATGTGTCAGTCCCTCCACCCGGGGGGTAGGGCACAATGATTCGAAGACTCTTCCCTTGGTAAAAATCGTCGCTCATGGCCGGAGTGAATACTCCAAAAGTCAAAACAAAGCTGAGTAGAAATGACAAAGCTAGTTTGAGCATAACGCGTCCCCTTTTCTGTTTGGTGTGGCTAATCGGGAGCGAAACCACTTCCCGGTTAAGTCTGAACACGGCAGCGTCCGAAAGCGTATAATAAATGTACTTGCTGGTGTCAACCTGGGGATATCCTCAGAGTTCCCGGCGTAGGGTCCCGGCCACCTCGGCTAACAG
>JABAOE010004020.1_pt1 | contig 25167 bp, 20 predicted proteins | sample 7062141 | NCBI WGS metagenome assembly JABAOE01 (sample SAMN14538627, study PRJNA623070) | marine sediment metagenome | biome: marine biome [ENVO:00000428]; feature: marine pelagic biome [ENVO:01000023]; material: deep marine sediment [ENVO:00002113] | place: India: Gulf of Khambhat ... | reverse complement strand
TTTTCCCCCATAATGCGTACTGCTTTGGGTGGACAACCTGGAGGAAGTTCCTCCGACAATGCGACTGGCTGCCAGTAACGGCGGAGCAGTTCACCGCCGCTGGTCCCTGGGTCAGTGCGAGTCAACAGGACATTTTCTTCCTTCGTTAACATGGGGAGCCTCCTCCCTAACGCGTGGCCAGCGAGGCCGCCGAAAATAGACAAACGGCAAGGAATGGCGGGAGAGTATCCGATATCGGCTTATTCTGTCAATTCGACTACCGTTGCCGACATTAATTCAATGGCGGCATTTCAAGGTGGGGCGGACAGTGGAGGTTTAAGATTGAATCGGCGTAAGCGATGGTGGGGTTCATCCATTGAATCCTTGCACCTAGTGCATGATGCCTCCACCCTCCACCACTAGCAGTTGGCCGGTCATGAAGTCACTGTCGGAGCTGGCCAAGAAGAGCGCCGTTCCGGTGATGTCCTCCGGTACTTCAATCCGGCTAAAGGCCCGTCCCCGGACGCTCGACTCGCGGCGTTTACGGACTTCATCCGTCACAACTTCTTCACTCATGGTGGAGCCCGGGGTCATGCAGTTCACGTTAATACCCCAGGGGCCCAACTGTCGCGCCATGACTCGCGTCAACGCCACCACGCCGCCTTTCGTGGTCGTGTAGTGTGGCATATTCCCCGATCCGCTGAAAAACGTTCCCGAGGCGATATTGATGATCTTTCCGCTCTTTTGATTCTTCATCACGGGAATCACCGCGCGGCAGCAAAGAAAGACGCCTTTGAGATTAACTTCTATCACCCTATCCCATTCTTCGAGTGGGAGATCCTCCACGACGCCCTTCCACAACTGCTGGGTGACATAGATGGCCGCGTTGTTCAGCAAAACGTCGATCCGCCCGAAACGTTCCACAGTCTCGCGTACTAGCCCTTCGATGCTTTTTGTGTCTCTGACATCGGTGGTTTTTGCCCAGGCGGACCCTCCGGATTGACCGATGGCCGCCGCTACCGATTCCCCCGCATTTGTATCGATGTCGGCGATGACCACCCGGGCACCCTCGGCGGCGAATCGTTGAGCATAGGCTTTGCCGATTCCATGACCTGCCCCGGTGATAATGGTGACTTTGTCTTTCAGCCTCATGTCGTTCTTCCTCCCGCAGTGTATCACTCTGCCGCGAAAGGGTCCTTATCCTTGGATTGAATGATACGAATCAGGGTTAAACCAACTCCGACGGTAATGAAACTATCCGCAACGTTAAAGGCAGGCCAATGATAATTGGACCAATAGAAGTCGAGAAAGTCGATCACCTCACCGTATAGAAGCCGATCAATCAGATTGCCCGTGGCGCCGCCGAGGATAAACGACAGGGCTAGGGTGAGCACCCTTTCGCTTTCCGGCAAGCGCCTGAGCAGCACGACTATAAATCCCATGGCCAGGAGTGAGAAAGATATCAGAAACAAAGTGCGGAACCATCCTCTTTGACCCGCGAGGATACCGAAGGCTGCGCCGGTATTTCGGATGTGGGTGAGGTTAAAAAAGTTTTCGATGACCGGAATGGAGTGATGCAGCGAGATGGTCCGGTCCACCAGCACCTTGGTGCCCTGATCCAGTGCCAGGATCAGGACGAGGGTGATCAATATGAGTTTGATTTTACGGCTCAAGACCGGCCTTCGGATCGGAGGACTTCCGAACAACGACCGCACACGGTGGGATGATCGGAACTCGTTCCGATGTCCTCGGTGTATTTCCAGCAGCGTTCACATTTGGGAAGATTCCCGTTGGTGGCGGCTTTGGAGACCTCAATGCGACCGCCCAGGACCGGGCTATGGTATCGAATAGCCAACTCCCCAAGGGGTTCCGATCCCCCCGCTGTTAACTTGTCGGTATCCTCGGTTTTCCACTTCGGATCGGATTCGAGAAGCTGCAGCTGAGAAACGATGGCGACATCGTCCCATTTAATATTCTTGTCTCCGAGGAAGCCAGTCAGTTCCTTTTTGTACATGCCCGGAAAAAGGGTGACTCTTGCATCCAGAGAATGACCGATCTTACCGCTGTTTCGCGCGGCTTCCAGGGCCTTGAGAATCTCAGCCCTGATCTTGAAGATCTCTTCCCACTTGTCTCCGAGTGCCGTGTCCATGAGACTCTTGTCCGGCGTCGGGATCTGCGACATGAGGATGCTTTCCGGTGCGTCCTTCGGTTTCGGCAGATGCTCCCAGATTTCTTCTGCCGTGAAGGACAGAATGGGGGCCATCAGGTGAACCAGCGCTTGCAGGATCTGGTAAAGAGCCGTTTGAGCCGAGCGTCTGTCCTGAGAATTGGCTCTGCCGCAATAGAGTCGGTCTTTGGCAATGTCGAGGTATAGAGCGCTCAGGTCGACGCTGCAAAAGTTGTTCAGCCGGTGGTAGACCGTGTGGAACTCATAATTTTCATAGGCGCTGCGACAGTCGCTGAGCAGCTGCTGGGTGCGATGCAGGATCCAGCGGTCCAGTTCGGACAATTCTTTGGGGGCGATCGTGTCTTCCTCTGGATCGAAATCGTACAGATTTCCCAGTAAGAAACGCGCCGTGTTTCTCAGTTTTCGGTACGCTTCCACCAGGCGGTTCAAAATCTCTTTGGAAATCCGGACATCGTCCCGGTAGTCCTCTGCGGAAACCCAGAGTCTGAGGATTTCCGCTCCGAAGGATTTGATGGTTTCCTGGGGTGCGATGACGTTGCCGAGGGACTTTGACATCTTGCGGCCTGCCCCGTCCAGGGTAAAGCCGTGGGTCAGGGCTCCCGCGTACGGGGCCTTGCCACGAGTTCCAACGGAGGTCAACAGAGACGTGTGAAACCAGCCCCGGTGCTGGTCGCTTCCCTCCAGGTAAAGGTCCGCCCGTCCACCAAGCGCCGGATGGCGCTCCACCACGGCTGCATGGCTGACCCCCGAATCGAACCAAACGTCCAGGATGTCCTCTTCTTTGTGAAACTCGCTGCCACCGCACTCCGCGCATTTGAACCCCGGCGGGAGGAGTTGATCCAAGGACCGGACGAACCAGGCATCCGAGCCCTCCAGTTCAAAAATACCAGCGACATGATTGCAGAGCTCCTGGTTCATTACCGGCACCTGGCATTTCTTGCAGTATACAACCGGGATGGGGACTCCCCAGGAACGCTGGCGCGAAATGCACCAGTCCGGCCGTCCCTCCAACATGCCGCGAATACGCTCCTTGCCCCAGGGGGGAATCCACCGTACCTGATCGATGGCCTCCAGGGAGCGTTGGCGAAGTTGGTTCTTTTCCATGGAAACAAACCACTGCTCCGTGGCACGAAAAATTACCGCCTTCTTGCACCGCCAGCAATGGGGATAACTGTGGGTCAGTTGTTCTTCCTTTAAGAGGGCTCCCTTTTCCTCAAGACGTTCAATGATGACCCGGTCCGTCTTGAAGACAAACTGGCCGGCGAGGTCTCCCGCCTCCTTGGTGAACTTCCCTTCAGGGTCCACGGGGGCGGACACTTCCAGGTTGTAACGCTGTCCTGCTTCGTAGTCCTCTTGTCCGTGCCCCGGTGCGATGTGCACACAACCGGAGCCCTGATCTTCGGTGACGAAATCGCCGAGGATGATTTTCACGTCTCGATCGAGCCAGGGATGCTGGCAGACAATCCCCTCCAGTTCTTTTCCGGTCCATGATTGGCGGCCCACTTGAAACTGGGCCTTTCGGAAGCCAAAGGTCTCCATTAACCTGGGAATCAGGTCGGCAGCCACCACGAGGCCGCCGGCGGGTGTTTTGACATGCTTGTATTTCAGCTCGGGGTGCACCGCGATGGCCTGGTTGGCCGGAAGGGTCCAGGGAGTTGTCGTCCAGATCACAAAATACGATCCATTGGATGCATCCGGCGAAAACTTGCCCTTCGGATCCTTTACGCCGAATTTAACGAAGATGGCCGGTGAGGTGTGGTCCTCGTATTCCACCTCAGCCTCCGCCAGTGCGGTGACACAGGAAGCGCACCAGTAGACCGGTTTCTTCTGCCGGTAGAGATCTCCCGCGGCGATCAGCTTTCCCAGTTCTCTGATTTCCTGGGCTTCATAGGGAAAATCGATGGTCCGGTACGGGTGCTCCCAATCCCCGAGGATCCCAAGCCGCTTGAACTCCTCTCGCTGTATGGAAATGTATTTTTCCGCGTATTCCCGGCAGAGTTTTCGGACCTCCGCTTTGCTGAGGGAGTTTTTCTTTGCCCGTCCGATGGATTTTTCCACCTGGAGTTCGATGGGAAGCCCATGACAGTCCCAGCCGGGAATGTAGGGAGCCTCGAAACCGGTCATGCTCTTGTACTTAACAATGATGTCTTTGAGGATCTTGTTCAGAGCGTGACCCAGGTGGGTATTGCCGTTTGCATAGGGCGGGCCGTCGTGGAGGATGAACTTCTGCTTTCCCTCCTTGGCTGCGACGATTTTGAAGTAGGTTTTATTGTTCTGCCACTTTTCCACCTGCCGGGGCTCGTTTTGAGGCAGGTTTGCTCTCATGGGAAAACTGGTTTTCGGCAGATTAAGGGTTTGTTTGTATTCCATGGAAACTTCAGGGGGAGCAGGTCGTTCTGGACATGAGTTCCAGGGGGAACCAGAGCTCGTTAAGCTATCTATTGTAGCCTGTCTTGCCGTTGCCGTTTAGACCCCGAACCATTCGCACCGCGAACATGTCCGCCTTGGTTTCGGCGTCAGCCCAGAAGAGATAGTGGGCGAGCTCATGATAAACCATATTAATCCATTTTCTTTCCGAGTTGTATTTCCGGCCTCGCTTCCAGTTCTCTGGGTGCACCAGATGGATGTTACCGTTCTCGTAGGTCTTGCCCCCGGTCTTTCCCCAATCAATATACTCGAACCACTCCACATTTGGCATCTTTAAATGATAGAAACGGCAGAGGGAACCGACAGCCCTCTTGAAGTCTGAAGGCCGGTACTCACGGAAAAATAACGTCAAATGGCGATCCACCAAACGGCGTTCTTTTAATGGGGGTAACATGGTTCTCATAGGTATTTTCCCCAGCCACAGTAAAAAAATTTTTAGCACAAACGTCGCGAAATAAAAACAGGCCAGGAGCGCCGAATCAAAGCAAAATATTTATAAGTCATTGTTTTTGTTGATTAAAACTGGGGCCTCAGAAAGATCATTGTGTTGGCGCTTTGATCTATGGTATGTACGGCAAACTAAGGCGGATCATCGAATTTCGGAGTATCTTCGGGCTCCCAGCCGCTTCCAAAAATTGCTGAAACTCTCGGTTCATTTTGATGTTACGTGGTCTGCTCGACAGGCTTAACTTCGTCGGGGTCTATCTTACGTATATTGGCGGTCTCTGGCTCCTCAAGCTTTTGCCCCGGCGCGTAGTGGTCCGTTGTTCTGAGTGTCTGGCGGACCTGGGTTATTATCTCTTCCACGGCTTCAGAAAGCGTTCGGAAAAAAACTTGAATCTGGCGCTGGGTTCCTGCCTGGGCAAAAAAGACGCCGCCGAGGTGGTGCGAAATTCGCTCCGAAATTTTGCCCGTGACGTGGTGGAGATCGGATATGCGATCTCTCTTTCCCCGGGCGAACTGCAAGGCGAAATTCCCGTTGTCGGCAAAGAACATCTGGATGCGGCCTTAGCGAAAGGCCGAGGGGTGATTCTTCTGAGCGCACACTTGGGAAACTTTTTTTTGGTAGGCACACGGCTGGCTCTTGAGGGTTACCCGACCTATGTCCTGGTCAATCCGCCGAGGAATAAGCAACTGGGGGATTTTCTGGTTCAGATCCGGGATCGGGTGGGCCAGCGAACGATTCACACGCAACCGCGTCAGAAAGCGTTTCGTGAACTCCTGCAAGTTCTTCGACACAATGAGTTGGCGGTTGTTATTGCCGATGAGTACCGAACGGGACGGGGAATCTTTGTGCCTTTTTTCGGTCGGACGGTCTTGGCTCGCCGGGGCCCTGCCACATTGGCTCTTCGTACCCAGGCGGCTCTGCTCCCCGTCCACCTCATTCGAGAGTCCAATGGCCACCTCAGGCTGATCCTGGAACCCGAAATCAATCCCCCCAGGTCTGGGAATTTTCGCGCGGATACTGCAGAATGCACTTTGCGCATGACCCAGTGGGTTGAAAAGGTAGTGCGGACCTATCCCGACCAGTGGAATTGGATGACGGTTCACTGGCACGACGCGCCGAGGGATACCATGGTGGGAAAAGAGCTTCACTAAGAATTCTTTGAAAAGAAGGTGGTGATTCATGAGTCTCACGAAGAAACAACTGGATGAGCTTAAAGCAAAGGTAGCCCTGGGTAATCGCGTCATGTTCCATCAGGGGCTGGCCGACTATCATGGCCACGTGAGCGCGCGCATCCCGGGCACGCGCAGGTTCCTGATCAAGCCTGTGCTGGCGCCTCTGGGTAGGATTGCCGCAAAGGACATCATCGAGGTGGACATCGATGAGTACAAGCAGGTTTGTGAGGAAAATTACGCCAAGACGGGTAACCAGAGAGAGGTCATCAAAGTCAAACTGCCGCCAAGGGAAACCATGATTCATGCCTCAGTTTATGAGGCCCGCCCCGACGTCAATTCCGTTGTGCACACGCACCAGCCTCTGGCCACGGCCTTTTCCGTGGGGGGAGTGCCCATCAAGCCCATCTACAACCAAGCCGCCGCCTTTGACCCCGAAACGCCCATTTTTCCGAGTCCGAGGTTGATTCATAGTGTGCAGGACGGTAAAGATATGACCGCAACCCTTGGCGATCGCATGGCGATGTTACTCCAGGGGCACGGTATCGTGGTGGTGGGCGAGAGTGTGGAGTATTCCACCGTCCATGCTATCTATCTTGAACGGGCCGCGCAGATTCAATGGGTGGCGAGCTCAGTTGGAAATGTGGTTACCATGCCGCAAAAAGACATTGACAATATGAAAGAAAATATGATCCATCGGTCGTATCATGCCTTCGCCTACTTTGCCTCGTTGATGCCGGGCAAGAAGGCTTGATGTTGGTTGTGTAAAAAAGAGATTGGTCATTTTAAGGAGATGATTCCATGGCAAAGACAGAAAAGCTGAGCCCGAAGCCCGAGTCGGTGAGATCGTTGGGATCCAAGCCGATTCAGGACCTGCGCCAGTGGTTGGAACGAGTCGACGAGATCGGTGAGCTGGTCCGGGTGAGTCAACCGGTTCATTGGGACGAGGAGATGAGCGCCATCGGATATCTGGTGGCGAAGCAGACACCGTCACCCGCGATCCTGGTGGAACAGGCAAAGGGTTATGAGAAGAGTCCGATCGGCGCCCGGCTGCTCTGGAATATTCTTGGTCCTAGCTTCAAGCGTATCGCCGTAACCATGGAAGAATCGCCGGACACGCCCACCCTTGAGCTCATTCGCCGAGTTAAAGACAAATTGAAAAACCGCATTCCCCCGCGCGAGGTTCAGGCGAGTCAAGCGCCGCTCTATGAAAACACCAAAACAGATGCGGATATCGACCTGGGCCAGTTGCCTATACCCAAGCATTGGGCCCTTGATGGGGGACGCTACGGTGGCACGGCGGACGCAGTGATCACGCGTGACCCCGATACCGGTTATGTCAATATCGGCACCTACCGGATGATGTTGCAGGGTAAAAACCAGGTGGGGCTTTACCTCTCTCCGGGTAAAGATGCCAGGCTCCACATCACCCGGGCGTGGCAGAAGGGAGAGTCCATTCCGGTAGCAGCAGCCTGGGGTATCGACCCGCTTTTTATGATGGTCGGGTCGCAGACCTTTCCGAAAAACGTTTCCGAGTACGAGTTTGCCGGGGGCGTGAAAGGGGAAGCCATACCGGTGGTTCGCGCGAAGACTTGTGATCTCCTGTTGCCGGCGAACGCGGAGATCGTCATTGAAGGAGTCATCCGGCCCCAATCCGTCAAAGCGGAGGGGCCCTTTGGAGAGTTCACCGGATACTACGGCAGACCTGAGGCGGGCTGCCCGTTGGTTGATGTCAAGGCGGTTCACTACCGTTCCAAGCCGATTTTGACCAATGCTCTCATGGCAGACTACCCGTCCAACGAGCAGAGCACCTTCTTCGGCGTGATCCGGTCCGCGCGAATTTGGGACGATCTGGAAAAACTGGGTGTGCCGGGCATCCAGGGTGTCTATGCCCATCCGGCGGGCGCCGGAGGTTTCGGCATGACAGTCATTAGCCTGGAGCAGCGCTATGCCGGACATGCCGCCCAGGCCCTTGCCCTGGCCGCGCAGGTACCGGGGGGAGCCTACTATACCAAGTGGATCATTGCCGTCGACGACGATATCGACCCGACGGACACGGATCAAGTGATCTGGGCCATGAGCAGCCGATGCAATCCTGTGGATGATCTGGACCTATTGAGAAACACCTGGAGCACCTGGCTGGACCCGACTCAGAACCCGCCGGAGAAGAGGCCGTACGGCTCCAAGGCCTTGATCAACGCCTGCAGAGAGCACCGTTACCTGCCAGTATTCTCAAAGCGTACGCGGTTACGCAGGGAAATGTACGATCAGGTAGCCGCCAAATGGAAGCAGCTAGGCCTGCCGGGGGAAGTTCCAGTGGTACTGGACTTCGAAGAGGAATCGAAAGTGGTCTATCACGAGGTGGGCGGCTTTGAGCCCGGGGAACAGCCCGGGGAAGACAAGAAGGGCACCGCTGGTAAGCCTAAGAACCGTTAAGCTGAATTTCCGGGTGCCCGACTCGAGTGAGCAGTGAGGGAGAGACAAGACTAGCGGATCGCTTCGTCTCCCTTTTCGTTGGTTCGAATTCTGATGGCCTCATCAATGGTGGAGACGAAAATCTTTCCGTCTCCAATCTTTCCTGTTGAGGCGGATTCCAAAATCGCTTCGATGGCCTTGGGCGCAACATCGTCCGTGACCAGCACTTCGATTTTTACCTTTGGCAGGAAGTCCACCGTATATTCAGCGCCGCGGTAGAGCTCCGTGTGGCCTTTCTGCCGGCCAAATCCCTTCACCTCGCTAATGGTCATGCCGCTGACACCCGCAGCAGTGAGCTTATGCTTGACCTCGTCCAACTTGAAAGGTTTGATCACAGCCTCGATCTTCTTCATTCTGTTAACCTCCTTGGGCTACCTTTGAAGCCCTCACTGCCCCTCGTTTCTCCTGGCCCTCGTGTTAAATATCGAAGTAGAGTGCAAATTCATGGGGGTGGGGTCTCAACCTAATGGGATCCACCTCCCGGGTTCTCTTGTAACTGATCCAGGTATCGATCACGTCTTTGGTGAATACGTCACCGTCGAGGAGGAAACTATGATCCTGCTCGAGAGCGTTCAGGGACTGCTCGAGGGAGCCGGGGATCGATTTAACGTCCGCCGCCTCTTCCGGAGACAACTCGTAGAGATCTTTATCGATGGGCTTGGGCGGCTCGATCTTGTTCTTGATGCCGTCCAGTCCCGCCATGAGCTGAGCCGAGAACGAATAGTAAGCGTTACAGCTGGGGTCGGGAGTCCTGAACTCCAGACGCTTGGCCTTCTCGCTGTTTGAATACATCGGGATACGCACGCAGGCGCTTCTGTTCCTCTGGGAATAAACCAGATTGATGGGCGCCTCGTAGCCCGGCACCAGCCGCCTGTAGGAGTTGGTGGTGGGCGCGATGAAGGCGCAGAGGGCCGGCGCGTGTTTGAGCAGGCCGCCGATGTAGTACCGGGTGGTATCGCTGATCAGACCGTAGTTGTTGGGGTCGTAGAAGACGTTCTTTCCGGCCTTCCACAGACTTTGGTGGGTGTGCATCCCTGAACCGTTGTCCTGGAAAATGGGCTTGGGCATGACGGTAACGGTCTTTCCGTGTTTCCGGCCGACATTTTTGATGATGTATTTGTACATCAGAACGCGGTCCGCCATCGTGGTGAGGGTGTTGAACCTCATATCGATTTCACATTGGCCGGCGGTACCCACCTCGTGGTGGTGAACTTCCACCTGGATGCCTGCCTTTTCCAGTGTGCGGACCATCTCGGAACGAATATCCTGCATATGGTCCATGGGAGGGACCGGGAAGTACCCCTCTTTGTACCTGGGCTTGTAACCCAAATTCGGCTTTTCGTCGGCGCCCGAGTTCCAGTTACCTTCCACCGAGTCAATATAATAGAATCCGTAGTTGTAGCTCTGATCGAAGCGAATGTTGTCCAGTACGTAGAACTCGATTTCGGGTCCCCAGTAGCTCGTGTCCGCAATACCTGTGGACTTGAGATACATCTCTGCCTTCTGGGCCACGTAACGTGGGTCCCTCGAATAGGGTTGCCGCGTGATCGGGTCCTTGACGTTGCAGATGAGGTTCAATGTGGGCAATGCGGTGAAGGGATCCATGAATGCGGTATCGGGATCCGGAAACAGCAGCATGTCGGATTCATCGATGGTTTGAAATCCCCGAATGCTCGATCCGTCAAATCCGATTCCGTCTTCGAACAGGCCCTCATTGAACTCGTTCACGGAAATTGAAAAGTGTTGCCAAAGGCCCGGTAGGTCGCAGAACCTCAGGTCCACGATTTCCACGCGGTTTTGCTTGGCGAAGTCTAATACCTCCTTGGGTGTCATCTGATTCTCCCTCTCTTTCCTCGATAGTTAGGATTTTAGCACCGAAGACCATCTAGCACGTTTTATGACCTCTGAGAAGCCCCCGGTCCTGGGCCCAAAACCTTATAAGGAATAGCCCCTTTCGTTGTGCTGGCTTAGGTCGATCCCTTGCCGCTCTTCGTCTTCAGACACCCTCAGTCCCATAACGGCCTTCAAGATTCCCAGGATGATGAATGTCCCCACAAAACCAAGAATCCAGGTAGCAGCCGTGGCCACAAATTGAGTCCAGAGTTGTCCCGGGTTGCCGAAGAAAAGGCCGTTGGCTCCACCGGAATTCACCGCCGTGGAAGCAAATAGCCCGGTTGCTAGCGCTCCCCAGGTCCCGCCAACCCCGTGGACTCCCACCACGTCAAGGGAGTCATCATAACCAAGGGAAGTCTTAAGGTTACATGCCGTGGAACAGAGCACCCCCGCACCAAGGCCGATCAGGATGGCCGACAGGGGACTCACGAAACCTGCGGCCGGCGTGATGGCCACAAGGCCCGCCACGGCGCCACTGGCGGCTCCCAAAGCGGTTGGTTTACCTTTCAATATCCAATCCATGGCCACCCAGGACAGGACGGCCGCAGCCGTCGCAGTGTTTGTGGTTACGAAAGCGAGTGTGGCCAGCCCATCCGCCGCCAAAGCGCTCCCGGCGTTAAACCCAAACCATCCCACCCACAACAGCGATGCACCGATCACGCTGAAGGGCAGGTTGTGTGGAGGCATGGCGTCCCTGCCGTAACCGACGCGCTTGCCAAAAATAATCGCGGCGGCGAGGGCCGAAGCACCGGAGCTGATATGAACGACGGTTCCACCGGCAAAATCGAGCGCTCCCATCGCTCCTATCCAGCCGCCTCCCCAGACCCAATGGCAAAGCGGATCATAAATAAAAGTGGCCCAAAGCAAGACAAAGACGACTATGGTGCTGAACTTTGCCCGTTCCGCAAAGGCTCCCGTGATCAGTGCCGGAGTAATAATGGCAAACATCATCTGAAAGACCATGAATGCGTAATGGGGAATGGTGGATGCGTAGCTCGATGGTTCCTGGCCTACACCGTTCAAACCAAACCATGCCAGGCTGCCGACGATGCCGCCCACGTCCGGGCCAAAGGCCAAGCTGTAACCCCACAAGACCCATTGAATACTGATCAGGGCAACGATGATGAAGCTATGCATGATCGTACCCAGGATATTTTTTCCCCTGACCAGGCCACCGTAAAAGAGAAACAAACCCGGAATCGTCATCATTAATACCAGCGCGGAGGAGGTGAGAATCCAGGCGGTATCACCTGAGCTCACCGTCGGAGCAGCGGCAGCTGTGACCTGTTCTGGAAATATGATGGTCAAAACCAGCAGATAAAGAAAGCCAAGGGAAAGGGTGCGAAACGTCGTTGTTTTACTCACGGTTTACTCCTCCCACCAACGAACTGTTGTGTTGATATTCTTGGGCCGAGGTTCGGCTCAGGTTAAGGAAAGGTTTGGCAATTGGTATGCCAGCAGCGCGGGCTATATTTTCCGAGGCTTTTACCTCATCAGGCTAGTCAATGGCTGTATAAACTTTAGGCAGGTGCTTAGAATTTAAGCATGGCAGCAGACGATCAGGTCTGATTTTTGATCTCTATAGGCAGTGCGAAATGAACCTCGGTTTCTTTAAATCCGATCTCGTCAACCTTCGCTCCTTTGTCGGTGAAATATTTTACGGCTTCCTGGACCAAGTGGTCCGGGGCAGAGGCACCGGAGGTGATTCCAATCCGCTCCACGCCAGCCAGCCATTTAGAATTGATCTCGTGATGGCTGTTAATGAGGTATGCTGGAATACCCCGCGACTTTGCTACCCGGCAGAGCTGAGTGGAATTTTCACTGTTTGGTGAACCGATCACGAAGATGGTGTCCACATGGCCGCAGAGTTCTTTTACGGCATCCTGTCGGTTCTGGGTGGCATAGCAGATGTCCTCTTTGGAGGGGGTAACCATGCTTGGAAACCGCTGCCGCAACGCATCTACGATCTCCTTTGTGTCATCGACGCTCAGGGTCGTTTGAGTCAACACGGCAATGCGGTCCGTATCCGGAAGGGTCACCTTTTGTGCTTCCTCGATACTGGATACGATGCGAATCCGCTCCGGCGCCTCGCCGCTGGTTCCCACGATCTCGTCGTGCTCTTTGTGACCGACAAGGATCACCCAGTATCCCTCCGCGGCGAACTTTCTCACTTCACGGTGCACTTTTTCCACTAGGGGGCAGGTGGCATCCAGGATTACTTGAAGTTTTTTCTCCTGGGCCTGTTGCCTCACGGACGGTGAGATCCCGTGGGCACTGAATACGAGCGTTGAGCCATGGGGGACATCATCAATGGACTCAACGAAGATAACTCCGCGCTTGATGAACCCATCCACCACCGTGCGGTTGTGGACGATCTCATGAAAAACGTAGAGATGCGGACCATACCTTTTGAGTGCCCGCTCAACCGTTTCAACCGCCATCTCTACCCCCGCGCAAAATCCTCGCGGTTGGGCCAATATCACCTTTTTGACACTCACGAGCTGAATCCTCGATTAATTGAAGTCTGGATGATAAGAATAGATCTGTCAAGTTGAGCGGTGTTCAGACCCCTTATTCCCGTTGGGGTTGCACCATCACAGAAATTCTATCTCCTGTTCAAAAAGACAGGATCACACGTGGAAAACCGGAGGCGTAGATGAAACGGCGACAATTCCTTTTGAATGCGGGCGGCGTGCTGGCGGCAGTGAGTGCGTCTGTTGCGGGTTGCGGCGAGGAGACGAAGCCCCAGAGCGCGCCCAATGTCATAACGAAAAGAAAATACCGGTGGAGGATGGTGACGACCTGGTCCCCGGCGTTAGACGTCCTGCAGGGCAATGCGGAACGCTACGCCACCTTGGTGGAGAATATGAGTGAAGGACGTCTCAAGATAGAAGTCTTTGCCGCGGGCGAATTGGTGCCGGCTCTGGGGGCCTTCGATGCATGCCAGCAGGGAACCATCGAAATGTACAATGGCGCTGCTTATTACTGGGCGGGGAAAGAGCCGGCGACACAGTGGTTCACCGCAGTTCCATTCGGATTGAATGCCCAGGGTCAGTACGCATGGTGTTTTTCCAGCGATGGCTTGAAACTCTGGGAGGAAACCTACAGGGCCTTCGGCCTCGTGCCGCGACCGTCAGCGTCCACCGGCGTTCAAATGGGCGGTTGGTTTCGCAAAAAGATAAGCGATGTCTCTGACTTCCGGGGTCTTAAAATTCGAATTCCCGGTCTGGGAGGAAAAGTCATGTCCGAGGCCGGGGCTTCAGTGGTGCTAACCCCTCCAGGAGACACGTTCCCGGCACTGGAGCGAGGAGTCATCGACGCCGCGGAGATGGTGGGCCCCCACGATGACATCAAGCTGGGTCTTCACCGGGCTGCCAGGCACTACTATTATCCCGGTTGGCAGGAGCCGGGCTCCATCACGGAGTTTGTTTTTAATCAAAAGGCCTACGAGTCGTTGCCGTCGGATCTCCAACGCATCCTCGATGCCGCCGCCATGACCATCAAGACCACGGCCTCCACCGAATACGACGTGAAAAACGCTGCGGCCCTTCATCGCTTGCAGACGGACTTTCGGGACAAGGTGGAAATCCTTCAATTTCCTATCGAGGTCATGGAGTCGCTCAAAAAGTTGGCGGAACACGTGAACCAGGAGGAATCTCTGAAGAGTACCATGGCGAGAAAGGTCTACGCTTCCTACAGCAAATTTCAAAAGTTGATTCAAAGTTGGGGAGAGGTTTCGGAAGCTCCATATTACAAAATTATTGCTGGATAACCCCAGTGCAAATTCGAAGCACGAAATCCGAAACTCGAAACAATAAAGTGGACATTCAAAATACTAATAAAAGGTTTTGAAATTTTGAAAATTGGGATTTTGAAATTGTTTCGTATTTCGATATTCGGATTTCAAATTTTAATTGGATCTTGGAAGGAAACATTTTAGTAAAACATTCCATTGGTACATTCGAATCAAGGAGTAGCAAAATGAAAGATTTAGTCGACAGACTGAATAGCAAGATCCTAGGGTCAGGCGGGATGGGAAATGTTTGGCTCGTGCTCTGTTGCCTGCTTCTTTCTCCGAGCTGGGGATTGGCCATCGATGAGTCCAAGGTGCTGGATCTGAGCTACCCCTTCGATCGGGACACCATCTATTGGCCCACAGCAAAATCCTTCTCATTGGAAAAGGTGGCTGCAGGTATGACCGCTGGCGGCTATTGGTACGCGGCCAACAACATCAGTTTGGCGGAACATGGCGGGACCCACCTTGACTCGCCCATCCACTTTGCAAGAGGCCGATGGACAGCGGATGAGATTCCATTGGAAAGGCTCATGGGGCCCGCGGTGGTGATCGATGTGAGGAGTCGCGCCGCAAAAGACCCAGACTATCGGTTAAAGGTGGAGGACATAACGCATTGGGAGAACTCCCATGGACGGATTCCGGATGGCGCCGTTGTTTTGATCTTTACGGGTTGGGGGGAGTATTGGCCCGATAAGAAGAGGTATCTCGGAACGGATGTGCCCGGGGATGTGGCGAACCTGAGGTTCCCCGGAATCTCCCGGGAGGCAGCGCGGTTCCTCGTGACGGAACGGAATATCGACGCCGTTGGCATTGACACGGCAAGTCTGGATTATGGGCGGTCCAAAGATTTTATCGCCCACCGTATCTTGAGCGAAGCCAACAAACCGGGATTGGAAAACGTTGCGAACCTGCACAAGCTGCCTTCGAAAGGTGCAACCGTTATTGCCCTCCCGATGAAAATTAAAGGGGGATCCGGTGGGCCGGCGCGGGTCATCGCCATACTTCCTTAAGATAGAGCCTGTCTTGCGCCGTTCCCTAAGTTGCTTTAGCATGGAATTGGCACACTCTCGTTCCCATGGGGAAATTCATTAAATTTATCAGTGTATTAGCGGTCGGTGGTGTTCTCCTCGTCGTGCTGCTTCTCTTCGCCTTGCAACACCTCGTCCAGGTGGGAGAGTTCCGTCGCATTCTCATTCGCGAGGTTGAGGATCGGACCCAGTTCAAAGTCAACGCCGGAAAGGCCGAATACCACTTGGGCCGGGTGGTGGGCATCTCCATCCATGATTTTGCCTTGAGCGACCCAAAGAAGCCGCAGCCCGTTCTCGTTTCCGAGCGGGTGATCATTCAGATTGCCATCGTACCTCTGCTCTGGCGCAAAGTGGTTCTCGATGGGATCTATTTTCACAATCCCCACATTCGTTTCGACCGCAGTTCGGGGCAGAATCCCCGCGTGTTCGATCTCGTTGTAGCCCTGTTCGGTTCAAATATTAATAAGGTAGGCATCCATAACGGGCAGGTGGTATTCCGGGAGCCGCGCAAACGCGGCGGTATGACCACAACGTATTTTCACGATATGGATCTCGAGCTCCGGCACATAGATCCAGGGGACATCTCACCTTTCGGAACCGGTCCGGGAGTTTCGGCTCTAGGCTACAGCATCAACACGACTGTGGAAAAGGACGGCGCGCGGGCGGGCCTGGCTTCGGAAGGGGAAGTGGTGTTCCCGGACGATCGTTTCGAGTTTCAACACACCTGGCTGGATGTTCGCGTCGCGGTGGAGGCTCTTCCTGCAAGGCTGCTGCCGGATTTTTTTGCCAATCTTTTACCCTTGAAAGGGGTGAGGGGGGTCCTAAGCTCCAGCGTCCGTTGGGAAGGGATCCTGTCGGAAAACCTTCAGATCGTTGGCGAGCTCAATTTTGCAAAACTCAAAGTGGCTTTCCCCGACTCTTCCTTGAAGGCGCTGACCCTGGGTGATGGCCGGCTCGAGTTGAACCTGGGGGTGTTACCCGGTGAGATCCGGTTTGAACGCCTCTCGTATAACTCCAACGACATGGAGCTTTCAGCCCAGGGCCTCATGCGCTCCCCGATGGAAAAGGACCCTTATGTGGAGCTGAATCTTGCATCGTCCTATATCCCTCTATTGACGTTATGGAAGTACGTGCCGCCCCATCTTAAATCCTCCACGGCAAAGGCTTGGGTCAAAGGGGTCAAAAAGGGGGAGGTTCGGTTGACCGGAGCCAACATCAAAGGTCGGCTTTCCGAGGTACGAGATATGTTCGGCCCAGGCTTTGAAAACCGGCTCACCGCTCAGGCCGAGGTGAGAGACCTGACATGGATTCCGACCCACAAGCGGTTTCTGCCGGTGGAAAACTTAAGCGGCCGGCTTGCGTTGGACGGGGGAGTCCTTTCGTACAGCCGGTTCCAGGGAAACTACGGTCAAGTGGTTCTGGCCGATATTGAGGGGAGCTACACGATTGCTACCGGTGAGAATCCCCTCGAGGTGCGCGTCCGCGGCAGCACCGATCTCGAACGATTGTGGAAACAGCTCGCGGCGCACTTTCTCCCGGATCGATTGATCAGGACCACCGGCGGGATACAAAACCTCTCCGGCAGTGGAAAGTTTATCGTCTACTTGCGAACGGATTTTAAGTCCCCTCTGTTTTATCGAGGACAGGTGTTGTTGGAGGATGCCGGACTCCGTGTGGGAAATTTCAATTTGTCCAAAGTTCACGGTCACGTGTCGTTTTCACCGACGGAAATCCGAACCGGAGGTGTCACGGTACGGATCGGGGGGACACCCATTCGCCTTGGCGGTGTCCTGAAAGGTTATCAGTCGGGTCGGCCCAATTTTGACCTGGAAGTGGATTTGCCAAACGTCCGATTGGGCGGGGTGACCCGTATGCTCCTCTCTGTTGGGTCTCTGGATGATCCCGGAACCGTACGGGGCAAGGTTAACTATCGAGGGACTCTGGGCAAGAACGGCGAACGTCAGCTCACCGGTGCGCTGGAGTTGAAGCGTGTCCGGTTACCCTTCCGGTTGTTCAAAAAACCCATCGAAGATGTCTCGGGTAAAATTAAGTTGGACCGATTCGGAGTCGATTTTAAGGAAATTAAGGGCCAAGTGGGGGGATACGGCTTAAAATTCAGAGGCCGATATGATTATTATGAAAAGCCGCAGCTCACCTTCCTGGCAACCTCCGCCGTCATGGACTTAACCGGTCTGTTGCCCCGCGGACCGTCACCCAAACCTCCCTCACCGGCCATGGAACGATGGTACGGAGGGTTGGAAGTCAAAGGTAAGTTGAAAGTGGATAACGGTGCCTATAAGGCCTTTAACTTTACGGATCTCAGCTCCGATCTGTCGCTCAAGAATCGGCAGTGGACTTTTAGCAACGTCTCCGCGCAGTCCAGCGGGGGAACCGTAAGAGGCACGGCGTCCTTGGTGGATCACCCAGGAAAGAAGCTGACATTTACCGTGGAGCCGGACATTCAAAGACTTCCCGTGGACCAGTTGCTGGGTTTCTTCGGCGTAAAGACCAACGAGGTCACCGGTCGCGTCGACCTGTCCGGGACGTTCAACTCGACGGGCGAAACGGTTCCTCAAAGAAAGAAAAATTTGAATGGGGTCTTCAGGATGCGCATGCAGGAAGGAATGGTGCGGCGATTCAAGATCCTGGTGCGGGTCCTCAGTCTGATGGACCTTTCCCGTTGGTTTACTCTGAGAATGCCAGACGTGAATAATGAAGGGGTTCAATACCGCTATGTCAGCGGCGACTTCAAGATTGACAAAGGCATTTACTCCACCCGGGATTTCGTCCTCGACAGCGAGGACTTGCGTGTTAGCGGAGCGGGCACGCTTGACGGTTCCGAAGGGACGATCAATTTTGTCGTTGCCGTGCGTCCCTTTCCGAAGCTAGATGCCGCGGCCAACTATATTCCCATCCTGGGAAAAGGGATCGCAGGGATCAAAAACTCGCTGTTGGTGGCGAGCTTTAGGATCAAAGGTCCCGTCAAGAAACCCAACATTACTCCGGCTCCCCTGAGTACCCTCTCGGAGTTTTTCTTCGGCGCCCTGTCCATCCCGAGGGACATGATTGGCTTGCCCAAGTGGGAGAGACAGTAGTCCCACGGCGTGGACCATTGACGTCAAGAGTTCCTGGGGGTAGGAACAGTAACAAATCACCCCATTCCGTAGTAGACTTGCGTGGGAGTAGCCGGGATCGAAACATCTCCCCGGGTGTGAAGGTGTATTGAAACCATGACCGGAATGCAGAGGTTGAGGATCTATCTCTGGCGCCACTGGCAGAGCTATCTCCTGGGCGGTATCTGTTTGTTCGGTACCGCCACCTTGATCATGTTGATCCCGTGGTGGATTCGCGCTGCGGTGAGCGTCCTTGAACAGGGCGGCCCCCGGGAGGACGTGGTGAGCTACGCGGTGATGATCATCGGTGCCGCCATCGGCCAGGGTTTGGTGCGGACCTTTTCCCGCTTCTTGATCTTCAACTCAGGTCGGGCCATCGAATACGAGTTGCGTAACGATATCTTCGCCCATCTGCTCCGGTTGCCCCTATCCTACTACCATTCCCAAAAAACCGGCGACTTGATGTCACGGGCCATCAACGACATCAACAGCGTTCGAATGCTGTTGGGTCCGGGCATTTTAAACCTCATCAATGCGCCGCTCTATTACCTCTACGCCATGGTGCTGATGGTTCAAATCGATCTACGCATGACCTTCGTGGTGGTATTGACATACCCCGTCATGGCCTGGGCCTTCCGAAAGTTTAGAGGCAAGATCCAGTCCGCGTCTCTAAAAGTACAACAGCAAATGTCCGTGCTCAGCAGCCATGTGCAGGAAAATTTGAGCGGCATCCATGTGGTCAAGGCCTATGGCAGGGAGCAGGACCAGACCCGCCAGTTCATGGATTTGAATCGGGTCTACCAGGTAAGGAATATGGACCTGGCGCGGCTCCGGGGACTGGTCCACCCCTTCATGGGCGGTATCAGCGGGCTGACGGTGCTCGTCATCCTCTGGTACGGAGGGGCCCGGGTCATTTCCGGCAGTCTCATGGTGGCAGACGTTGTGGCTTTCATCGCCTATCTAAACGTTCTTGCCTGGCCCACGGCCGCGTTTGGGTGGATGCTTGCCCTCCTGGAGCGAGGCAAAGCCTCCATGGAAAGGATCGAAGAACTTTTCAAGGTTGTACCTGCCATCGCGGATCCGCCCGAACCGGTCCCTCTGCCGGATCCCAGTGAGGGCATCGAGTTTCGGGATGTTTGTTTCAGCTATGACGGAAAAACCAACGGGGACGCGGCGCTCAAAAACATCAACTTTTATCTTCCCCGGGGGCAAAAGTTGGGCATCGTGGGACGGACGGGAGCGGGAAAAACAACTCTCGTCCAGCTGATTCCCCGGCTCTACGATGTTTCCTCGGGTGAAATTCGAATTGGCGGACATGACATCCGTACGGTTTCCCTATCGGATTTGAGACACGCGGTGGGTTACGTACCGCAGGATGCTTTTCTTTTCTCCACTTCATTGCGCAGCAATCTGGCCTATGGCCAGGACGGTTTATCCGATGAGGCTATTGAAAGGGCCGTGCACACCGCCCGGTTGGATCAAGACGTAGCGAGCTTTGTTCGAGGGCTGGATACCATTGTGGGAGAAAGAGGCGTTGCCCTATCCGGAGGACAGAAGCAGAGGGCGACTCTGGGTCGTGCCATCTTGTTCCAATCGCCCTTTATCATCCTGGACGATTGTCTTTCCAGCGTGGACGCCCAGACGGAAAAGGAAATTCTCAAAGAGTTTAAAGAACTTCTCAGAGATAAAACCACCATCATCATCTCGCACCGGATTTCCGCCGTGAGAGAGGCGGACGACATACTGGTTCTGGACGAGGGGGAAGTGGTGGAGCGGGGGGATCACCAGGCGTTGATCCAGAGGGGAGGGATCTATGCGGATCTCTTCCAGCAACAGCAATTATCGGAAGAACTGGAACAGTTGTAAATGGCCGTACCCACTCAACAGGACGAGATTTTTGGCAAAGCCTACGACTTCAGGCTCATGAAGCGGATGTGGCACTTCATTTCGCCCTACAAACGCATCTTCTGGTTTTCTTTGGTGCTCATGCCGTTGCAACAGGCGTTTGGCCTTGCACAACCCTTCATTATGAAAGTCGCCATTGATCGGTTTATCGAAGGATCCAACCTGTGGGGGCTCAGTGTTGCAGGCGTGATATTTGCCATTGCCGTGGTAGGGGAAATGGCCACCCACTACTTTCAATACTATCTCACCATGAGCGTGGCACAGAAATCTCTGGCGGACTTGAGGGTGAGTATTTTCTCTCATGTCCAGAAGCTCCCCATGAGCACCTTTGATCGAAATCCGGTGGGACGGCTCATGACGCGCATGACGACGGACGTCGAAGTCCTCCAGGAGATGTTTGCGTCCGGCATCATGACCCTGGTGGCTGACATGATCATGCTGGTGTGGATCGTGGCCATCATGTTCTACATTCATCCCGGCCTGGCGTTGGTCAGCCTGGCCTTGATTCCCCCCATGGCCTTCGCCATTAACTTTTTTCGCATCCGGGCACGGCAGATTTACCGTGTCATTCGGGAGCGAATCGCCAGGATCAATTCCTACCTGGGGGAAGCCATTTCCGGGATGTCGGTTATTCAACTCTTTGTGCGTGAGCAAAAGAGCTTCCAGGAATTCGATGATCTGAACCGGGCCCACAAGGACGCGATTCAACTGTCGAACATTTACGAAGCATCCCTGTTTTCCATGGTGGAGGCCGCCGGATCAGTCAGCGTGGCACTCCTGTTGTGGTATGGCGGAGGGGAGGTTTTAAACGAAGCTATTGGAATTGGTACTCTGGTAGCGTTCAAGGAGTATATCCACCGCTTTTTTGTTCCCATGCGTGATTTCAGCCAGAAATATGCCGTGATGCAGTCGGCCATGGCGGCTGCGGAGCGGGTCTTTCATCTCCTGGATACTCCCATTACCATTGCGAGCCCGGATCGGCCTGTGGCCGCCAAGCCGTTTAGGGGAGAGATCGCCTTCAACGATGTCTGGTTCGAATACAGGGAAAACGATCCGGTGCTCAAGGGTATTTCCTTCCGTATCGAACCCGGGGAGAGAGTCGCCGTGGTGGGTGCCACGGGTTCGGGAAAGACCACCACGAGTAAACTTCTCGGACGTCTGTATGACGTCAGGCACGGCTCCGTCACCGTGAGCGGTGTCGACGTCAGGGATTGGAACCTGCAGGCATTACGGAGTCACATCGGATTGGTCCTGCAAGACGTCTTTCTCTTTTCCGGTGATATCCTTACCAATATCTCCCTTGGGGATACGACGGTCCCCCTGGAGCGTATCGAGCAGGCCGCGGAGGCGACCAACGCCACGCGTTTTATCAAAAAGTTGCCCGGGGCATTCTCCGCCCAGGTTCGGGAACGGGGGAGCAATTTTTCCTCAGGCCAAAGACAGCTCTTGGCCATGGCACGGGTTCTCGCCTACGATCCGGAGATCCTGATTCTGGACGAGGCTACCTCCAGTGTGGATACGGAAACGGAGCTCCTCATCCAGGATGCTCTGGAAAAGATCATGAGAGGTCGCACCTGCCTTGTGATCGCCCACCGGTTGTCCACCATTCGGAATGCGGACCGGATCATCGTGATGCATCGGGGAGAGATTCGAGAAATGGGGACCCATGCGGAGCTACTGGAAAAACAAGGTATCTACTACCGGCTCTACCAGCTTCAATATGAAAAAGAAGAGTTGGCCCTCGAGGTCGGCCATCCTCATAGCAAGCTCATCGACTAGTGGACCTTTTAGTTCGCCCAAAGGCTACATAGCTCCTCCTGCCTGATTCCATGCGTGTCACCGCACTGTTAATTTTTTTGATCTCGTTCTCCGGATGTTCACCCGTCTACGTGATTCGAGCTGCCTACGAGGAGGGAAAGATCCTCTGGAGGCGCGAGCCCATCAAGGAATTGCTCAAGAACCCGGACTTGGATAGGGACACCCGGGAGAAATTCGAATTGGTACTGGCGGTCCGCGAATATGCCAGGGACACACTGAAATTAAGGGTCAAAGGCAGTTATGCATCCTACTCTCATCTGGATCGGCCCGTTGTCTCCTATGTATTGACGGTGGTCCCACAAACCAGCCTGGAGCCTTATACCTGGTGGTTCCCCTTTGTGGGAAGGGTGCCTTACAAGGGTTACTTCTCCCAGGCGGAGGCGGATTCGAAAGCGGCGAGTTTTCAGCAACGGGATTATGATACCAGTGTCCGGCCCGTGTCCGCCTTCAGCACCCTGGGTTGGTTCGACGACCCGCTCTTGGATCACCTGCTCAAGCTAGACAATGTGACCCTGGCGGAAGTGATCTTCCACGAACTGCTGCACAACACGTTGTTCGTTGCCGGTTCCATGAAGTTCAATGAGAGTCTGGCGAATTTCTTTGGCAACCGTGCCGGGATGAATTTCTTTCGCGATCGCTACGGTGAGAAGAGCGCTCAATACCTGCAAGCACGAGAGGCCTGGGAGCAGGAATTGGAGTTCGCCAAATATGTTGACCGTGTCACGGGTAGCCTTGAGGAACTCTATCAGGCGAACCTTACCAGAGCCGAGATGCTTGACCGAAGGAGGGACATCTTCACCCGGAGCCAAACAGAGTGGGCTCAGCGGACTTCCGGAACTTCCAACCATCGCTATAGAGTCTACAGCGAACAGGAAGTTAACAACGCCGTCTTGGTGCACTATCTTCTCTACCTGGGAGGGCTCGATCTGTTTGAGTCTCTATACCACGCAGAGGGCCAGGATCTGGTCCGTTTGATGATGGCGATTCAAGATTCCATTAAGGATGGAAAGCCTCCGTTTGAGGCCGTAAGAGACCTGGTCCCGCAGTCCAGCCCACCTGATGGGAAAGAAACACCCCGTGATGCTAGTTTGAATCCGACACTCGCTTCCAAACATAATAGAGCCACGCGCCGTACTCCGCCAGGACCCAGCGAACCTGCCGTCCCTCTTTCCACCAACCCGTAGGGGAGTAGGGGTCCGTTGACGCGGCGACCATTTGAATGGAAAATTGATTCGGGAAGTTACGCCTCCAGATATACTCGGCGCGGCGCGTGTGGTATTTGCTGGTGGTGATGATGATCTTTGAGATCCCCGCCTTAGTGATTGCGTTGCCCACGACTATTGACTCACTCACGGTGTCGTAAGCGTCCTCCGCGCTGATGGCAAGGACCCGGTTCCGGGGCACACCCAGCTGCTCCAGGATTCGTAGGCTGTTCTCGTACCAGGGACAACATGGAGTGTAGCCTTTCGACTCCAGGTCACGGAGGACATCGGTCTTTCGGTTTCCGTTGATGACGACCTTGGCGGCGTATCCTTCGCGGAACAGGCGAGCCGCCTCGATCAGCCGCGGGTAGTACTCGACGCCGGTGCTCAAAACCACAACGGCGTCGACTTGGGTAGGATTATCGGACCTGACCAGAAATCGACCCAGGGAGGACATGGCCAGGCCGAAAGAAAAATAGACAATCAGCGCGGCAAGACAGATCGCAAGGACAACAAAAACAATGCGTCTTCGGGGCAACCACTTCACATTCATGGCGGGTTGGCTATTATGGTATGGGTCTAGGGCGGCATTTTCAAACGTCGCAGAAACCGATGGCTGAGTCGAAAACCGGAGCGGTGAAATTTGCCGCCGACAGAATGCTGGGCCGCCTGGCAAAATGGTTGCGGATCATTGGCCAGGATGTTGCCTACGGCAACCATCTTGCGGGTTATGGCTTGATTCGCGCGGCGCGCCAGGAAGGCCGGCTGATCCTGACCCGGGACCGCGGTATTCGCAAGAAGAGTCCACCGGATTATCTATTCATCGAAAGCACGCTGTTCCGCGAACAGCTCAAGCAGGTGATTGACGCTTGCGGCCTGGATCCCCTGGCGAATGCGTTCACCCGGTGTGTGGAGTGCAATCACCCCCTGGAGGCCGTCCCTAAAGACTCGGTTGAATCGCGGGTTCCATCCTACGTCTTTTCGACCCAGGAAAGTTTTTCGATCTGCCGCTGCTGCCAGCGGCTCTACTGGCCCGCCACCCACCTTGAGAAGATGCTGGAGGAGTTGAAAGGCTTGCTTGATAGGCCTCGTGGAAATTAAATTATGTGTGTGATAAGTTTGAAAGAAAAGTTTATCCCCGGTAGCTCAGTCGGTAGAGCGGGTGGCTGTAAAAGGCATGGGCATCAATGGGAGACAGGAGGAAGTATTCTGACCGCCGCGAATATTTGATCAAAGCCGTTCAAAAGAGGCGGAAAAAGGTCCGCGAGATGGCGATCGAGTATTTGGGTAGTCAGTGCGTTAGGTGCGGTTACGATCGGTGTGTGGAGGCGCTAGAGATTCATCACCTTGAATCTTCCGACAAAGACTTCGGAATATCTGATAAAGGTTATACTCGGAGTTGGGATCGGGTTCGAGGGGAACTCCAAAAGTGTGAGCTTCTTTGCGCTAACTGCCACCGTGAAGTCCATGCAAAGTTGCAGCTTTTCGCCGAGAGGCGAATTGAAAAATCGGGTGAATTCAGGGAACCCTAAGTCCTGAAGCTGTTCGACGGATACGGGAATCCTGAGCGAAGCCTGCTGAATGGGAAGAACGTAGGCAGGAACGTGCAGAGACTAGAGGTTGAGGACCCTACCAATAAGACCTCACTAGCGCCCGACACCCACTCCTCAAGATTCTTTGAGGTTGGGTGATGAGATAGTCCAAGCCTGGTAGAAATATCAGGGCA
>JABAOE010002430.1_pt2 | contig 25179 bp, 23 predicted proteins | sample 7062141 | NCBI WGS metagenome assembly JABAOE01 (sample SAMN14538627, study PRJNA623070) | marine sediment metagenome | biome: marine biome [ENVO:00000428]; feature: marine pelagic biome [ENVO:01000023]; material: deep marine sediment [ENVO:00002113] | place: India: Gulf of Khambhat ... | reverse complement strand
CAAAATAATGAAACTCGATTTCATTACGCCGGGTTTCGCCAAAACGGTATGCAGCGTCGACCCGGTAGGTTTGTTGGTGGCGCTCGACGCCGAGCGCACTCTCGAGGTCGACTACAGCGCCCACGCCGAGCGCATCCGAATTGACCTGAAGTCTGGTGGAAGATTGGGTCACGAATGCGCCAACTGAAAACCTGAATTTTTCCCATGGACTGTCATTCACGCCCTGGGCATGCGCAAAACCACTGACAACAAGAAGTCCTGAAAAAGCCACTAAACAACGCATAACTGAACTCATAGCCGCATCCTCCTCCCCATGTCGATCTATTCGCCTCGTCGCTGCCCAACCAAAGCTGGGGCACTTATCATGCAGACGTCGATCTTGTTTGGATTGCCCAAATACTGCAGCCTCGCTCACGTTATATTACTAAAATCCGGCGGCGTTGCCTTGCCTCAAAACAAATGCCAGCCGCGACGCCCGCCAATGACACTACCGCGGAAAATCCTTGACCCTGCGCTCACCACGGGCACCGACCCGCCTGATAACGCGATTAGGCCGCAGCGTGTCCATAGCCGGCCGGTTTCGACGAATCTCGATCAACTTCAGGACGCCGATCGCTCGCGCGATGACTGCACCAAAACGGTAGGCAATCCAACCCCCCTCGAGTCGTGTCTACAACAACGGACTAAGCAGTTGCGCCACATTTTCAAACAGACGGGTTAAGCGCCGACGTTCACGCCAACGCACCAGGTTGACCGGTTCGGATAGTGCCGCATAGCGCAGCTGTAGGTCACGAACAGCACCGCCAAACGTCGCATCGTAAACAATCAGTGTCACTTCGAAATTGAGGCGCAGGCTCCGAATGTCCAAGTTGACTGTACCGAATAACGTAGTCTCGCCGTCTACGACCACGCTCTTGGTGTGCAGCAAGCCGCCGCGAAAGCGCAATATGCGTATGCCGGCACTGAGTAAATCATCGGTATAGGCACGACTGGCGTAACGGACCAGCCGCGAATCAACCTTCTCGGGGACGATCAGTGTAACCGTTACACCGCGCCGGGCTGCAGCCTGCAGGGCACCGATTATGGCCTCATCGGGAACAAAGTAAGGGGTCGTCATGATGAGCTCGCGACGCGACGCGTAAATCGCCGTAAGCAGCGTCTGGTAAATGGTATCGCCCTCGTACCCCGGCCCGGAGGGTAGCACCTGCGCCACAGCCTGGCCCGAAGCACTTGGCAGATCGGCCTCGGTTTCCGGTATCAAGCCGGCAAGTGTCTCGCCGGTCTCGATCAACCAATCCCAGACAAACACCAGCTCGAGCAACTTTACCGCTGGACCAGTCACCCGCACCATGGCATCTACCCACTCACCAACACCAGCATCCTGCTTGAAAAAACGCGGGTCAACCAAGTTAAGGCTGCCGGTAAATGCCACCAAGCCGTCAACCACAACGATTTTTCTATGCAGCCGCAAGTCAACACGAACGAACAAACTCCGCAAGAACCCGACTGGCAATGCTTCAACAACTTCTACACCACCCTGGCGCAGTTGTTTCGCCAAACCGCTTTTCAAAAATGCGGTGCTGCCGACCGAGTCGAGCAGCACGCGGCAACGCACGCCACGCGCCTCGGCACGAATCAGTGCTTGCGCCACTTCATCTGCCAAGCCGCCCCGGTGCCAAATGTAGAATTCCATGTCGCAGGTGATACGAGCGGCGTCAATCGCGGCGATGATTTCCCGCAACGTCGCGTCGGCCCCCTCAATTAGCTGCAATGCGTTGCCGGCCAGGGCCGGTATGCGCATGCTGCCCTCGACAAAGCGCCGCAATTTCTCCCAACCGATTGGCCCGCCCTCCAAAGCTGCCGGGCTGGCAACTGAGACGTCATCAAGCCATTTCTGGAATGGTGCCTGTAGTGCCTCGGCGCGCCTGGCTCTTTTGCGGCCGAGTGTGCGTTCGCCCATCAGCAAGTAGAGAATGGCGCCAACGTAGGGAAAGACGGTAACCAGAATCAGCCAAGCGAGCGATACACCCGGCGCGCGACGTTTCACGATCACGCGCAGGGAAATGCCGACAACAACAATGATGTGAAAATAGCCAAGGCCGTAGGCAGTCACTTCAGCAACTGGCATGGTCAACTGAGTCCTCTACCAAGCATTTGAACGCGGGTGCCAGTGGACGGGATTTTAGTCGGTGGACCTGCACACTCAAACCTGCGACGTTGCCTCTGCAGCCGTCACAATGTAGCCACCAGACTTTGCATCGCGCTCCAGGCGCAATAGCCCTCGCGCCTCGGCATCCTCGAGAAGGCTGCTGAAACTCTTGTAGCCGTGATACGACTCGTTGAATCCCGGATTACGCCGCTTTAAAGCCTGCTTGATCATAGATCCCCAAATTTTTTCTTCCTCGCCGCGCTCCTCAAGCAATGCTTCAAAGGTGTTGACCACGAGATCGATACCCTTTTGCGCCGCCTCATCTACCGCATCCGGTTCTGCAGTCCCCTTGGTTACCTTCTTTTCACGCACACCTTTTGCCACAGTCTTGCGCCGCGGTGCACGCTTTTGCGGTTTTTCACGCACCAGATCATCGTAGTAAATAAACTCATCGCAGTTGGCAATAAGCAGATCCGACGATGAATGTTTGACGCCGACACCAATGACCTCCTTGTTGTTCTCGCGCAGCTTCGACACGAGTGGTGAAAAATCCGAATCGCCACTGACAATCACGAACGTATCGACGTGTTCCTTGGTGTAGCAGAGGTCCAGGGCATCAACCACCATGCGAATGTCGGCGGAGTTCTTTCCCGATTGTCTTAGATGCGGGATCTCAATCAACTCGAAGGCAGCCTCATGCATTTGCGGCTTGAATTCCTTGTAGCGGTCCCAGTCGCAATAAGCTTTCTTGACGACAATGCTTCCTTTCACCAAGAGCCGTTGGAGTACTTTTTTTATATCGAATTTGCTGTACTTGGCCTCACGCACACCGATTGCGATATTCTCGAAATCGCAAAACACTGCCATGTTTCGCTCCTGCTCTTCAGCAGCCATTTATCCTCCCGTTGTAACCTGTTACGCGCGTTGCTCGAAGAAATTTTTTACTTGGTTGACGAATTTTTCAATGTCGCCTGGTGCAACATCCAAGTGTGTTACCAACCGCATTGTCGAACCACTGCCAACCAGCATGTCGCGCTCGCTCAAATACGTTCTCAACTGGCTTAACCGATCGCCACTGATATCAAGAAAGACCATGTTGGTCTGCGCACCGCCACCGATAAGTTTGACGTATGGCACGTCCATCAAGCCTTCTGCAAGCAGGGCAGCGTTGACGTGATCTTCCTCGAGCCGCGCTACATGGTTCTGCAACGCGTAGCTCCCGGCCGCGGCTAATACGCCAGCTTGACGCATGCCGCCACCGAGTACCTTGCGCCAGCGCCGTGCCTTGTCGATCAACTCCTTCGGACCGCATAACATCGAACCAACTGGAGCTCCCAGTCCTTTGGAAAGGCACACCGAAACCGTGTCGAACTGATCGCCGATGTCGCTCACATTCACGCCCAGGCTGACGGCTGCGTTGAACNNCCGGTGCGATTGCAGAATGCCCGCGCCTGTCTGAGGTACTCGAGCGGCAGCACCTTGCCCGCCTGGGTATTCTCCAGACAGAGCAAGCGCGTGCGGGCAAAATGCGGATCATCAGGTTTGATCGCCGCCTCGACTTTTGCGAGATCTAGTCTGCCGTCTTCCTCGTAATCGAGCGGTTGCGGCTGAATACTGCCAAGAACCGCGGCGCCGCCACCTTCGTACTTATACGTGTGCCCCTGCTGACCGACAATGTACTCGTCACCCCGCTCACAATGTGATAGGAGCGCCAACAGATTGCTCTGCGTACCAGTAGCGACGAATAGCGAGGCCTCCTTTCCCAGCATCTGCGCAGCCAAAGCCTCAAGTTGGTTGACGCTTGGGTCCTCGCCATAAACGTCATCGCCGACCTCGGCACGCGCCATCACCTTACGCATTTGCAGCGTTGGCTTGGTCACCGTGTCACTGCGCAAATCAATCACTTTTTTCATGGTGAGAAACTTCTGAAACGAAACACCCAGTAGTTGCGGCTTTGGTCAAGATGTTACCGCAGCGCGGGCGCACAATATCAATCGGGTGAAAATAAAGAGGCATGACCCGAGCGAAACTGTGACCAGGCGGATATCTCGGACCCGCCTACGCATTTTGTGCCCAAACTATCACTGCAATGCATGCATGGCGTCCCTGACAATCGGCATCGCAGCGCTGCGCAAGCTATCGGGGTAGTCAACAATAAACCCGTCAATACTCGCCAGCGCCTTGTCACGCATTTCAGCACGTACCGCGGCGTCAGTTGTCAGTTTCGCTGAACGGGCATAAACGATCGCCGCAATGAAACGTACCTCTTCAAGATCCGGTTCTTTGGTCACGCTACCAAGCAATTGCTCCACCAACATCCGGCTCTCCTCGAGTTCACTCGAACTCTGTCTTGTTTCGAGCAGGTCAATGTCGAAACTGTCGTAGAACTCGCCGCGCAACAGCCGAAGTCGTGCCTCCCGCATCGTTGCACCGCTAAGGCCCGATTTCAATGCGGCACGGTAGTAAGCGGAGTTCGCGATAAAATAGTTACGCACCTGCGAATAGGCCAGCGGCGTACCGAGGCGTTTGAGTTCGGCCACGAGGTAGTTCGAAGCCAGGCCCTGAACCTGTCCATGGGCCGCCAGATCCCGATTCAGATAGCCGCGAATTTCGTCGAGCATCGTCCCAATGCGAAGCTGCGCTTTGGCACGTTCTTCCACATCGGCATCTGTCTGGCTTTGTTCTTTCCATGTCACCGCTTTGCTAACGTACTGTTCAGCCAACTCGGCAGTGATCAGGTCATGCGCCAGCGCTGCGGGCGCTGAGCAGGCAATAATGATCGCGGCCACATTGATTGCGGCATGCGGCTTCACCGCTGTGATTCCAATGGTTCCCCTTTGACAAAGGCGACTGCGCCGTCATGAGCGGGCAATACCGAGCGCGGCTCACTATTGTTTGGTGGGCGTACGTCCAACCGCGCACCATTTTCGCTCAACGCCGCGGTCACCAGCCACGCGTGGTGGCGCGGAAAAGAGGCGACCGTGACCAGCCTATAGTCGCCAATTGCGACCAGCCATCGCAACTGCCCACCGTCTAGATCATGGTACACGCCTCGTCCCTGATAAAGATCATCGGCCTGGTCCACGCGCATCACAGATAACACCGCCTGACCAGTGGTCATCAAACTGGCGATCCTCTGCTCGTTCGGTGCTCGCGCAACCATTGCCTTCGCTTGCGGTAGCACCTCGTCGAGTATGGCAACCAGACCTTCGGCGATTTCGTCCGAGGCCTGGTCGTTGCGGCTCGAATGCACCAGCAAGAAACGCTGACGCAACACTTTCCACTGACGGTAAGGGGTATGTGCCCAAACGTTAGGTGATAGCGGCGAAAACAATACGACGCTAACAAGGGACTGCAAGAAATGGCGACGAGTCATTATCCGGTCGACTTACAAAACAAACAAACAGGGCGGAGATAACCCCGCCCCGAATGAAGACTGACCCGTGGTGAGCGTTTCAATCGTCGAATATTTCCAGCGGGCAAATTGTGGAAACCGCGTAGTTGGGCAAGTCGACCAGGTTGCCGATCCGTACGTCGCAGGCAACGCTGGTAATGACATAAGCTTGTTGACGCGTGTATCCCTTGGTGCTGACCAACCAGTCGATCATCTCGATCAGCGACGCGCGCGCCGCCGCAGTGAGATCTTCCGACAGGTTTGACAGCGGAGTCAGTTTGGCACTGTCGAGGTAGGTCGTGTACGGCAGATCAACGCCGGCGCCCTTGATCGGATACCCGACGGTGGCGTAGAACTTGTCTGGCTCGAGCGCCTTGATCTGTGAGCCGCCCTCAAAGTGCGGACCCGCTTTCATCATTGACGCCATGCCCTTGCGGACCTCGGTGCGAACGGTCACCTTGGCACCGATCTCGATGGCTGTACCAGCCACTTCGCCATCACCCTGCGCATAGTGAACATCGCCGACGAACAAGCCGCAGCCGTCAACGTAACATGGCAGCAGCAAGGTCGTGCCCACAACCATCTGCTTGATGTCCATGTTGCCACCATTCTCTCGCGGTGGGATCGTTCTCAAACACTCGGCTCGGTGAGAGCCACTAGCGCCACATACGGCAGCTGGCTGCGCTCCGGTCGGTTGCGGCGGCAGAGCAATGCCGCCCGCTGCGCCGAGTTGCGTTTCGCGCGCCAGCCACGCCCGCACTTCCGGCTTGCCAGGCAAAGTCCCAACGGTGCCCATAAACGCATTCATGGGAATACGCAGCCCGGGAATCTGATCCGAGACGGCCTCGAGCCGGTTGACTTTCCAGTTGGCAATGTACGGCTCGGTGTAAAGGTCGCGCAGAAAACCGAATCCGGGGACGACTGTAGTGTAGCCATATTCGTCGGGCTCGACGTCAATCAGCGTCACCGCTAGTACATCGCCGCGCCGCGCGCCTTCGATGTACACGGGCCCGGTAATCGGATGAACAAGGTTCAGATCAACCGACAGCACGTCTTTAGGCTGAGAGTTAACATTCAAATCCGAATCGAGTGCATCACGAGTCTCATACCGGATCAATTGCCCCGGCATTGCTCTTGCCACCGGGGCAATTGCATAATGGTAACGATTCATGCAATTCGGGTCATCAGCGCAGTGCGCGCCACGCTTCTTAACCTCGACGATGGATTGCGTCTTAACGTCGGTCGTGTCCGCCAATGCAGATGTCGCTACCATCGCGACGGCGGCCGAGCAAAACAGTGATAACAATTTTCTCATTGTTTCTCTCCCCCTCTTTCCAAGCACTGTCCAGCGATCAAAAACAATTGCCTCGAGTGGCCCACTCGCCAATCCGAACGACTGATTATCAGGTCCGTTCTTTGACTGGGCAAAGGACTATCCCTTTTTACTCGGCTGATGTCAATGGCCAGCTTTCAGCGCCGACCTCAAGCTTGCCAGAGCCAATAGATTTGGCCTCAGCCACCAAATAAACGCTGAACCAGCCAGTACAAACCCGCAATCAGGACCAAACCCGAAATCAGCAGCGAAACCCGGCGCTCGCCTTGCTCGGTGACTTGGTGGCCAAGCACGCCCGACAGCCAGAACCCAACTCGCCAGACAATCACAGCCGCGGCAACGATCAACAACTGACCGACTTCCACACCAACGTTGAACGAGAACAGCGCCAATCCCAACGCATCTTGCGGCAGCCCATAGTCGCGCAGCACCGATGCAAATCCGAAACCGTGAACCAAACCGAACGCAAAGGTAAGCCACCAGCGGTGACGAATATCGTGCACGAAAAAATTCTCCGCGGCGACATAGACGATGCTCGCGGCAATCAACGCTTCCACCAACGCCGGCGGCAGCGTCACGATCTGCAACACGGCGAGCGTTAGCGTGATCGAGTGCGCCACGGTAAATGCGGTAACGACTTTGAAAAGCGGCCAAAAACGCCGCCCCAATACAATCACCGCAACGAGAAAGGCGATGTGATCATAGCCAATCGCGATGTGCTCGACCCCGGAGTACATGTAGCGCGTGCCGGTTTGCCACTTCGATGGCAAAGTTTCCGTAAGTGGCATCTGCGGCGTATGCACGCCGAGCAGACCGACGAATTTGCGCTCCCCCTCGACGCCGCTGACCATGTGCTGGGAGGACGGGTCGATTTCGTGAAACAGCGTAACCTGATATAAAAGCTTGGCGGACTCGGGACACTGCCAACGGCGTTTTAACAGGACGTGATCATCCTTGGGCGAAACTGATACCCACGACGCATTGCAAATTTTTTTTTCGTCCTGCGGGGTCAGCCTGACATGCTGGTCTACGTACGCCCGCATTGTTTGCAGCTCCCGGGAAAGTTGCTGCGCATCGACATTGCCATCGGCATCCAATACCTTGGCACCAGTCGCTACCTCGAGGTCAAGCGCGTTGAGTTCTATCTGCGCGACAATTTGACTGCCGTTAATCGCCAGACGTGTGCTCGACAATTTGGTTTGATGTGCGAGGGCATGCGGCGCAGCTGACAAAGCGGCAATGCCCACAGCAACAATCCAGCCGTACTGAAAAAACAGCGTGCCGTGGCATGCAAATCGCCCGTTCCGTTTTATCTTGCTCATTTTGCTTGTTTCATTTATTGGGTTTGACGACATCTTTCTCTACCCTTTTTTGCCAGACTCCGCGGCTCAGGGTAGCGTTCGTTCTGTCACCGTTTGTTACGAGTAGGTGAAGCGCGATGATATCGATTTCGGGCATGTACGTTCAACTGCGCCAGCAACACAACAAAAAAGGGCCGTCCGAATGGACGGCCCTGAACTGGGGAATGACGTGTACAGTTAGCGCGACTTGATAAACCAGAACGTTCTTGTACGAACGTCGAGCGCAGGTTTCGGTGGAGTCTGTACCGAAGTACCCGATACCACGCCGATGTAGTTATTACCATTCAGAGAAACCACAACCGGTACCGGAGAGGGCAAATAACCACCACCGGGATAAATCGAGGAGCGTGCAGTAATTTGGGTGCCAACGACGGTCGTGTCTGACGCTGCTGCGTCCTGATAGTCAATTGCGTACTGACGCGCCACCCCGAGATTACTGCCACAGACACCGCCCCCAGCGGTATCCGAAGGCTGATTAGTGTTGAAATAGGTAATTCCCGAAACTGTCACCGCAGATGACACGACCTTTTCGCCGGCTACCATGGTGATCTTGTATCCATAGCTGTTTGATCCGGTCGCCGCAGTGGCATCGAACGGATCTGAGTCGAGGATGGGTGTTCCGGACCCCCTGTCCTTGAAGAGATAGAAGCGGTTGGTTACCGTCGCATCAAATGGATGCTCACGATCGCCGCTACCGATCAGAATGGCATTGAAATTACCCCCGGCATCATTGGAGAAGACCACATCCGGCGCATACTGGAACTTGCGCCGTTCCGCCGAACTGTGTGCGCCAACAGCTGCAATCTTTTGCACCGTCCAGTTAGCAGGGTCAGAGTCCTGGAAATTGAGGCGCCACACGTTGCCGCCGTTGTCCCCGACATAACCAGTATCCTTTATGCCGTCACGGTTCATGTCGATGACCGCCACATCCGATGAAATGCTGTAGTCCATTCCGGCAACGATCAAGTTGTAGCCGGCACCGCTCACGGAAGCACCCGCCTGCCACAACAGGTTGCCAGTTACTGCATCAACGACCATGACGCCGCGCCCCATGGTGCGCGCCGTGGTCACCGAAATGCCTCCGCTTACCGAACACGTTCCTGGCAGCCAGGTCACCGTGCCACCACTGGTCCACGTCACGCCGCTGGCATCAGACGACGTTATCAGGCATGGCGTAATGTCTTCAACCGCTGCGTCGTAACCCATCCCCATGATAAGCACCGGATTCATGTAGCCGGGAAGGTTCGCCACTGTCGGAGCAGACCAAGTTTGCCCTAATTCCGCAAAGCCGGCAGAAGTGCTGTCACGCCGCCACAGCAAAGAGGGAGTTTCCGGATCAGTGACATCGAGCGCATACAACAAACGCCCGCCACGACGCATGCCAAGATACAGGTAGACCTTGTCACCATCCAATTTACTGAGCGCGCCATCACCATTGACGTCTTCTTGATAGATGGTAACGGTGCCATCGACAAAATACGGCTTCTTGTCCGTCGAACCGATCATCGGCGCATCGTCACGCAGCCGCTTCAGCTTGCCGAAGAATTCTTTTGGGATAAATCCCCAAACTTCGGTGCCGCCATCGGTATCAGTCCCACCTTTCACCGCACGAAAGATACCATCGTTGGCCCCATAAAAAGCATAGACGTCGTTTTCATCAACCGGCCCATTACGCCCATAATTGATCACGGCAGGCCGCGAATGCAGCACGTCACCATGTACCGATGAGCGTATATCGTTAGTCTGCGTGTCGGCATTCTCGTCGAACTGATCCTCACCACGCACCCAGTTAATCAAGCTGGTGCGTTCGCTTGTATCCGCCACAGCAAGATCCGAGACGGTGATATCGGAGTTGGAAACTTTGAACGGCGTCGTTGACAGGCTATCACCAGCAGCACAAAAGCCACCGGCCGCTGCCGTACAAGTGTAAAGATTACGTGTCAACTGATTTGCCGCGTGATCGATGCGAATTTGCTGGGCAACCCCACCTTTCTCGACAAGCTCACCATCTGGCGCATCGGACGGTCCGCCTACACTGTTTTGGCTCGCCGGCCGGTATGCCCAGAAGTTAGACGGCTCGGTCCAGAAACTTTTCGTCGACGGACTGACAAATCCGGTCGAGGGATTCTCCGCCGGCAGGCCGTTGGCATCCTGTAGATAAAGAGTGTCAGTCGCCGCATCCAGCCCGAGTTTGTACATTTTCAGGTTGCCGAACCAACGTGGCGCCTTATTGGCGTCGGGACGGAACACCCCGATATAGACCTGATTCAAGTTGGTACCCCGGACATTCACACTTACCGGCAACGTCGATGCAGCAAAGACACTGTTGACCGCCTGGACTTCCTGAAATATTTGATCCAGTGCATTGACAATGTTACTCGCGTCGCTACCGTCAATGCCGAAATACTTGCCATTGCCATTTACGGCCATCGACTTGAATAATGCCGTAGTCGCGGGTCCTTGACCGGTCGTCTTCGGGTCAATTTCGATCGTGTAGGTCGTCACGTACTGATCGCCAGGCAGCGACGGATTGACGTCGGCGCTTGCCATAAAGCGAGCATACTCGTCTGCCCAATTTCCTTGCTGTCCGCTCGGTTTGATGGCAATCGTGTCCGGGCTTTTCCCCATGAGGGCTGCGAGTTCAGTTTCAGCAGCCGCGAGCGAACTGCTGTTGTCGTTCGGTTCGCCATTACTAATAAAGATGAGAATGTTGCGCTGGCAACCGTCGAGGATGGGACTTTCGTACTGAGTCGCCGCCGCCGATGCTAACGCGTTGCCCGGGAGCGAGTAGATTCTGTTCGAATCCGTCAAGCCGGAAATGTTGTTGCCGGCGTAGTCGCGCTTGAGCTTGATGCCCGAGCGGGCGGTTGCTCCTGCAAAATACGTGTAGATCTCGTGCATTGCCAGTGACACGGTGGCATTGTTGCCTTTGTCACCCAACTTATCGAAGCTGTTGACGAGCGCCGCCATGGATGCTGCGTTGAAGGGCGTCATCTGGCGTACGGCGGCACGCACGTAGGCGCCATCCGGGCCATCGTTGCCGACCCCGGTTTCGGTGTACAACATGATGCCGACGTTGTACCTATCGCTTAGCCCGACAAATACACTGCTCAACGCTGCCTTTTCGTTGTCAAAACGCGTATTCCAGTTAGCCGTGTTATCTAAAAAAATCAGAATGTTCGGTCGTGGCGCAGCATAGGCGGGATTGGCAAGAAACAGATCAGTATCGTCGTTGACGGGGTCAAATGCGAACGCCGAAGCTAATCCAGCGACAAACATTACTGCTGCGCACGTTACTTTGAAGAATGCCTGTTTCATGTCAATCACTCCGCTACGTCAGACACAAGACCCGGCAAGCATGCGCACACGCACGCCTTGTGTAATTGTCGTTGTGGCACCGGTAAAACTGTCATCTGCCTGGACGTCGACTTCCCAAAGTGTGTCCTCAGGGGCAACTTGCATTACTGCGCTGAAGCCAGCCGCAGGCATAGCATTGAGGCAACGCCGCTCGGAGACAGTAACGCCGATGCCGGCTGGGAGATTGCTGACCGTAATTGTCTGGGTTGGGTTCGAAAATGCGTCAATACGCCCGACAACTTCTTCAATGCCCATTTGCGCAACCGACTCGACACGCTGCACCGATTGCACATTCCCGACCAGCCGCAGTTGTGTCGTGCTAACACGGGCGGACGCAACTGCAATCATAGTCATGGCTACAAGTAGAATCAGGCTAATAAACAAAACCGACCCCTGCTGGCTCTTGAGATTCATGGCTTCACTCATGCTGCGGCTCGCTCTCGTTTTCATTTTCCAGTTTACTAATCAGATTGGCGTTTCACGGCGACCACTGACGTTGGTCAAGCGCACTGCGGTGCTGTACGCATGCCGCTTGAAGTTACCCCCTGGTGTCAGGGCACTTTCCGCCAGGCCCAGATTGTAGGTTTTAGCATCGGTGTAATCTTTCGAGGGACGGTAGCTGCGCGCCAGCACGTGAACCTGTGCTCCCACAACGTTTGCCCACTCGGCAACGGCACCAGGATTAGCCATCGCACACCCGGTTGTCACGCTTGCATTTGCAGCTGACCCTGGGTCGGCGTCTTCGCAATCAGGCGTTCCGTTTCCAATCAATCCGGTAATGGAATCGATCGCAGTAGGCAGATTGTCAACGCCGTAATCGATCTGCAGGTTTTCCACGCCCGCCACAAGCGGCACGATATTCATCTGGGCCACTCCACCAGCAACAGACAATTCGACACGTTTGAGCGTTGGAATCGGACTGCCGTCATCGTCGGCGGCGCCGGTACAGCTGGACCCGCCCCCAACCGGTATCGCACACGGCGCAATAAAGTAAATATGGACCAGGTAGCGCTGAATTGGCGCCGCGGTAACGCCGTCCCGCTTGAAAATGATCGCCGCTGTGCCGTCCGCCTTATTCGTTGTTCCGATTGGAACGCTGTTTATTCCAGTCTGCAGTTCTGACTCGATGGCGTTGGCCTGAAGATAAACGGCGCCCTGCTCCGGGATATCCGTTGGCGCTAGTGGCTCGGTGTGGGTCCTCCGCACCACGACGATGTCGGTTCCTGGCACGAAGTCAGCGGCACTCAAGCATGTCAGTGGCGAAACCGCTGGCCCGTCGTAACCTTGCACGGGAAAAGCCATCGCCTGCGACATGGCGACTAAGTCGGATGTTTCACATGGATCGGGCAATATGGCACCGGCAACGGGCGTTACCGTGAGCTGGCCAAAATAACCAGCATGACGCAGATCGTACATGATGAATTCTAGCGCCTGACGTCCGTTTTCTATCTGCTCGGAGGACGCCTGTGACTCACGCCCAGCACGACTCGAGGAGAGGTACGCGGAAGTCACACCGGTGAGTACGATTAGACCGATGGTCATACCAATCATCAGTTCGGTGATAGTAAAACCGGCTTGACGATTGTTTGCGCGTTTCATCATGGTCTTCAACTTAGTTCTGCAATTCGAACGGTGGTGCTAATAGCACGACGCTGAGTGTCCGGTCCGTACAGGCCATTTGCACAATCGACCGCAGGAGCCATGGTCGGTACCATTCCCTGCCAGGCAACTGTCACGGTGTACATCCCGGTAACGGAATCAAAACTGACGCAACCCCGTGCACCGATCATCGCTCCGGCATTGACGCCGCCTTCAACCTCTGCTGCGCCTTTTAACAACGCGTCCCAGTCACTCATGCCACGCTCGGCAATCATGCGCGTCTGGATAGTCCCAGCGATCGCAGTACAATTGGTGTTGCCACGGTGCCCGACGCCGTCGGTCCCGAGATACGGTGTGCCACCAGTAGTCGTCACCGCGTAACAAGATGCGGCATATCGGTTGGCAGTGATGCGACTGACCATGTCTTCAAGCAACAATAAGGCGTATGCCCGCTGATAGGCTTCAAAGTTGGATGTCTGCGTTTTTGCCTGCAGCCCAACAATGCCCAGTAATCCGACGAGCAGCACCAACATGGCAGTGAGCGATTCCATCATTGCCACACCAGCCTGACGCTGGGGCACGTGCCTGATCACGTCAGAACCTGGCGTTCGTTTAGACACAGCTTCCGTCATTTCGCTCTCCCGGATTGAGCATTGCGCGACCACCTAGATCGATCAGTACACAACGCGTGTAGCCTGTGGTCGCAGATACGGTGAACAACACCACACCCGGTGTGCTCAGCCGTCCGTTCGGTTGATAACTCACGCCAGCAAGGGGCCCGGACAACACCAGGTTCGGCGCCGGCTCATTCTTGAAGATGGTCATCCCGCCGCTCTCGATTTGCCAGCCATCCTGCCAGCCGCCCCCCAGCGGGAACACTGATACCGCAGCATTGCGTTTGACCGCCTCGCTTCTAGCCAAGGACAGCGCCGCTACCAATGAGTAGGCAGCGGAGCGGGTACTGTTACTTGCACTTATCGACCGGTACATGGGCGCAGCGAGCGAAACCAGCAACGCCAGCAAACTGACGACAGTAACAAGCTCGATTAGTGTAAATCCACGTGTGAGTTTTCTCGCAGACATGGTTTCTATTGCTCCCATTTATCAAGCGGTAGTTTGTCACCACCGCTGCTAAGCGTGAGTACACCATCGGTAGCTTGATTGCCGCCCGGCGTTGCCGTAATGACATAACCCGGAGGCGGACCGGCAGTCAGCGCAATGGTGATGGCATAGTGCTCGGCAACTCGGTCCGGAATGTTCAGACCAAGGCCAGTCACACCCACGTCCGTTGCGTAGACGCGCGCATCGAGCAGATACAGCTCCTGTCGGCTCATGACCTCGAGCATGAATTGCTGGGCGGAGGACCGATTCGCGCGTTTTACGAAGTTCGTGTACGAACCGTAGGAAGCCGATGCCAGAATGCCGATGATGGCAACCGTGACCACCAGTTCGACCAACGTGAAGCCGCAGCTCCAGCGGCGAACACCCCGGCACTTAACGATCGCAGATTTCTCGGTGATAGTCGCGTCCATGAACTCGTCCAGTTGGCCCGTATGGCCCGCCGTCAAGCTCGAGAACGCATTAGTCCGGATGGACAGGGAATTTTCCGCGAGGGTCGCGAAACAGGCCCGGCCTGTATCGGTTAACTGGCGGTCCCGCTGTCATGGGAACATGTGTTCCTTTAGACCGGTGACTTTGCGTCCCCGCCTTTCGGCGGGTTTGCCTTGTTTCAGTACAAAGAACCAGAGAGCAACTTCCGGTCCTTCGGCTACCGTGACCTAACGGTGCCATACAGCCAGAACTGGCCGCAAGCGAATGCCCGATGGACGGTCAACCAGTGCCGACGAACGGCAACCACGGCAACTGTTCTGCCATTCAGTGACAGCCGCCAGCACACGCATTCGCCAATTGGTGTGAAAGCGAGCGATTGGTTTAATGGTCGCACGAGGTCTAGTTTTTGCGCAGGTTAACAGCTCACGCAGTGATCCCAACTACACCAAGAATAAATGCGTAACTGAACGCGATCTCTTTTAAAAAATCATAACGGCCAGAAGCGCCGGCATGACCCGCATCCATGTTCGTCTTAAGCAATAACGGGTTTTCGTCGGTCTTCACAGCTCGCAACTTGGCGACATACTTCGCCGGCTCCCAGTACATCACCTGGCTGTCATTCAGTGAAGTCTCAACGAGTATGGCCGGATATTCACCAGCGACCACGTTGTCGTACGGAGAATAGGAAAGCATGTAGTCGAAGTATGATTTGTCAGCAGGATTTCCCCACTCTTCGTATTCACCGGTGGTCAGCGGCAGCTTGTCATCGAACATGGTGTTAATCACGTCAACAAAAGGGACGTCAGCAATTACTGCTCGAAACAAGTCGGGGCGCATGTTGGTGGCGGCCGTAACCAGCAGACCCCCGGCGCTGCCGCCTTCAATGACCAACCGCGACGGATCGGTGTAGCCACACCCGATCAAGTGCTCGGCACACGCGATGAAATCGGTGAAAGAGTTACGCTTGTTCAGCATGCGACCTTCATCGTGCCAGCGCTTGCCCATTTCGCCACCGCCGCGTACATGTGCCACGGCGTAAATCACCCCGCGGTCGAGCAAGGACAGGCGCGTTGAGCTAAAGTGAATGTCGTGCGGGTAACCATACGCGCCGTAACCGGTTAGCAGCATGGCTTGTGGGCCGGTAGCGCGCAAACTGGTCGCGTACACCAGCGATATCGGTACTTTAGTACCATCTGCGGCAGCGGCATACAGCACTTCTACGCGGTAATTACTACTCGCAAAACCACCACGCACTTCGCGTTGCTTCAACAAAGTCATTGACCGCGACTCGAAATCATAGTCATACACGGAGTCCGGTGTCACGTAAGACTCGTAATGAAATCGGAACACAGAAGCGTCAAATTCGGCATTGAATCCTGAGTAAACAGAACTGGCCGGCTCGGGCAGAGCAATGACATGTGTTACTCCATTATCAACGCGGCGAACACTTAATCTCGGAAACCCATCTTTGCGTTCGTCGAGAACGATGTAGCGGGAAAAGACATCAATGCCTTCAACCATTACGTCGTCTCGGTGCGCAACCAATTCTCGCCAGTTAGTCTCATCGGTGGCTGGTAGAGAAGTCGTGGCAAGGCGAAAATTACGCCCCTTGTCGTTGGTTAACACATAAAAACACTCGTGACCATGATCGACGTAATATTCGTGCCCTTGTCGCCGCCGCTGAAACAGTCGCGGTTTCGCGGCGGGAGTATCAGTGCGCAGGTAGCGCACCTCACTCGTCGTGGCACTATGTGAAGTTATGAATATGTAGGCCCTGCTACGCGANNACGCGAGTCGGACACGGATACCGAAAACCGAGCATCAGTCTCCTCGTATATCAACTCGTCTTCTGTCTCGCCGACAACCCGCCTCCACACGCGGCAGGCGCGTTTGGCTTCATCTTCGGTTACAAAGAACAGCGTTCGATTATCGGCCCCCCAAGCGACCGAGCGGGCTCTCTCGATAGCTCCAGGATAATCTTCCCCGCCAACGAGGTCGCGCACTCGCAACGTGTACTCGCGAAATCCTGTGAAGTCCATTGAGTAAGCCATCGATTCGCCGTTCGGACTGACCTCGAGTGTTCCGAGTGCGATGTACGGCCGCCCTTCCCCGAGCACATTCAGGTCGAGAATGACCCGCTCCCGGCCCGTGAGACTGCGGTGTTTACGGCAGTAGATACGGTACTGCTGACCCTTTTTGGTGCGCGAGTAATAGTAGTAATCGCCGTCCTTGTACGGGACCTCCGTATCCGTCTCCTTGATGCGCGCCAACATCTCGCGATAGAGTTTTTTCTGCAGCCCTTCGCTGGGCTTCATCATCGCCCGCGTGTATGTATTTTCCGCTTTCAGGTAATCGCGAACCTCCACTGAACCCTTATCGCGAAGCCAGTAATAATCGTCGTTTAGCGGTGTGCCGTGCACCTCTGTTACACAAAGTCGTTTCGGCGCCACAGGCGGCAGCGGCTTGTTTGATGTCATTACGGAGACTTTCCTTGCCCGATGGTTAATAATCAGCGGCTGGGCGAAAATAGCGTCACAATCGCACCGCAAGCGGAACCCGTGCAAGTACTAGAATGAGACAACTAATCATGGCCAAAAAACCTTATGAATCGGATACGACCCGATTCATCCGTGAATTTCTGCAAAAAAACCCTCAAGTCATTGATACCCAGCGCCGCGCCCGTGCAACTTGGTGGGATCAGCCCCAGAACCGCGAACAGCTTAGGCAATTCGAAGGGGCAAGCGTACCCAAGAAACCTTACGAATATTACTGAATTGCGCAATGTCCTCGTGGTCTGACTGAGCCGCTTTGATATGTGCGGACGCTACGCCCTCAGTTCAACCCCGGCACAAATCAATGCGCGCTTTGCAGTGCGCGTCTACCCTGACTGGAAACCGAGCTACAATGTCGCGCCAGGCACACAAGTCATGATCGTTCACGCGCAGGCAGCAGCCGGAACACGCGTTGCGGAGCCCGCCCACTGGGGGTTCACCCCTTCCTGGCTCAAGCCAGATGGGCGCGGTCCACGCCCGATCAATGCGCGCTGCGAAAGTGTGGCCGACAAACCGATGTTCAGGAATGCGTTCGCCCAGCGCCGCTGCATCCTGCCTGCCGATGGCTTTTACGAGTGGAAACGCCTCGACCACAGGAAACAACCGTGGCTAATTCGCATGCGAGACGGCGGTGTTTTCGGTTTCGCCGGCATTTATGAACCGGGAAATAAGATAACCGCAAACAGGCCAAGTTGCGCAATTCTGACGACTGGCGCCAACGAATTAATGGACCCAATTCACTCTAGAATGCCAGTGATTCTCACTCCCGATGACTACGAGCGCTGGCTCGACACGACCGAGCAGCATGCAGCGGTTCTAGAAAAATTTTTGCACCCTTACGAGGGACAAGACCTGATTGCCTACCCCGTCAGCGAGCGCGTCAATAACACCAGAAACAATGACGAAGCACTGACTCATCCAGCGTAAAGCGCTTCAGTCGCTGCGACCACTCGGCAGCGGAGCCGCAGTGCAAATAATGCCGTCGCGTGAGACAGCGCCAAGGCGCTTACCCCTTCTTGTTTCGGCTCCTCGCATAGCCGTCGCCGTTTCCCACTACCACCAATAGCCCAGTGTAAACAGCCAGGCCTTGTCTTCCTTTACGCGCCCCGGCGCCGGATCGTTGTCATAGTCGTAGTTATACTGAATGGTCGAGTTCAAACGTTCGATCACGGGTAACCGCAAGCCCGTTTCTGACCGGAGGAAGTAATCATCTTTTTCGTCAAGGCTGCTGTAGATCGAATTGTGGTGGAACAACTCAGCTTTCGTATCGAACAGCTTTTGGGCAAAGTTTAGCGCCCACCGCGCTGCGGGATAATTCTCATCTTGCGCCGTTTCGAAATCGGTATTCACGTAGCTCAGGCCGATCTCCGCTGAAAGCTTAGTTTTATTGGTGTCAAAAAACTGGTAACCGGCACCTGCGCCGAGTGTAGTACGCAGCTTGATGTCCTTAAACTTATCGTTCTCAGCATTTGCGCTGGCAAATGCATACCACTTTTTTGAAAAAAAGTGGTCGTACTGCAGATAGGCGAGCCAGTTAGACTCTGTCTCCAGGCTATTCTCTTTGGTTTGGTTAACGCGACCGCCGATGGTGAATCGGTTCTTGTCCGATCGGGCAACTAGTTCGGTATTTCCGTGCACCTTCTCATTGTTGGTATTGCCCGAAGCTGATGACGCTCCTATGTTGACATACCCTGACATCCTGACCGTGGGTTTGCGCTCATTGCTCATCGCCCGCACCCTCGATAACTCGATCGCGTCCGATGTTAGCAGATCATCGGTTTTGAGGATCGCCGTCCCGCTGTCGGCCTCGGATACCGTCGCAAGAATCTCGTTGTCATCAATTTTTAGGTAAACCGGTCGGTCCGTGGAGAAACTTCGAACCTGGGTCCAATCTATTTTCAACGTGCCCGCGTAGTCGGTCTTTATTGACAATTTTCCATCAGCCAGCTCAACCAGTTTTCCGGTAATCCTGTCGCCGTTGTTGAGCACCACCTCGTCTGCAATCACAACAGCTGATCGACACAGCGATGTCGCAATAAACGCTAAACTAATTAACCATTTCCTAAGCATTGTTTTTCCTAACTTGATCTGCCGCACACTGGAGCGCTTTGTGATTTTCTCGGTTTGTCGAAATATGGCGCGCACTATCTTATCCTGCGATGCCGTTCGACAGGTTGTAATATAGTTCATAATGTGTAGCTTGCTTTCGTGGCAAGACTAGTGTACTCGACAAAACAAAATTCGCGACCTCTGGTAAAGTTCTGAGTCCCGCGAACGAAGTTCTCACCGGCGGCATCAGCAGCAAGCACCTGTCCGGAGAAGCTCACCCAGCTCGCTGATGTTTAAATCTGGTCGCCCCCATGCGCATTTCGGTTCTTGACCAATCGCCCATACTGACTGGCCATAGCGCCGCCGACGCCGTGCGTGAGACCGTTAAATTGGCACAGGCCGTGGAACAAATGGGCTACCACCGTTTTTGGCTTGCCGAGCACCACAACATGCACGGGCTGGCAGACCCATGCCCGGAAATTCTGCTTGGCGCTGTTGGATCAGCAACATCACGCATTCGCGTTGGCACCGGCGGGGTGCTCCTGCCGTATTACAGCCCGGTCAAGGTAGCCGAGGTATTTCGGATGCATGAAGCTTTGTTCCCTGGCCGCATCGACCTCGGGATCGGCCGCGCGCCTGGCGGTGACATGCTCACTGCCAAGGCAATCAATCCCATTTCTTTTTATGCCAGTGATACCTTCCCTCAGCAGGTCGCCGATCTAGTCGGTTGGCTTGATGATGATCTGCCGGATGATCACCCGTTCAAGCGCGTGCGGGCGATGCCAGAAGGTACCGGAGCGCCTGAAATCTGGTTACTGGGTTCGTCTGACTACAGTGCGGCCCTAGCTGCACATCTGGGCCTTCGCTTTGCGTTCGCGCACTTCATCAATGCCCATGGCGGTGACGCGGTAAGCAGAGCCTATCGTCACACGTTCCAGCCGTCGTGCCGAGAATATACCCCTCAATCGCTGGTTTGTGTATTCGTCATTTGTGCGCCAACTGCCGATGAAGCTGAACGCCTTGCCGCACCCATCGATCACCGCCGGGTGCTCATGGCAAGTGGTCGAGAGTCCCTTATTCTAAGCACCGACCAAGCGCTCGCTTGGTCGTACAGCGATCCGGAGCGCGCGATTATCGCGCGTGAACGACAGCGGGTGGTCATCGGCAATCCCGAGGACGTAAAGAGAAAACTTATTGAAATCCAGCAAGCTTACGAGGCCGATGAACTGATGGTCATCACAATCACTGGTGAGTACGCCGAGAGATTGCGCTCCTACGAACTGCTCGCCGAAGCGTTCGACTTGAAGTTGGCTTCGGTCTGAGCATGTCGCTGGACCCGGCAGTGCGAGAGCGTTCCATGCTGCTCGTTTTGCTCGGGGTGCAATTCACGCACTTGATGGACTTCATGGTTCTGATGCCGCTTGGTCCGCAATTCATGCGTATATGGCAGATCAGTCCGGCCGAATTCGCCGTATTGGTTTCAGCTTATACATTATCGGCCGCAGTCGCCTCAGTACTGTGCGGCTTTTACGTTGATCGGTTCGACCGAAAACGTGCATTGTTGTTTCTTTATGGCGGCTTTGCCGTTTCGACCCTCCTGTGTGCAGCAGCGCCTAATTACGCCTGGTTGTTGGCTGCAAGAACCATCACTGGCGCATTTGGCGGAATAGCCGGCGCAGCCGTCTATTCGATGGTCGCCGACGTAATCCCCGATGTTCGCCGTGGCACGGCGATGGGTATTGTCATGACCGCTTTTCCGATTTCGGCTGTAGCGGGGGTTCCGCTCGGCCTCATGTTGGCCAATATGCTTGATTGGAGAGCGCCGTTTATCTTTCTTGCAGCAGCTTCGACAACCATATTTATCGCTGGCGTTGTTGTGCTACCACGGATGGATTCACATGTTGCCCAAGCACGTTCCCGCCATCCAATTCGTCAAGCGTTCAAGGTATTTTCCGACGGCAATCACCTACGCGCCCTGGCGCTAACTGCCGTCATGATTTTCGGCGGCTTCTCCGTCATCCCGTTTATTGCTCCTTACATGGTGACCAATGTCGGGCTGAGCGAGAGCGATTTACCGTGGCTTTATTTTTTCGGAGGTGCAGCTACCGTTTTTACCTCACGTTTATGGGGACGCATGTCCGATCGCCACGGAAAACATCGTATGTTTACGATCATCTCGTGCATTTCAATCATTCCGCTGCTGGCATCCACGAATCTGCCACCGTCGCCGGTCTGGGTGGCAATATTAGTGATGGTACTTTTCATGATCTTTGTGTCTGGGCGCTTCGTTCCGGCCATGGCGATTGTAACGGGTGCCGCCCAACCCGATCTGCGTGGTGCGTTTATGAGTTTCAACTCGGCGCTCCAGCAACTCGGATCCAGCGCTGCCTCGCTTTCGTCCGGGCTCATCATCGGACACACTGTCTCGGGAACGCTGACTGGCTACTGGATTAGTGGGCTGATTGCAGTCAGCTGCACTATTGCCGCGATCTGGATTGCCCGTAAAGTACGCATTGTCGACTAGCGCCGCAGTAACCCGGGGCGTCAAAGTCCCGGTAGCACCTGCGGCTGCGGCATAGTCGACCGAAACGACGAGCGTGCCGACAAANNGCCACTGGTAAACTGGATATCGGAAATCGATGTAGTCAAGCGCACAGACAGCGGCAATCTCGGCGAGCCCGAACCCGGAATCACTAAACCATTCTTTGCCGGCGAGAAGTCGCTCCAATTCTGCGACGCCCTCAGTGATCTTTTTACGTTGACGCTCAAGCCAAGCATCGCTGCGCTTGCCCTCAGGACGCGCGCCCTCCAATGCACTCAAAACCACCGCATCGCAGATCCCGTCGGCGACAACCTCGATTTGTTTATGGGAGATGCGTGTCAACGCATCAGCGGGTAGCAGCGCAGGAGGCACACCCATTGTTTCAAGATATTCGATAATGACCTTGGAATCATGCACTNNACTACGCTCCCGTCATCGAGTAGCAGAGCGGGCACCTTGCCAAGCGGATTTGCGTCGGTAACTTTAGTTTCAGGTAACCACGGGTTATCGACAACGATTTCACATTTAATGCCCTTCTCGAGCAAGGCAATGCGCGCCTTGCGCGCATACGGACTCGGCTTTGCAACGATCAATTTCATTTTTGTTTCCCCTATTGCAGCAGCATAAACGTACGCACAATTAACAAAACTCCCATCCGCTCAGTTGCACCGCCCCATCGCCAAAACTAACATCACATTTTATTCACCCCGGTATCGTAACGCGCTGTGCTGTGGAGTCAAAAAAGAAGATGCCAGGATGAGACTTGCAATTGCCATCGCGGCCCCGCTGGCTGGTAGATTCGCAAGTGTAGCCGTCTATCGGTGTCCATGATACAAAACGGGGATAAACGAAGGGGAAACCATGCGTAGCTACGATGTAATCGAATGGGGCAAACCACTACAGCTTCGTGATAAGCCGACCCCGCGACCCACCGGCACCGAAGTATTACTGAGGCTCAAGTACTGCGGCGTATGTCACAGTGACGTACACATTCGCGACGGTTACTTCGAGCTCGGCGGCGGCAAGCGCTTCGAGATGGCTGATCGCGGCATGCGCCCGCCCATCACGCTCGGGCATGAACCATTCGGCACGGTGATCGCCGCCGGGCCCGACGCCCGTAAAGTACCCCTTGGCGAAGACAGGCTGGTCTGCCCATGGATCGGTTGCGGTAACTGCGAACGCTGTCGCGAGGGACAGGACAATCACTGCATGTCGCCGCGTTGGGTCGGTGTGCAAAGGCCCGGGGGTTACGCGGATCATCTGCTTATTCCACATCCGCGTTATCTGATCGATGCAAGTGGCATCGACGCGGCCTGGGCAGCAACGCTCGCCTGCTCGGGACTAACGACCTACTCTGCAGTATCGGCACTGGCACCGATCGAGAAGGACGAATGGGTGGTTATCATCGGCGCTGGCGGGCTTGGCTTGATGGCCATTGGCATGCTGCGTGCACTTGGCCATGAGCGTATCGTGGCGGCCGATATTGACGAATCGAAATTCGTCGCAGCGATTGAGGAAGGCGCGGCAGCAACGGTCAAGGCTGACGCCGAAGATGCACCAGCCCAGCTGAAAAAAATCGCCGGCGGTATGTTGTTTGGCGCAATTGACTTGGTAAACAACACATCATCGGCGACATTGGCACTTTCCGGCATCCGCAAGGGTGGCAAAGTCGTATTGGTGGGGCTATACGGCGGCGAGATTCCATTGTCTCTGGTATCGGTGGTGCAGCGCGCGCTCACCATCCAAGGCTCCAACGTGGGTACAGTCGCCGAGTTGCAGGAAGTCGTCAAGCTGGCACGAACAGGCAAACTCAGGCGCATCCCAATCCATAAGCGACCGCTCTCTGAAGTAAGCCGCACGCTCGACGAATTGAAGGCCGGCAAGATCATTGGCCGGGTCGTGGCAGAGATCCCGCGATCCTAGCGGCCGCGATGCGGACTGTTATCAACCCGATAACTGAAAGTCAGTTTGCAATGATGTGCTTAACGACTACTCAACGATCATCATCGGTTCAGATTTTTTAAGTTCTTGCCGTTGCTGCTCCGCCGTTTGCGTTTTCGACCGCCGTATCAATAGCACCAGCGGCATCGCGGCAAAAGTCCCTATAGCTAGAGCGAGAAAACTTGCGTTGTAGCCCTGCATTGCCGCTTGCTTGTCGATTTCACGCGCGATAATTGCGAGCCCTTTATCGGACTCCATGGTGTAGTTGCCGGCGTAGCCAAAGTACTGCAGAACCTGGTTGAATGGGGTGACATGCTCTACCAGTTCGGCACGCCCGGTCGCCCCAACGACTACAAACAGCGCGAAGATAATCGAAACGCCGATACTACTGAAGAGGGTGCGAACGAGGTTAAATACAGCGGTACCCTCGTTACGTTTGTGTGGCTCGAGAGTAGCGAAGGCGACAACCTGTACTGGCACGAAAATCACGCCCGCGCCAATGCCGCCAACAAAACCCGTCCACACGATCGGCCACGTGCCAACATCGATGTTCCACTGCGACATCGCCAAAGTTGACAAGCCGAGACATAAAAACCCGAAGACGATCAGGATTCGTGGATCGATCCTCCCGGCGATACGCCCTGAGATGAACAGCGCGACCAAGATGCCCACACCTCGCGGTGACTGTAACAATCCCACAGTGTCAATTGAATAGCCGCGCACGTATTCGAGAAACGTTGGCATTAGCACCATGGGCGGCACAGTCAGCAACCCATAGAGCGAGATCAGACCCAGACCCAAAAAAAAATTTCTTTGCAAAATGACTCGAGGATCAAGAAAAGGCTGACGGTGAGTGAGCATATGCAAGCCAAACATGTAAAGCGAAATTGCTGCGAGCCAGGCTTCGAAAATAATCTCGCCCGATTCGAACCAGTCGAGCCTTTGGCCCCGGTCGAGCATCATTTGCAGCGCGCCGATACCGATTGCGAGCGTCAAAAAGCCAAACCAGTCAAGTTTTTTCTTTAGATCGCGCTCCGTCTCCGGTAGAAACAACAGTACGCCGAGCAGGGCCACGAGTCCGAACGGGACATTGATGTAAAAGATGTAGCGCCAAGACAAATATTCAGTGAGGTAGCCGCCAATGGTCGGCCCGATTACCGATCCGAATACGGAGCCGATAGACCAGTAGGCAATTGCTCTGGCGTGATCTTCCGGGGGGAACGTATCTAGAATGATGGCGAGAGAAAGTGGAATCAGAAAAGCGCCACTCATGCCCTGAAGGATGCGCGCCAGCACTTCGACCGGTAGCGAATTGGCAGCGCCACAAAAAACTGAAGCTAGGGTAAAGCTT
>JABAOE010002555.1_pt2 | contig 25185 bp, 22 predicted proteins | sample 7062141 | NCBI WGS metagenome assembly JABAOE01 (sample SAMN14538627, study PRJNA623070) | marine sediment metagenome | biome: marine biome [ENVO:00000428]; feature: marine pelagic biome [ENVO:01000023]; material: deep marine sediment [ENVO:00002113] | place: India: Gulf of Khambhat ... | reverse complement strand
CTCCTGCCCGAACGCAAGCCCTATCCATATTGCAGTTATTCCAAGCACTGCAAACACAAAGAACTTCCATGTGTCCTTCATATATCCCAGTAGATCCTTCCTGGTAATCAGCGCAGCGGCAAACAGAGCGGCAAAAGCAATAATCGCCCGCCCGAACATAATCGTAATAGGCGTAATAGTCCGCTCCTCTACCTTAAGAAATATGAAAGTAAACGCCCAAAACGCCGCCACAAATAACAGAACTATTACATTTACAACCATCTCCATCCCTTACTTGCGTTAGATAATCACACATTACAGCATCCAACACCTTATATCAAACCATATAACTAGATTGTTTATATCTTTTGCTTTTGCCTTTGCTTTTTCCTTTATCTTTTCGTATTCCCGACATTACAAACAATGACGTTAAGAAAATTATGAATGAAGGCGTAAAATCTTACGCGGGGGTGTGGGCCGTATTGTAAGATTTAGCCTGAATGAAATGATTTTTAGTCATTGTTTGTAGGAGGGTGATTTTTGCTACTTTTCATCTAGGAAAAGTAGGATAAATAAGTCAGTCTGGCGATTTTTGGTCCTTTTCATCGTTGAAAAGAAGTGGATAGCATCCACTGGCATATAAGTTCTTTAGCTTTTTTGGCTCTAAAATAAACCTAAGTACTCCCCGCCTTCCCCCTATTAATCAAATAAAGCCCAATAATAACCAACCCAATCCCTGCTATCTGAGATACACCTGTCTTCTCACCCATAAACACAACAGCAAACAGCATCCCGAAAACAGGCATCATGTAAAAAGTGGTCGAGGCAAATAACGGCCCTGCATGCCTTATGACATAATAGAACCCTACAAAACCCCCGGCAGTCGGGATTAGTCCGACAATTATTTCGACTGCGATATTATCAAGACCCCACTTCATCTGCAGCGGTTCCTCAATGATAAACGCAAGCGCAATCAATATCACCGCGGTCATGCCCATGTAATGTGTAGTTGCGATAATCGGGTCCCCTTTCTTAACCAATCGCGGAGCCAGCACCCCGTTTACGGCAAACAAAATGAAACCTCCCACAACGAGAACAACGCCCAACAGTTCCGAACCGCCCGAAGTTATATTATGAAGCCCTATCACTAGTATCAGCCCAATGAGGCCGATAATCAGTCCTGAGACATTTGATACGCCGATCTTATCGTCCCTCAGTATGATAGCCGTGATAACAAATGTAGTAAGCGGTGCAACCGCGACCAGTACAGATGCAAGTCCCGGGGATATGTACTTCAGGCCGTATGCGTCAGCCAGCCATAGCTGCACCATTCCGAGAAGGGCAAAAACCAGATACCCGAACCAGTTCTTAAATCCCGACCTCAGGTCCTTTTTTAGAATTATTGCGAGAAGCACAAGGGCAACAAAAGCTACAAGCGCCCGCGCCGCCATCTCGGTCACAGGCCCGATTGTGCGCAAATTGTACTTAAGCAGCGAAAACGCCCCGCCCCACGCAGCCGCCAGATATATAATAGCAATGTAATTAGTGAGCATAGAAAGTTGAGCTTACCATTAATCCTGCCTTCACTCCTGTAGTAATTATTATCCGCCAGTAAGAATAGAGATTAGATCATTATAGGCGGGGGCAATGCGCTTCATCTCATCCCCGCCGAGTACGACATCATAAGAAAACCCCGCATCGTCTCTTATGGTCATGAAAATAAAAGTCTTCACAACTGTCCCGTAGTCACTCGAAGATTCCACACTGGGATTAAGCCTCGCGTTGATCACGTCAGCTATGTGAACCTTCTTCTCTACATCGGCCTTTTCCTTCTTCCCTTCGTTTACTCCTTTAAATCCCGCAACGGATTCCCGCTCAATAACTCCCACGAACGAAAGCTGCTCGCCCGATCTTTTTATCGTGACATAGCTTCCCGGCTCAAACCCAAGTCCTGAGACATGCTTTACTCTCAAATCCATTTACAGTTCCCTCTGCTAAGTCATATTTCTACCTAATTCTTAGTTTACAGGATAGAGATAGTACCTGCCACAATACTTTTTCTCCGAAGCTCTTTTAGTTTTAATCTTTTGCTTTAGTTTTTGTCTTTGCCTTTCATCTTCCCGACATTACAGAAATCACGTTAAGAAATTAATGAAACGTAGGCGTAAAATCTTACGCGGGGGTGTGGGAAGTATTGTAAGATTTAGCCGTAGTAAATTAATTTTAGTGATTTCTGTTCAGGAGGGCGGCTTTTGGTTCTTTTGGCCGTCCAAAAGAACGTATAAAATCACTCAAACGATTTTTGGTTCTTTTCATCGTTGAAAAGAACAAATAAAATCATTTGTACAATTTTTGCTGCTTTTTATCTAGAAAAACATGTGGGTAGCTCCCACCGAGAGGTGGCGGACAAAGTCCGCTTACTGCTTAGTCTTATCAGGAAGCGAAGGATCACCCGCATCAGATACACTTTCTTTCTCTTCCACCAGACTCTCCTGAATAAACGCCACAACACTACTAGGCTCAATACCCAGAGTGCTGATATCATGCTCGCCTCCCTCGACGGAGACAAACACATTTTTAACACCCACGTCATCAAGCTCGTCGTGAAGCGCTTTACTCTGTCCCCACGGCACTATGCAGTCATGCTCACCGTGCGCCAGATATACCGGCGGGTCAGATTTATCAACGTATGCGCAAGGATCCGCAGCCCTAACTTTCTTAAGATCACAGCTGTCAATGTTATACCTGCTCCCGTTGGTCTCGGGGCAGTCGAGAAGCTCGAGTATCGGGCTTGAATACTGAGGCTCCTTACACATTCCGGATTTTACCGCGCTGTTTTTTTGCACTGCTAAACTGCTCATGTTGTACGGGCCGTAGAACAGCACCACCGCTCTAACATCTGTTGATACCCCGGGGTTCTTATCCCCCTTTAGTTCCTCCACATCATCAGCGAAAGCAGACATGGCAGCAAGATGAGCCCCTGCGGATTCTCCTGCAAGGATCAATTTATCGGGATCAATGCCGAGCTCAGCAGAATTTAACTTCACCCATCTAATCGCAGCATTCACATCATAGACAATTTCTGGCCAAGGGGCTTCAGTGTCATTGGCAAGTCTATAGTTGATTGATATGAGATTGTATTTGCCGAGTCCCGCGATGCGGTATGCAAGCGGGTCAATTTTGCTCTTATCACCCGCAATCCAAGCCCCGCCGTGAATCCATATTAACGTAGGTCTTTTGGAATCACTCCTTTCCTCATAGGCGTAAAAATCCAGCTTATGTCTCTCATGTCCGTCTACAACATATTCGTATTCTACCGGCTGAATCATACGGGATCCGGACACGACATCCTCAGTTGCGACAGACTCAAAACCCTTTCCGGAGTCTTCCATCCATTCGCATCCGGTGATCAATAGGCAAATCACAACAACCGATATAATAGAAAACGCTTTTTTAAATATTGGTCGTTCCATCCTCAAGACACATACCATCCCAAAAGTGTGTAAATATAGCTAAATTCCATGTAAAGCAATTAATATACCTTACAAATCAAATGGAAGATAGCACAAATAGTATACGGCGGCGCGGACAGTGTCCGGCGGGGATGCCCCCGCAGGCATACCATTTCTACGAAACTCCTTAGAATAATCCGTCACCCTGAACTCGTTTCAGGGTCTCGTTTTTGCTTTTGTTTTTGCCTTTGCCTTTCATCTTCCCGACATTACAAATAATGACGTTAAAAAAATTATGAATGAAGGCGTAAAATCTTACGCGGGGGTGTGGGCTGTATTGTAAGATTTATCCGGCGGGGAGCCCCCGCTGGCATACAATTCTTCGAAGCTCTGTAGCTTAAATGGCCTCTTGAATTTACCTAGGAATCAAGACCTTTAGTGATTTCTGTACAGGAGGGTGACTTTTGCTTCTTTTGGTCATCCAAAAGAAGGATAAATAAATCAGTCAGGCGGGAAGCCCCCGCTAGCATACAAGTCCTTCGAGGCTGATAAGCATCTGAGAAATAGTATGCTCTCTGCTAAAGTGTGCTCACCGCGAGGTGCCGCTAAGGCTCCATGTTGTCATCTATAAAATCAAGCAGACTCTGAGATTCAAGCATAAGCGAATCCACATCATGCTCTCCACCCGGAACAATCATGCTCTCAAATAGAACACCTGCACTCTCCAGAGCCATCTCCATACCAATTGTCTGCTGAAAAGGAACTACACAGTCATCTCGTCCGTGTGCCAGATATGTCGGCGGATCCATGCTGTCTACGCTGAGAACCGGGCTCGCCGAATCCAAATCCTGCTGCGAGCACATCGCAAGCGGATCGAAGAGGTCCAGCGACGGCGGACAATCAAGTAGAAGAAATAATGCCGCTCCAGCCACTAAATCCTCTAATCCGCAAGTCATATCTGCTACCAGGTCTAACCCGTCTTGCACAATCATATCCATATCGTATGCGCCGAAGATCAGAAATGCCAACGCAACATCTGTACTTGTTGGCGGCTCCAGATTCTCAGGTCCCTGAAGCTCATCCACATCCGGCCCCATAGCCACGGCAGCACCTATGTGAGCCCCAGCAGAGCCTCCTACCAAAACGAGCCTCTCAGGATCTACATCCAACATACCGGCGTTCTGTTTTATCCAGCGTATTGCCGCGTTTACATCGTGAGCCTGCGCCGGCCAAGCTGCTTCGGTAGCCAAACGGTAGCCCACAGAGATCAAATGAAAACCTGCCTGCTCTGCCACATCTGTAATAATCGGTTCATCAAGCACGTCACCCTTATCTCCTGCGACCCAGGCTCCTCCATGGACAAATACTATCGCAGGCCTCACGGCTAGCTCTCCTCTAGTCGAAGCCGTCATACCTGCAGGCAGCGTAAGTCCATAGAAATCTAAAAACTGCCTTGGATTTGCATTCCCAGTGTAGTCAAAGCTTTGTGCGGTCATAGAAAGAGTTCCGCCAGGCATTAGAATACTTGTCCCTGGCGGTGGAGTGGGATCAGGCGTAGGCATAGGAGTTGGAGAAGGTGTCGAAGTAGGCATAGGAGTCGGCTGGGAACCACCGTTACCATTATTTCCGTCGTCACCGTTGCATCCTCCAACAATTCCAAATGAAACTACTACAAGTAAAAGTAATGCGAAAACAGTTAATATAGACCTTCTTATAGATTTTACTTGAGATTCCATATTTCCCTCCATCAATGATTTGGTCACTATATACATAACTATACCTCTTTTTTATTACCGAACTCAATCAGTTTTACTTTCTTTGAGAAAAAACAAATTTTAGCGCCTAAAGTACTACATTAAGTTTATAAATCCGCTAAATTAAAACTTAAAGTTAATTATCAGCACCTAACCCCCTATAGTTAAAGTAAAAACAATTTTATTAAGGAAGTTTATCTAAGTATTTACTTTCAATGTGGTATTCAATGATTATAGGCACTTAGCCCTCATGTCTTATATTGAGTTTATCAAAGTTAAAACCATATATAGCTAAACAGCTAATTTAACTTCATATATTCACGAATAACTCTAGAATATACTTTATCTATTGGCGGAGAGCACACAGCACCTGCTCCCGTACTATTTCTCAGAAACTCCTTAGAATAATCCGTCACCCTGAACTCGTTTCAGGGTTTCGTTTTTGTTTTTGCCTTTGCCTTTAATCCTTCCCGACATTACAGCGGGGATGCCCCCGCTGGGCGGACAGTGTCCGCTGACGTTCAATTTCTCCGAAGCTCTTTTAGTCTTAATCTTTTGCTTTTAGTTTTCGTTTTTTGTCTTTATAGTTTCCCGACATTACAGAAATCACGTTAAGAAATTAATGAAACGAAGGCGTAAAATCTTACGCGGGGGTGTGGGTAGTATTGTAAGATTTAGCCGTAGTAAATTAATTTTAGTGATTTCTGTACAGAAGGGCGGCTTTTGGTTCTTTTGGCCGTCCAAAAGAACAAATAAAATCATTTATACGATTTTTGCTACTTTTGATCGCTCAAAAGTAGGATAAATATACTAATCTGCTAATTCTGAGCGGGACGACCACCACAAGGTGTTGCCACAAATAATTTACAAAATATGCAAAAAGTTCTATAATTATAAGTATATACAGATGGCGGGAAGGTCAGGGACCTCCAAGAGGAAAAGAGGATGGATTCTCATAATACCAAAAACAAAGAAGTAAACCATGACGATATAGCCAGGAAGAACCCCTATCTCGAGATAATCAGCGCTGTAGCCCAAAGCGTGCACAACTCAATCGATCTTCAAACTGTACTTGATAACTCCATTGATGCTATGGTCAACAATATTGACCACATGGACAATGTATCTATTTACCTCGTTGAGGATGATGTTGCTGTAATCAAGGCACACCATGGATACACGAAAGACTATTTGAAGAGAGCAGGAAGAATACCGCGTCCGAAAGGCGCTACCTGGAATACAATACTCGATGCCAAGTCCCTATACGTCCCGGACACAGACAAGGATGAAGTCATGGGACAAGCAGGCCGCGATATGGGTATTAAATGTTATTTGATTGTTCCCCTGTTCGAAGGCGATCAGGTTGTAGGAGTCATTATTATCGTTTCCCGCGAAGAGAAGGATGTTTTTGACGACGAAGAGCTCAGACTCTTAGAAACCGTCTCAAAGCAAATCAGCATTGCCATTAAGAATGCCAAGCAAGCCCAAGCGCTGAGCAACAGTGAAGAGCGCTACCGCACGCTGTTTCAAGAAGGCCCTTCCATGTATTTCACGGTTGATGAGAATGGAGAAGTGCTCTCATTAAACCGTAATGCAATTGAGAAGCTGGGATACTCAGAACAGGAAGTTGTAGGAAACTCAGTATTCTGTGTCTTTCTAGATCAAGACATCCCCAAGATAAAGCATCAGCTGCAAGAGTGTTTTGCAAAGCCCGAGCAAATTTTTAGATGGGACCTGCGCAAAGTGTGCAAGGACGGAAGCATCATCTCAGTATCCGAGCTAGCCAGGTGTGTGCTTGACGATACAGGTAAGAAAGTTGCTATAATAGCGTGCGAGGACACAACCGAGCGCCAAAAAGCCAACTCGCTTCTTATCGCAGAGAAATACATACTAGAAATGATTTCCCAGGAAAAAGAGATTGAAGAAATACTTGAGTACATATGTATCGCCGTAGAACAGCAGTCAGACGGCATGTTGTGCTCGTTCCTTCTGTGCCGGATCCTGAGGGTAAGAAATTATTCACCCGTGCTGCTCCTAATGTACCTCAAGACTATCTAGCCGCCACAAAAGAGGTCCCCATAGGCGCAGGCATAGGCTCATGCGGAACTGCATCCCATTTAAAGAAACAAGTCATAGTCTCGGATATCGAGAATGACCCGTTATGGGCTGATTTTTCTGATCTGGCGCTTAGAAATAATCTCCGTGCCTGCTGGTCTACTCCCATACTATCAATAAGCGGAGAGTTGCTGGGCACATTTGCAATGTACTACTCACAGCCCAAATCTCCCTGTGAGAAGGAACACGACACAATTGAGAGAGCCACACACCTTGCCCGCATAGCAATAGAGCGCAATAAGTATGAAGAGACAAAAGAAGAAAACCTCAGGGTCCTTTCTAAGAAAAGCAGACACGAGGAAATCATTAGCACTGTCACAAGAAGCGTTCACCAGTCCATAGATCTCCAGACTGTGCTGGACAATTCAATCGAGGCTATGATCAAGAATGTTGATAACATTCACAATGTTTCTATATACCTGGTCGAGGATGATTTCGCAGTACTCAAGTCTCATTACGGATTTACTGAGGATTACTTAAAGAGAGCTTCAAGAATCCCCTACCCCAAAGGCGGCATATGGAGAGCTATCATTGATGCCGAGCCAAGATACTGCGCGGACACCGATCTAGACGATGCCATAGGGCAGGCTGGCCGAGATATGGGAATTAAGTGCTATTTAGTAGTTCCTCTGTTTATTGATGACAAGATAGTCGGCACGCTCACAATTGTATCCACTGAAAAAAATGCTTTCGATGAAGAAGAGAGAAAGCTGATGGAGACTGTTTCCAAACAAATAAGCATTGCTATAAGAAACGCCGGGCAGGCAGAAGATCTAAAAGAGTCCGAAGAAACTCTCAAGGACAATCTAGAGAGGTTATCAAGGAAAACAAGGTATGAAGAAATTATCAGCAAGGTTACAAGCAGTGTGCACAGATCAATAGATTTAAATGAGGTGTTTGAGAATGCTGCAGAGTCGCTTAGTACAAATGTTGATCATGCAGACCATGTCGCAATTTACTTAATAGATGGAGATGATGCCGTACTCAAGAGCTATACAGGATATCCGAAATGGTTCATAGATATAGTCGAAAGAATACCCAAGCACAAGGGTTTTACCTGGAAAACGCTATTAGAAGGACAGCCGCGATTCGTAGCTGATGTTAGCAAAGACAAAGCTATCGGTCCCGCTGGAAGAAAAGTAGGGACAAACAGCTATGCTTCAATGCCCATCAAACATAACGGTAAGACTATCGGCTGCATTAATATTAGCTCCCGTAAGCTGAACGCATTTGATAAAGAAGAGATTAAACTGCTTGAGATTGTCGCAACTCAGATACAAACCGCAATAAACAACGCTACTCAGGCTGAAGCTCTCAAGATCTCTCGTGAACAGCTAAGAAATAGCAGAGAGCATTTCAGACTCTTGGTTGAAACTACAAATGTAATACCCTGGGAGTTTGATCCGAATATAAACAAGTTTACTTACATTGGCCCCCAGGTAGAAACCATGCTGGGCTATCCGGTTGAAAACTGGTATGAAGAAAATTTCTGGCCTTCGAAAATTCATGGTGATGACCGTGAGAAAACTCTATCTGCTTGCCAGGCCGCAACTGAGGCTCTCGAAGACCATGAGCTGGAATACCGGATGCTCTCTAAAGACGGGGAGATTGTTTGGATATATGAGATGGTCTCGGTTATTTCTGAAGACGGCAAGCCAAAAACCCTAAGAGGTTTTATGATCGATATAACCGGACGCAAAAAAGCAGACTCAGAAAAAAGGGAAGCTCAGGAACGCTACCAAACCCTTATTGAGCATTCTTACGACATAATTATTGAGACTAATGCTAACGGTACTTTTCTTTATATCAACCCTACTTTCTGCGATGTGCTCGGCTATAAGCAGCAGGAGCTGCTTGGGAGAAGCATATTTGAGCACGTCCACAAAGATGATGCTGCTGAAACAATAGAACAGTTTTCCACCGCGATCCATAATATTACGAGAGGATCGGCAACCTACAGGTTTAAGCATAAATCCGGTGAATGGCGGTGGCTGGAAAGCGTAGGAAGTCCGTTCAAACTTGCCACAGGAGAAATCAGAACCGTTATTTCAAGCCGCGATATCACAGAGCGTATGGAATCCGAGAACAAACTGCATAATGCTTTAAGTGAAATTGAAGAGCTCAAAGACAAACTTGAGAAAGAAAACGTCTATCTCCAAAAAGAGCTTGAGCTAACAATGAGCCATGGGGGCATTTTGGGAGAAAGTACTGCAATTAAGTCTGCACTAAGCAAAATCGAGCAGGTTGCCAAAACTGACTCCACTGTTCTTATAACAGGAGAGACGGGTACCGGTAAGGAGCTCTTTGCAAACAGAATACACAATCTAAGCGACCGTAGTGACAGGGCCATGGTCAAGGTAAACTGCGCTACGCTTCCTCCGCATTTAATAGAGAGCGAACTTTTCGGACACGAAAAAGGCGCATTCACCGGAGCAGTGGCAAAGAGTATAGGACGTTTTGAAGTAGCTGACGGTTCTACAATATTTTTGGACGAAGTAGGAGAGCTTCCGCTAGAGCTTCAATCCAAACTGCTTAGGGTGCTTCAGGAAGGAGAGTTTGAACGTCTCGGCAGCTCAAAGACCATAGAGGTAAACGTAAGAGTAATAGCTGCGTCGAACAAAGGTCTTATCGGGGAGGTAAAGGAAGGCAGTTTCCGTGAAGATCTATATTACAGATTAAATGTCTTCCCAATTCATATCCCGCCTCTTAGAGAAAGAAAAGAGGATATTCCTGATCTGCTTTGGTTTTTCATCTCTGAATTTGAAGAGAAAATGGACAAGCAGATAAAAAACATCTCCAGAAAAGATATGGAAAATCTCATAAACTACCCGTGGCCCGGAAACATACGGCAGCTTAGAAATGTCATCGAGCGCTCGATGATTATTTCCTCAGGACCGGACCTTGAAATAGATCTTCCTGGAATAGCCAATGATGTCCCGGTTGAGATGAAGCCTATAGAGGAAGTCGAGAGAGACCATATCTCCTACATTCTTAATATGACCAACTGGCGAATCCGCGGTAAAACAGGAGCAGCCGAGATTCTTGGTCTTAAACCCACCACTCTTGAATCTAGAATCAAGAAACTAGGCATCAAGCGCGGCCACTAAGCCCACGATATATCGTAGTAGCTACGATATATCGGATTTAAGCAGACCGTTCGTTCAAGCTTATATCAACTCTACTTTCCACTATTATCAATAATTACGGATAGTTATACCATAATAGCCCATATCAGACCTATTTGGCATAAAAATTGCTCTTTATAGATAATGAGAGAACCAAAAGGCAAGGTTTAGAAAGCAACTAAGTTTGTACCGCTAAGCAGCATTGAAAAGTACATTAATCTCTGCGTGAATTACTGCATAACTAAGTTTTGGAATCAAGATGGCGGTAACCAGAGGCAAACTGGAAAGTTTGCCTCTGGTTCTTTTTTTACCTTTTGACTATTGATGAACCCAACAACAAAAGCCGCCCATGCCCCGATACTGAAAGCACCAACATCATCGATAAAATTATGAGTCTCTTATACCGCCTCCTTAATATGCAATCTGCTAACAAACTATCACAGAACCTTTAAGTATTCATTAAGAATTTTGATATGGTGATTTATAAACATATCACCGGGACGGATAAAATTACTCAAGCATTAATTAATATTTATGAGGCTCTTTCCAAACAATATATTTCTGCTAAACTTAGAATATCTTTACCATCCACGCCACGGAGTTAATAAGGACATAGGGTGATCAACATATGATACTGCTTACGGGGCTGGGTAGCAGCACCGGGCTTAGGGTAGCTAAAAAGCTGCTTAAATCTGGGCATGGATTTAACGCGTTAGTTAGAGACACTGCTAAAATCCCTGAGATAAAATCCAAGAGAGTCAATCTTATAAAGGGCCGTCTGGATGATACAGACAGCTTGCTTGAAGCTATGGATGGGATTGACAACGCTCTATTAATTTCTCCTTATTCCGACAACCAGTATAAGATAGAGAAGAATTTCATAGATGTTGCAAAGAAAGCCGGGGTAAAGCATCTGGTAAAATTCTCAGCAATAGGCGCCGACCCGGACTCCCCTTCCCTGATCCTTAAGAACCATGGCCAGAGCGAGAAATACCTCAAGAAATCAGGTCTCCGCTACTCAATAGTAAGACACAATATCTTCATGCAGAACTTTGTAGATTTTTACGGTAAGGATATTAAAAAGAAGAAACAATTAAAACTGCCAATCAAAAATGCAAAATGCGGATATGTGGATGTGAGAGATACGGTCAGAGTGATTACCAAAGTTCTAAGATCAAATGGAAACAAGAGTAAGGAATATGACGTAACAGGGCCTGAGTCGCTAAGCTGTTTTGAGGTGGCTGAGCTGTTCTCCGATGCAATGGGCAAAAAAATAAAATACACTGAGATTAAGCCCAAGGAATTCAAGAAAGAAATGATCGATATGGGCGTCAAAGAACCAACTGCCGAAGCCTACACGGATCTCTACAAGCTCATCCGTGATGGAATATGCAGTAAAGTAACCGATGATATATACAAAGTGACTGACAGACAACCGCACACATTCGATGAATTTCTGGACGATAACATCAAATTCTTCCTAAAATAACAGGCAGCGCCTGCTGGCGAACTGTTTCTAAGTATCGCCCCTAGCATAAATCTTTTTCTTTTTAGTTTTTGTTTTTGCCGTTGCCTTTGATTCCCCCGACATTACAGAAATCACGTTAAGAAATTAATGAAACGTAGGCGTAAAATCTTACGCGGGGGTGTGGGTAGTATTGTAAGATTTAGCCGTAGTAAATTAATTTTAGTTATTTCTGTTCAGTCGGGTGACTTTTGCTTCTTTTGGTCATCCAAAAGAAGTAAGTAAATCAGTCTACGCGGACTCTGTCCGCTTTCCCGCCGTTAGAGAAGAACAAAATCACCGCCGCCAGCAAGGCGGAGGCGCATATTGCATACATCGGCAATTGAATAAAATAGGCTGCAAGAAATCCCGCAGCAAGCCCCGAGAGCACCTCGGCGCCCACTTCGAGTGATAGGTTGTTCCCCAGCACCCTTCCCTGCTCATGCTCCGACGCTGCAAGAGAGATCAATGTAGCGCACGCGGGAAGAGCCACAGCAAGGGCAAGCCCCGGCAGAAAGAGAGATAGATACTGCATATGTGCAGGCTGAGGAATTATCAGTAGCAGGCATAATAAACCCAGCAGCACCGAGGAGTAGATAGTAATAGATCTTGTCGAGTGCATCTTCGCAAGCCAGCCCGTGAGCCACAAGCTGCCGATAACCACGGGTACTGCGTTCCAAGCAATGTAGGTGGAAAGCTCAGCAACATCCATATTGTATTCCTCTACCAAATACATAGGGAACGCCCTGAAAAATCCGAAAATAGCCATATAAATAAGGAAGTTAACCAGATATATAATTCTTAGTTTTCCGGGTTTTATGACTGTAAGCAGATTAGTAAATGCAGCCGTGTAGCTGACCTCGGATCTCATTTCTTTAGGACGTGTTTCTCTAAAAGCAATTGCGGTGAACATCACAGCCCCGATTAACACCACAAACACTGCCCAGTACGGAGTCGCATTATTGAACCACGGGACAATATGAGGATCGGCAAGGACGCCTCCCAGCAGTGGCCCGATTACAAATGCCCCGCTCGCACTCATATTGATATAGGCAAACATCCTAGTCCTGTTCTCCTCCGTAGTAACGTCCGCAACAGCGCTTTGGGCAGTAGCGATGTTCGCCTCGGACAGTCCCATCACAAAAGAAACTATCATGAATAAACTAAGGTTGTTTATCGATACAGCGTATCCCAATCCCCCAAAACAGATCGTAGTAATCGTGAGAGATATAATCAGAACGGGCTTCCTGCCGAACCTGTCTGACAGTGCGCCCAGCACGGGCGCCCCGAAGAACTGGCCGGTCGGGTATATGGCAAGCACAGTGCCTAAAATGATGGTGGGATTGGCCCTAAAAGGGACGGTGCGCAAAAGAAGCTCCCCGCCTTCAAGAATCATCGGGGTCAATATGGTAATTGTGAGACTNNAATATTACGATATAGAGCGGCAGTATTCTAAAAAAACTCGACTCAGCAGGATTCGCCATAGAACATCAGCGTACCCAAAGTAAAGAAACTACGCTACAAGCCATAGCTATGAAGGTCTTTTTGTTTGCTTTGTCTTTATCTTTTGCCTTTGCTTTTAATCTTCCCGACATTACAAAAAATATCGTTAGGAAAATTGTGAATGAAGGCGTAAAATCTTACGCGGGGGTGTGGGCCGTATTGTGAGATTTAGCCTAAATGAACAATTTTTAGATATTGTTTGTTCAGTCGGGCGATTTTTGCCTACTTTTGATCGCTCAAAAGTAGTGGGTAGCACCCACCGGCAAACGATTTCTTCTAAGCTCCTAAGTATCTGAGAAATTGTATGCCCACCGCGAGGTGTCTTTTCATCGTTGAAAAGAACGAGAAAAATCATTTAATGGCTTTTGGTCCTTTTGGCCAGTCAAAAGGACGATTGATCAGGTCTTCAACCATAAACTCCGGACATCCCATGTGTAGACCCATGCACCGTCCCCGCATGCTCCGCAAACAACCCCATAGCAATAGCAATGAACCCAAGAACAATTGCGAGCGCTATAAATATCGCTGCCAGTATTATGTATGCAAGGCAGAAGTTTTTCCTGTTTACGTTCGAGCTGCTGGAAAGCGACCAATACAAGAGGAATATGAGGTTTACAAACGGAATGGTGAGTACTATAAGGGTAATTATCCAGTCCCCGATGCTAAGGGGCCTGTTTAAATCATTTATGTTTTGTGTTCCCGCCTGTGGTGTAGTCATATCTGCTGCCCTCCCTTATTCCCAAAATATAACAATTAGAAATTTATGTCAATCATGACTACCTTCCGCCGCTTATCATCAGCATCGGACACCTGGTCTGCTGTGCAATGTATAGAGGCAGCTTTCCAAACTCCTTGCGTCTTCTGCTAAAGCGCTGAAGCCCGACAATCATAAGATCGCTGTTCTCCGCATGAGCTATTATTTCCTCAGATACATTATTATTTTTTACCACAACCACCTTAGACTGGCCGCTAGGCACAAGATCCTCCGCAATGTGAAATAGGGCTTTTCTTGCTTTATCCGTTTTCTGCCATGATGCATCCTCAGGGAGAACTTTAAGGAATGTAACCTCAGGACTTGATGTGCGGCATATGCTTCCAAGAAGCCTGGCCAGAAGCTCATCCTGAACCCCCGCTCCTCTTACAGGAACAAGAACATTTTTCACCTCGGAGAGCCGCCACAGATCAGTCGTACGCAGCACAACTACATCTGCGTCCACGTGGCTCATCACATACTCAATCTTCACCTCGGACTTTTCATTCAGGTTCGTAAGCCCAAGCAGCAGACTCTCGCACCCGTACGAGTCCGATACCCTTATTATTTCATCCCACGGCTCGTGAGCTACTGTTGTAAGCGCCTCGGGCTTAAGCCCGATTGCAAATGATGCGCTCAGGGATTCTTTCAGCACCCGCTCTGCATTGTTCAGCTTCTGAGGATGTGCTTCAGGGTCCCAGTTCTCAGGATCCTCAGGAGTTCTAACTACCGAGAGAAGCAACACCCGGCCTGTCCTTGGAGGCGCAAGAGCGCTCGCTACAGCCACCATAGGCACGGCGTGAGAGGGGTTTACAATCGGCACGAGCACAAGCGGGCTTCTGCCCCTAAGAGAAACAAGCCTTGGGTCGTAGCCCTCTGCGGATGCGTCAACAACACGCGCCCGTCTTCCAAAAAGGATAAAGTAAAGCACCCCGCCTAGCGCGAGCCAGACAACGGTGATTACCCCCGCGAGCGGGACCTTTATGCCTTCAAACACTGCAATACCTATGCAGCTTAGAATTCCTACTACTGGAATCAGCGGAAAAAACGGCGCTTTAAACGGCAGATCCTCGTCTCTGCTGCGTTTACGGGACAAAATACTAATCCAGTGGGCCAGAGCAAAAGAGATAAGGAAAATCAAACTCGACGCAGCACCCGCAACCGCAATGTCCGGAACTATTATTATGGTAAGCACCAGTACAATCGCTGTTGCCACCACCGCTTTTATGGGAGTGCCCAGACTCTTATCCAGATGCCCAAGATCCCTGGGAAGTGTACGGTCGTTTGCCATACTGTAGGCAATATGCGATGCGCCCAGCAGATTCGCATAGAGGGCGGACAGCATAGAGAGAATTCCGGCCACTATTACCAGCCAGTAGCCGAATTTGCCCATGTATATCTCTGCAGCATACAACACCACTTCCTCTGCCCTTCCCGAGCTTGCCTGCGATATAGACTCCCCGGGACCGACTGCAGCTGTTGTGATCACGAGCATAAAAAGCACATATATTACAATTGCCACAATGAGCGATATAAACATCGCCCTGGGTATGTTTTTCTCGGGGTCCTTAACCTCCCCGCCAACTGCGGAGATAAGGTCAAATCCGTGATATGCGATAAATGTGTAGCCCATTGCCTGAAGCAGGCCAAAACTGCCCTCGGAGAAAAACGGCGTGAAGTCATCCACTATGTGGGCGACCGGTTCTCCGGCCATATACCATCCGCCGCCGATTATGAGGACAATAAATACGAGCACCTTTCCTGTGTTGATCCAGTTGCCGCCTGAGGACTGTTTATGAAAGAGTATTCTTGTGTAGATGAGAGTTGCGATTATTGCGATTAATGTCGTAGCAGATGCTGTGTTTACCCACGGGATACGCGAGCCGGTGTAGAGCTCCCAAAGGCTGTTTACGGCAATGGAGACGAAAAAACCCGCACCCAGAGCATAGAGCACCGCTGCAAGAATGGAGGCAAACCATATAATCCAGCCCACACCGAAAGCTGCGCGGATCGAGAGCACTTTTTTAGAGAAGATGTACGTGCCGCCCGATTCCGGGAAAGCAGCCGACATCTCTGCAAAGCTGAACGCGGTGAGAAGAGCAAGAAGCCCGTTTAGCGCAAAGGCGAGCACAGCGCTGGGGCCTGTTGCCTCAAACGCTACCCCCGCAAGGACCAGTATTCCGCCGCCTACAATCGCTGCAACTCCAAGCCCTGTTGCGCCCCACAATCCCATTGTGCGGCTGTGTGAATTACTTTCCATAATGTCTATGAATTATACACGTAAAAGCTTTATAACAAGCTTTGTTTAAAGGAAATTTTAATAATTAGAGATCACTTTTTAGGATTGCACCCCTGATCGCTTGCAGTTTGTACTGCACTATTATATTTACTGCGGGCCTCATTGGCCTTATGCTCCGCCGCATCAAATGCTACGTTTGCAGGCTCTTCCTTGGCCGTTATCTCATCAAATTTCTTAAATACACCTTTGCAGAAATCCTTACCTGCGCCTTCCCCTCCCTCACATTCCTTGTAACTATCGATAAGCGGCCTGTCCGTATCCAAATAGCTGTAGGAGTGAAGCTCCTTGTAATATTTATTCCAATGCTCATAGGCTTTTTTCTGCTCTTTAAAAGCAGCATCATATTCGCTCTTGAGCTCATTTAGATTAGCTGTAATTTCATCGCAGTTTACGTCACCGGCAGGCTTCTCCTGAGACACTGCGGAAGGAACAAAATATACAGCAGCCAGCATTAGGGCTAGAATAGAAAGGTATTTTAATTTCATCGTAATTATCACCTCAACATGATTTTTTAGATCCCTGAACAACACATATATTAAATCCAAGTAATGGGATGATTTCAACAATTAGGGCCGGTGCCGGGGTAAAATACCGCAGCTCCGGCCTATTTCAATTTAATCAAGTTCCTATTCTAAATATTACGGTCCTGTGCAGGGAACATCGGGAGGAGCGTCCCAGCCCATAATATCCGTACACTGTGCAAGATCGGAGCAGCTGATTTTAAACGCCTTGGACTCAGGGTCCGCGGCCACTGCTGTCTCAACACCCACTGGAATATTATTACAGACGCTTGCGTCAAATCCGCCTTCCTCTGCCTGCTGCCCGGCGCAGCCGATTGAGATTGCAAAAATCAATATTCCGAAAATCTGAAATAGTCTCATCATAATAAAAGATCCCTCCTTTTGAGTGTATAGATACATTATACATAACATCTATTCTAAATCTTCACTTATTAACCCGTTTTTGCCTTTAATCTTCCCGACATTAGGAAAATCGCGTGAAGAAAATAAATTGTCCGAGCGTTAAGAAACGATTTGTCGCGAAGCGAAATTAAATCGTTTTAGCGAGAAGATTTATTTTTAGCAGATTTTTCTGCCGTCGGGTGCGTTTTGGTTCTTTTGCGCATTCAAAAGAACATATAAAATCAGTCGGGTGATTTTAGCTACTTTTCATCTAGGAAAAGTAGGATAAATAAATCAGTCGGGGCGGACACTGTCCGCTGACATTCTATTTCTACGAACCTTCTGACCTACTCCCCCTAGTCCCTCACCAATGCAAAGGGTCTTACCGGGGAGGCAGTCGCGCCCTTTATTTTTATGGGGCTAGCAACAAAAATAAATTCCCTATGGCCTGATTCTACAAGCTGCTCCAGGTTCATGTTCTCAAATATGTGTATTCCCGATCTCACTATTAGTATCACGTGACCGGGACCGTTGCAGTCCATCTCAGTTTCGTAGTGATAGGGCTCGTCCCATGCGAAATTGTCGGCCCCTACCGCCCTCACTTTCTTATCGGCAAGCATCTGCGAGGCGGCAGCGCTTACCCCTGGAGTATTAAGATAACGCTCGGGATCGTCCCAAAAACGCCCGTTGCCCGTATTAACCAGCACAACCGACCCTTGTGTGATCTCTGTCCCCTGAGCCTCGATGCACTCCCGCAAATCTTCCACCGTGACCTCATACTTTGGCTCGAGCCACTCTACCCCCTTTATTGCAGGAACGTCGAGCAGTACACCGCGGTTAAAAAATATAGGCAGATTCTCAGCGCCGTAGACCGTAAACCCGGCTTTTGTCTCCGCATCCGACACTTTTACTCCTCCATACATAACACCGCTCTCAGACTGATGACAAAGAGCGTCAACATGAGTCCCCGTATGCTCGTTACCGCTCACGCTGCCCCAGGCGCTCGTGCGCACTCCCTGTATTTTGGGGTCGGTGTCCGAGTGACGATGAACCACTTCATAGCCGAACTTGGGATTGTGCGTAGGCATATCCGACATTCCCACATACCGCTCATGCTCCAGGTCAATTACTCTGTAGCCCGTAAAATTACTATTCGCCATATGCCCCTCCTGTTTTATATTGCAGTATACAACTAGTATTAACTAATTGATGTCCAAATGCCACCCTGGCATTAGTTTTAAAATCCGTCAAAATATTTACATGTCTAACAGCTCGTCATATCAGGTTCCTGCCGGCAGGGTTGTTTTTGAGCAGGAGATAAAAAAGAGCCGCTTTATAGCCTCAGTGGACTATGCTGCTGACAAAGAGAACGCCCTCAAGTTTATTGAGGAGGTATCAAAAAACAACCAGGGCGCCTCCCATAATACATACGCATACATTATAGGAAACCCAAACGGAGGAGCGGTTGTAGGGTTTAATGATGACGGAGAGGTAGGCGGTACAGCAGGCAAACCGATACTCAGCGTACTGCAGATGAGAGGGATAGGCGACGTGGTTGCAGTTGTGACACGCTATTTCGGAGGAACTAGGCTCGGAGCCGGAGGTCTTGTAAGAGCATACTCCGGGACTATCACAACGGCGCTTGATGAGCTTGAGCTAGCTGAGCATGTGAGTGTAGTTGAGATGACAATTAAAGCGGGATATGAATTTGAGAGTATAATAAGGAATGTCTTCGAAAGACTGGGCCTAACTATAAAAGATGTTCTCTATGCAGAGGACGTAGATATAGTTGCAGATATCCCCGAGTCTCTAGTGGAAGAGTTAAAGAGCGATATCTTGAACAGCACAAGAGGCAGAGCTAAAATTTCATTAAACTCGTAGGGTATTATATCAATAACGGAGAAGCCGGACAGATGACCGACCCTGAGAGCAACAAAAAAATACTTCAGAGCGATATCGACAGATACTACTACTATCTGAACATGATCACAGAGAACGTGCGGAACGGCTACAACTATATGGTGCTTAAATACTGCGATCTCAGTCTGCCTCTAATACCGCTGTTGATAGAGCAGAACAAAAAAGATGCGGGAGAATTTGATATAACCACAATTCCTGCAATCGAGCTCGGCGCAAGGCTCTGGAGCCATCAGGGCAATGCGGAAAAAATTAAAGAAATTGCGAGTATCATTGAAAAACACCCTGAGCTTGAACCCTGGCGCATACATCTTGAGAGAGCATACGAAAATCTGCGTTCAGAGGGAGAGTAGACTTACTCATAAAGTAAATCTTTGAATTTTCCAGGTTGTACTATACTCTATTAGCAAATATTTCACCCTGAGGAGCAAAACCGTTATGAGAATGAAGCTGTATTTACTGATTTTAACACTCCTGTTTCTTCTGCCTATACAAGCCGTATCTGAGGAAAAGCTGGATTTGGACCAGGTGCTGGCAAAGTTTTACCAAGCAATCGGCGGCAAGGAGAAGTGGAACAATTTAAACACGATGACTATGGAGGGGACGTTGAAATCCCGCGGTACAGTAATGCCTATTACCGCCTACTATGAGAAACCATACAAATGCAGGGTTGAGTTCAAGCTCAAGGACGGTGTAATGGCGCAGGTTTACGGCGGGTATTTTGGATGGCAGATAAATCCTCTCTCAGGGAACCCGGACCCTGCACCCATGCCTCAGAGCAAAACTAGATACCTAAGGGATACGTGCGGCATTGAGAACTCACTTATTGACTACAAACAAAAGGGCTACAAGGTCAAGCTTCTCGGCGAGGAAAAGATAAAAGGCAAAAATACTTATAAAATAAGCGTTAAATACAAATCTGGAAATCTCGAGACCTACTATATAGATTCTGAGACTTTCCTAATAACCAGATCAGTCGGTCTTTACGATATTGAAGAAGCGGAAATGAGAACCACAACAACATTTCAAGACTACAAAGACACAAACGGCTTTGTGGTTCCATACTTCCTAACAATACAAATACACGGCACAGATGCCGAAGAAATTCTCAAGATAGACAAGTTTGCCTTCAATCCCGATATAGATACGACCATCTTTGATTTCCCCAAAGACAAAATGATAAAGATGGAATCATTGGAAGACGCCCAGCAGCAGCCTTTACAGAAAAAGGAGCAAAAGAAGTAAAATTAGTACAAATAGATTATTATTGTTATTCTATGTATCTGTTTTAATATATTCGCCTTAAATGGATAAGTATGGAGCTTACGCATTGAACACGACAAATTCCCTATTAGCTCTTTTTATTACTGTACTTGTCGGATTCCATCCTGCCGGTTTAGCAGCCGCAGCCGATATCGATAATCGCAGCCATATTGAACTTGCCCAAGTCGAAACCCCGCCAAAGACCGGCACAAAAATAACTCTTCAAGAAATTCTGGATAAGTACTACGAAGCCAGGGGCGGCGAGCAGGCCTGGGAGAAGATCGAAACTCTTAAATTCACCGGCGCTATGCACACAGAAAAGGCAGTGTTCAATACCGCCGCAGTCTACAAGCGGCCTGATCGGTGCAGGCTCGATTTTCAATCCGGGCGCATATATTTCGTAGAGGCTTTCAACGGGCAGATACCATGGCAGATGAATCCGGGCATGAGAACAGGACCACATATCATGAAAGGAAAGCGGGCAAAGGAGATGATTGACACCTGCGATTTTGAAGGGCCGCTTATCAACTCAAAAAAGAAAGGTCATACCATAGAATATTTAGGCGAGCAGACAGTTGACGGCAGGACAGCATATGTACTGGAGGTTACATTGAATACCGGCAATATCGATACGTATTATCTTGACCCGGAGACTTTTCTTCCCTTTATGGTGCGGGGCACCACCACCATACAAGAACAGACTGTAAACACAGAAGTGAAATTAGACAAATACTTGGAAATTGACGGAATTATAGTTCCATTTGATTATGAGTTTATAGTTGACGGCAATCCGTTATCAGAAACCCTGGAAATCCGGACTATAGAGCTCAACAAGGAAATAGAGGATCATATTTTTAACCTCCCGAAACGGCCCAGGGACCTGCGTTAGGATTTAAATCCGTATTTGTTCCAGTTTTTAATTACTTTTTCCTGAAGCTCTTCGGGCACGTTATATTCAAACCCGGAGATATCACACCTATCAAATCCCGGAATGAGTCCGTTTAGAATCAGCTTTGTGCTGCTCATATCCTTTTTCTCCGCGGTATTAAGATAATGAAGAAGCGGAAGCGTTTTTTGCTGATAATAATAATGTGCGTCTTTTTGAGGATGCACCCTTGTAGCCATAGCCCACATCACCTGGTCTGAGTTGCTCGGATCTATATCATCGTCAAGAAGGAGCACCTTCGGAATGTCCACGCCGGGCTTGCTTTTGAAAATAATGTTCTTTGCCTGATGGGTCAGATCATGAGTGTCCTCCATAGAATTACAGGGTCTGGGAACAGTGACCACAAGCAGGTGCGCTGCTGTTTCAAAAACTAAGAAGCACGAGCTGACCGGGAAATTATTTGCCCTGAGCTCATGGAGTAGAGCGGCGGCGTACATTGTGCCGCAGCACGTTTGAGTGTCCTCCACAGGAACCCCTGCCCAAACAACAGGAAGTATCGGGTTATTTCTATATGTTATTGCCTCTACGTTGTAGACCGGCTGCGGGCTTCCGTGCGCCCCCATGTATCCTGCGAACTCTCCCATCGGCCCCTCATCAACCCTCTCTGCAGCAGAGATCGTACCCTCTATGATAATTTCGGTATTAGCGGGCACATACAAATCCTGCGTTTTGCATTTCACCACAGGAACGCCTTCTCCGTAAAGAGCGCCCATAACCTCCATCTCGCTCACGTTTTCTCTAAGCGGCATACCGGAGAAAAACGGCACCGCAGGAGGTGCTCCGAGAGCAAGAGCAAACGGCGTGTCCTCTCCCTTGTCCGCCCACATCTGATGAATGATCCCCAGGTGCTGCTGCGGAGGGACAAGCCCCGTCATACGGTTTTTATCAAGAAGCATAATGCGGTTTATGGACCAGTTAGTCCATGATTTATCCGGAGACTGCACAATCACAGTGCCCCATGTGTTTATATAGCGCCCTCCGTCGCCGCTGTGTATGAGGGGAGTAGGCAGGCGGAAGAGGTCAACGTCATCGCCGACCATCTCGTTTTCCTGACATACTCCGCTGTCAACTATCTGCGGGGGTACGCCTTCTTTTTCAATAGCATCGGTTACAGCGCTGACTATCTGGTTTATATCCGTGCTCGGTGCAAATCCAAGAGAAGCTGCAATGCGGCCGAATTTAATCTCGGGCTGCGAGCTTAACCCCGCCGACCCTCCAAGCACCCTGAAGCCTTCCTCAATGCCTTTGATATTGTTAAAAAGCGGCGCGGGAGCCCTCAGGTCGTATGCGCGTCTGATGATTGCCCCAATCTCAAGCTCCCAGTCCACCTCCTCGTCTATCTCCTGCAGCTCGCCGAGTCCTTCAAGTATTTCAAGATATTCTCTTAAGTCTTTTACTTGTTTCACAGCTTCCCTCCTTTAGGATTTATATGATTGCCATCAAATCATCTCTCAAGCAGAATTTTCGAAGGCTTAGGCACTTTCTTAAGCGTAACGTGGTATTTATCCACAATATTTACCTTAATATGGTTAATTGCATCTTCAATCGAGTCCGTAAAGTAAAAAAGGTCTATATCCTCAGGACTGATCGTCTCTTCCTCAACCATATGCTCAAGCATCTCCCTAAGCTCTCGGAAATACTCTGTCCCGATAAGCACGACAGGAAAATGGAATATCTTTTTTGTCTGTATCAGAGTTATGGTCTCAAACAGCTCATCCATTGTTCCCGCTCCGCCCGGCATAACCACAAAAGCATATGAATACTTAAGCAGCATCACCTTTCTAACAAAAAAATAGTTGAAATTTATCATAACGTCCAGATAAGGGTTTGGCTCCTGCTCAAACGGAAGAACGATATTGCACCCTATCGATGTTCCTCCCGCGTTCTTGGCACCCCGGTTTGCAGCCTCCATAATTCCTGGCCCTCCTCCGGTCATTACACCGAACCCGAGCTCCACAAGCTCCTCCCCCACGCGGACGGCGTCCTTATAATACGGATCGTCTTCTTTCGTCCTTGCCGATCCGAACACGGTCACAAGCGGTCCCACAAAATGCAGCTTTCTAAATCCATAGAGGAATCCCCAGAACACGCGGATAAGGAACCAAAGCTCCCTTAGCCTCGAGTGAGGCCCTTCAAGGAACACCCTCTCCTCCATCTGTGCCGTAGTCACCGGTTTTTTTCTTAACAGATTTCCAATCCATTCCAGCATGCAATTCTCCTATGTATTTAATTTATCTGCCAGGTCGTTAATATCCCTTGCAATAATATCATAAGGCATATCAGGGGCCTCGTCAGTTTTCCCGTTAGGCCCAAACTCAAGCGGGCGGGACAGATAGGCAGTCCTATATCCCAACTCCCCTGCAGCGTCCAGATCGTACCTGTGCGCAGCAACCATCATTATTTCCTCATAGTGCAGATCAAGCAGCGCAGCCGCTGTTATGTACACCTCAGCATCGGGCTTATAGTGCCTCGCAAGCTCAGAGGACAGTATCACGTCCCACGGGAGCCCCGAGTGCTTGGCCATATTGGCCAGAAGCGAGATATTGCCGTTTGATAGAGTGCAGATCGTATATTTCTTTTTTAGTCTTGTGAGGCCTTCTACAGAATCGGGCCACGGCGCAAGCCTGTGCCACGCTTTGTTCAGGCGAACTAGGTCGCTCTCTGATAAACCACTTATCTGAAATTCCTCAACCAATTGATCGAGCACCATGCGGTGAAGCTGGTCTATGGATTTCCAGGGTATCTCGCCCTTACGCACCTGGTCCATCGCAGGCGCATACCCTCCCCGCCACATATCAGCAAATGCTTCCCAATCGGCGCTGATCCCTTTTGACTCCCCAAGCTCGGTTAACTCCGCTATTATTGATGTGCGGTAGTCCACAACCGTACCGAACACGTCAAAAGTAAGCGCTTTTACAGATGACAGGTCTCTACCCATGGTGTGCTTCAGCCTTCTCCTTCGCTTTTGAAGTAAATTTCTCTGCGTTCACTATATACCGCTGATGAGTGCCTGAGGTTATCTGATCCACCCCGTCGTTAGCCTCGACATTAAATACAAGGCGTTTGCCGTCCACTTCCGCAAGCTCGCCCTTAACAGTAACCGTCATACCGGGAGGGGTTGCCGCCGTGTGGTTCAGCCTCACATCAATGCCCACCGACTGCTCAGCGGGCCAGTCAATGTGCTCGTTTATAAACCTAACGCACGCCCACTCAATCAGAGCAACCATAAACCCTGTTGAGAACACCTTCGGCATAAGCTGAAACTCCTCCGCCTCAGGATATATATAAGGAACAGTTTTATTTTCTGGCACAACGTATTCGAATTCAAAAGTAAGGCCGGGTACAAGTGTGGGATACATCTCAACCTCCTTTACCGTGTATAGATCAGAACTATTATAACAGGCAGGCAGCGCCTGCGGGCAAACTATTTCTTCGAAGCTCCATAGTCCCAAACTGTCATTTCGAGCGGACACAATGTGTCCAGGGAGAAATCTGTCTTTGCGGGGAGCCCCCGCTGACATAAAAAGTTCTTCGAAGCTCTTTTAGTCTTAATCTTTTGCTTTAGTTTTTGTCTTTGCTTTATTTTTTGCCTTTGTCTTGGCTTTTATCTTTAATCCTTCCCGACATTAGGAAAATCGCGTTAAGAAAATAAATTGTCCGAGCGTTAAGAAACGA
>JABAOE010000938.1_pt7 | contig 25186 bp, 18 predicted proteins | sample 7062141 | NCBI WGS metagenome assembly JABAOE01 (sample SAMN14538627, study PRJNA623070) | marine sediment metagenome | biome: marine biome [ENVO:00000428]; feature: marine pelagic biome [ENVO:01000023]; material: deep marine sediment [ENVO:00002113] | place: India: Gulf of Khambhat ... | reverse complement strand
AGCTCCTTGGACAACGCCATCATCTTCAGCGTCTGGGCGAAGCTCTTGGCGGTGTTGACGGTGAGCGTGCGCGCGGAGCGGTCCCGCCCGATCTCGAAGTAACCCTTACGCGGGTCGTAGCGCACGTTGCCCAGCGATCGAACCGGGAACGTCACCTCCGGCTTGCGCATGCGCACGATGCGCTTGTCGATGGTCGTGGCGACTTCCTTGATCGCCTTGACCGTCACCCGACCGAGTTTGGCCTTCTGCGACTTGACCGTGCTCACGAGGCGGACTCGAGGTTGCGCTTGGCGAACCTGGCCAGGAGCGACGCGATGCACGCTATGGCGAGGATGGCGAGGATCGGGACGACCCACTCGTCGGACAGGAACGCTGCCAGCCAGCCCAGGCCGGCGGTCTCCTCGAACCAGGGGATCAGCCCGCGGATCGGCTCGCCGCCCCCGAACGAAACGACGTAGATCGCCAGGATCACGCCCGTCAGCCCCTCACCACCGACCATGCCCGAGCCCAGCAAGACGCCCTGCTCGCGCCGCCGCTCGGCTTCCTCTTCCTCCTGCTTGCGTGTCAACAGCCATCGAGTGAAGCCACCGACGAAGACGGCCGCCATCGTGTAAAGCGGGAGGTAAACGCCGACCGCGAAGGCCAGCACCGGAAGCTTGAACAACGCCACCACCGCGGCCAGCGCGGCGCCGATCAGGATCAGCATCCAGGGCAGGTTGGCATCGAGCACGCCGTCGACGACGAGCTTCATCAGCACCGACTGCGGCGCGGGGAGCTCGCTGCCGCCGAGTCCGCCGCTGGCGGCCTCGCTCTGGTGCAGGTAACCGATCGTCCACGCGACGATGCCGGCCGAGGTGATGACACCCACCAGCTCGCCGATCTGCTGGAACTTCGGCGTCGCGCCGAGCACGAAGCCGGTCTTCAGATCCTGGGACGTGTCGCCCGCGATCGAGGCGGCGATGCACACCGCGGTGCCGACCATCAGCGCCGTCGCCTTGCCGAACGTGTCGGTCCAGCCGGCGGCGGCGAAGATCAGGCTCGTGCCGAGCAGCGTGGCGATCGTCATCCCCGACGTCGGGTTGGAGGTCACGCCGACCAGGCCGACGATGCGCGAGGAGACCGTCACGAAGAAGAACGCGAAGATCGCGATCAACACCGCGGCGATCGCACGGACCGCGATCGAATCGATGAAACCGAGCACGCCGGGAACGACCGTCAACACGACGAGGATCAGGAGGATCACGCCGATCACGATCTTGAACGACAGGTCGCGATCGGTGCGGTCCACACTGCCGATGTTTTCCTTGGCCTGGCGAAGCTGCGCGAAACCGATCTTGAAAGATTCGACCATCGTCGGGATCGACTTGATCAGCGTGATGAAGCCGGCGCAGGCGACCGCACCCGCGCCGATGTAGCGCACGTAGCGGTTCCAGATGTCGTGGGCGGTCATGTCCCGGATCAGCATCTCGGTCTCGGGGTAGAACGGTTCCGTCCAGCCCGAGCCGATCCAGTTGATCAGCGGGATGATGACCAGCGCGGACAGCGCGGCGCCCCCGACCATCACCGAGGCGATGCGGATGCCCAGGATGTACCCGACCCCGGTCAACGCGGGCGAGACGCTGATCGCGATCTCCGCCTTGCCGACCAGCGGCAGCACGAACTTGCTGCCGAGCACCTTGAAACCGCTGGTCAGCAGCTTGCCCAGCATGCCGATGCCGATGCCCCAGAACACGCCCGCCGCCTGCCGCCCGCCGCGCTCGGCGGCGACGAGCACCTCGGCACAGGCCATCCCCTCCGGATAGGGCAGTCTGCCGTGTTCCCTCTTGATCAGGAACCGGCGTAGCGGAACCATGAACAGCACCCCGATCAGGCCGCCGGCCATCGCCAGCAGCGTGATCTGGCGCCACGCCGGCGACATGCCCCACATGAACAGCGCGGGGATCGTGAACAGCACGCCCGACGCGACCGAGGAGCTGGCCGAGCCGACGGTCTGCGACATGTTCAGCTCGAGGATGCTGTGTCGTCCGCCGAACAGGCCGAGCAGGCGGAAGAAGACGACCGACAGGACGGCAACCGGGATCGACGTACTGATCGTCAACCCGGCCTTCAACCCCAGGTAGGTGTTGGCCATGCCGAACAGCATGCCCAGGAAGATGCCGGCGACGACCGCCTTGACCGTGAACTCGGCGGGTGTCTGGCCGTGCGTGTAGGGCTCGAACGTCTCGCCCTTACGGAGCTCGTACGCGGTGCGGGGAAGCTTCTTATCTGCCACGAAGAACCTCGGCGCGGATCGGAGCGGCTAACTCTAGCACGGTCACCAGAGCGGTCTTGACCGAACCAACTCGCGTGCGAGCTCGGCCTCGGCAGCGATCGTGCCGAAGGCCGCCCAACCCGCCGCGGCGACGATGTGCCTGTACGCTTCGCGTGCGCGCTCGATTTCTCCCGTGTCCTCGTACCAGCGCGCGAGTCCGTAGGCCAGCGCGGCCTGACCGGGACCGTTCCCGCGGTCGAGGCGCTCCTGGAGCTCGACCGCCGTCAGACGTCCGGCGTAGAGCAGGGCCAGATCGTGGTAGCTGTGATTCTCGAGGATCTGCATGTCGTCGTGAAGGGCGGCGAGCAACTCCGCAGCCTCGCCGTCCCGGCCGAGCCTGCGTAGCGCGATGTGCAGCCAGTGCGTGCCGGCGACCCGGGAGTCGTCGTTCTTCGAGCGAGCGAGGTACTCGCGATAACAACGAACGGTCTGATCCAGGTCGCCCTTCAGGTAGTAGGCCAGGCCGAGGTGGTACCAGATGTTGGTCTGCGTCGTGCTGGTCGGGATGCCGGCGGCGTTGGGCAAACCGTCGGGCTCGACCCGGTCCTCTCTCCCCTGCTCCAGCTCTGCGGCGCGCTCGAGATCGGCGATCGCTTCATCGAGCCGGCGGACCGAGATGAAGCGATGCCCGCGATGGCGCCAGAGGCGCGAGTCGTTCGGGTGGACGAGGAGCGCCGCGCCGTAGTGCTCGATCGCGTCGCGGTAGCGGCCGAGATAGGCGATGCGGCGACCGACCCAGATCGAGCTCAGCGCGTCGGACGGATTCGCGGCGTACTCCGTTTCCGCCGCCACGAGCTTGGCCTCGAAATCCTCTCGCGTGTCGTCCGGGAGCTCCGGGCGTAACAACGGACGCGCCAGAAGCGACCAGCCTTCCGGATTCTCCGGGCGCTCGACCACGATGCCCGGACCGACCTCGGCGTGCCCGATGAAGGCGGCGGAGGAGCCGGATGCGGCCGCGCGCCTACCCGGGCGTCCGAGGTGCTTGACGATCTCCCAGACATCGCGGACGTCGATCTCCCGATCGATCACGACGACGTCGTCCTCCACGATCCCATCGAGCGCGTTCGGGTCCAGCCGGGCGGAGCGATGCGGCATGTGCAACACGATCGCGGCGATCAGCAGCGGCATCGCGACCAGCAGCGCGGTTCGCGCGCGCCGCCGGCTCTCGATTGCCGCTACGGCGATGGCGAGCGCTGTGGCCGGAAGCAGCAACGCCGGCGGCACCCCCGGTGCGAAGAGTGCCAGAGCCGCAACCGCACTCACCGCGACCATCGTGCCCTTCCCGATCGATCGGCGCGGCTCGCTCCCGTCTTCTCTCGATGGCTTGCGAGCGACCAGCAAGACGAGCGCGGGAAGCCACGCCAGCGCCACGGTGACCATCCGTTCACCGACCGAACGACTCGCGAGGACGGCGTCCCCGCCCCACAGGTCCCGGATCGCGGCCGTCCACCATCCCGTCGAGTCGGCGGCGAAGCCTGCATACGCCATGCGCCACGCGCCGATGACGGCCACCGCGGCGATCGCGCCGGCACTCAACCGTGACCACGACACCTCGCGCGAACGGGGGCGACGTAACGCCTCCACCAACAGGGCCAGACCGATGAAGAAAACGGCGGGGCGCCATACGAGCGATGCGACCGCCCCGAGAATCGGTGGTAGTGCCCATCGCAGGCTCGGCGCGTTCAATCGCCGTCCCGCCTCGTGGGCCGCGAGGCCGAGGATCATCAACGCCGCCAGCAGCGCACCCGGCGTCCCCCGCGTCGCTTCGGCCCAGAGCCCCGGGGTCCACAGGATCAGGAACACCGTGGAGACCTGCCACCTTCCGAACGCGGCAGCGGCCGCGACTGCGGCGACGAGAAGGGCGAGAAACGATGCAGCGCGCGCCGCGAGGATGCTCACCCTCCCGGGGTCTCCGCCAGCAGCTGCGCTCAGGATCCAGACGTGGAGCGGAAGGCGATTGGGGTCGGGCTCGCCGAGCTGGTGGGCGATGGTCGCCTCGCCGGAATAACAGGTCTCGACCGCCGCCAGGGCCGCGGTGGCCTCGGCCGGTTGCACCGGCGTCCGCAGAGAAAGCGTGAAGAGCACCGCGACAACCGCGACGGCCAGCAACGCCCCCATGGCCTGGGTCCGGCTGTTCACGGGCCCAATCTACTCGAACCGTCTCATCGAAGGCTATCCCGATGAGCGGAATCCGTGTCGTATCGTTCTCGCTCGCCTTCCGGTGTGGACCCGACCGGCGTCGGGTTTCACGAACGAAGTTATAATTCGGGTGGATCGGTCGAGAGATGGGCGTGAGTTCAGGTCAGATCAAGGGTGTCGTGGCGTCCCTGGTGTTGCTCGCGTGTGCGTGCAGCCCTTCGCCCGAGCGGGCCCGCGCAAAGATCGAAGGCTCCGATGTGACGTTCGACGCGGCGGGGCTCGCGCGTGCCGTGATGTCCAACGACATCAAGCTGGTGAAGCTGTTCGTTACGGCCGGGTACGACGTGAACTCGTTCGAGGATCCGAACGATGCACCGTTGATGCTGGCCGCGCGTCTGTCCCACCGGCCGACGATGAAGGTCCTGATCGCCGCGGGGGCGCGTGCGGATGAGCTACCGGGGATCTTGCGGATTCCGGCCTCACGCGGAGAGCTGAAGGCGATGACGATGCTGCTGGATGCCGGCGCGAAGATCGATACGGGAGACGCTCAGAACAGCACGGCGCTGCTCGCCGCCATCGAGTTCGCACACCTCCAGTCCGTCGAGTTCCTTCTCGATCGCGGCGCCGACCCGGACGGCGTGAACCCGGGAGCCACCCCTCTGATCGAAGCGATCCGCAGCGGCCGGCTGGAAATCGCGGAGATGCTGCTCGAGGCCGGCGCCAACCCGCTGAAGAGCTCCTCCGGTCTCAACGCGATCCAGATCGCCAGGCGCAGAGGTTACGAGGACTTCGCACGGCGTCTGGAGGAGATCGCCGGCAGTTAGAGCACTAGGCGCTCTGCAGGGTGTACAGCGTGGCGTAAATGCCGTCGGGGCGGTCGAGCAGCGCCTCGTGCGGGCCCTGTTCGATCAACCGGCCGTGGTGCAGCACCAAGATGCGGTCGGCGTCGCGGACCGTGGCTAGCCGGTGCGCGATGAGGATCGAGGTTCGGCCGGACAGCACCGTGGTCAGAGCCTGCTGGATGCGCCGTTCGGTCTCCGGATCGACCGATGCGGTCGCCTCGTCCAGGACCAGCACGGCGGGATCGAAAGCGATCGCCCGGGCGAAAGCGAACAGCTGTTTTTCGCCCGTCGAGAAGTTGCTCCCGCGTTCGCGAACGTTCTCGTCGTAGCCGCCGGGGAGTCGTTCGATCAGCCGGTGTACGTGAACGGCCTCGGCCGCCGCCCGGACCTGCTCGCGTGTGACGCGCGGATCGCCGAGCGAGATGTTGTTCTCGACGGTGCCGGCGAACAGGAAGTGGTCCTGCAGCACCACGCCGATCGACCTTCGCAGCTCGGCCAGCTCGTATTCCCGGATGTCGACCCCGTCCACCAGGATCCGCCCGGCCTGAATGTCATAGAGCCGGACCAACAGCCGGATCAACGTGCTCTTCCCCGAACCGGTCCAGCCGACAATCCCGACCCGTTCGCCCGGTGCGATCCGGAACGAGACGTCGTGAAGGACCGGTTGATCCGGGTCGTACCCGAAGGTGACGCCGTCGAAGACGATCTCCCCTTTCAGACGGCCGTGGATCGGGGTCGGTGCGGCCGCTGATCGAATCGTGACCGGCGTGTCGAGCAGGTCGAAGATCCGTTCGCCTGCCGCCATCGCCGCCTGCATCACGGTGTAGCGCTGCGACAGCTCCTGGACGGGGCGGAAGCACTTGGCGGCGTACTCGATGAACGCGACCAGCGTGCCGAACGTGACCCAGCCCTCCAAGATGCCCCAACCGCCGGCCCAGACGATCGCGGCGAGTGTCAGCGAGCCGATCAACTCGGCAAGCGCGGAGAAGATCGAGTCGTAGCGCACGCCCCGAAGCTGCGCCTGTTCGTGTTCGCGGTTGGTCTCACCGAACGATTCCGCCATCTCGCGCTCACGCGCGAAGAGCTGGACGATGCGCATCCCGCTGACGTTTTCCTGCAGCTCGATGTTGAGCTTGGTGAGCATCGCCCGAACGTGACGGTAGGTCTCGCGCATCCGTGCCCTGAAGAACCAGGTCAGGATCAGCGTCGGCGGGATGACCGTGAAGGTGATGAGGGCCAGGCGCCAGTCCATCCACAGCAGGATCGCCGCGATGGCCACGAGCTTGATCAGGTCGGCGAGGATCATCACCACACCCGACGTGAACAGCTCGTGGAGCGCCTCGACGTCGCTCGTCAGGCGCGTCATCAATTTGCCCACCGGGTTGCGGTCGAAGAACGACGAGGGCAAGCGCTGCAGGTGCGCGAAGCTCTCGTTCCGAAGATCGAAGACGACGTTCTGGCCGGTCTGCTCGAGCACGTAGATCTGCGCAAAACGCAGGACGAACTCGGCCAACAGCGCAGCGAGGAACAGCAGCGCGAGGTACCCCAGGCCGTCCATCCGACCGGCGGCGNNTACCCCAGGCCGTCCATCCGACCGGCGGCGATCTGATCGTCGATGACGCGTTTGATCAGGTAGGGCTGAACCAGCTGGGCGCCGCTCACGGCGAACAACAGCACCAGCGAAGCGCTGACGAGCATGCGATGCGGGCGGATATAGCCCCACAGTCGCCGCATCATCCGGGCGTCGTAGATCTTGCCCCGTGCGTCGGAGTCGCTCACCGGTCCTCCAGATCCTGGCGCAGTTTCTGGCGCTCGAAGATGCGGGCGTAGGTCCCACCGAGAGCCAGCAGCTCCTCGTGACTCCCCTCTTCGACGATCCGCCCATCGTCGAGCACGACGATGCGCTCCATCTCGGTCAACGTCGACGGACGATGGGTGATGAAGATCGCCGTCCGCTTTCGCATCAGCTCGTCGAGGCCGCGCATCACGGAACGCTCGGTGTCCGCGTCCAGGCTCGAAAGCGCATCGTCCAGGATCAGCAACGAGGGTTGGACGACGATCGCGCGGGCCAGCGTGGCCCGCTGGCGTTGCCCGCCCGACAGCGTGAAGCCGCGCTCCCCGACAACCGTCTCGATGCCGTCGGGGAACTGGTCCAGGTCCTTGAGGAGCTGGGCGCGCTCGACGGCGCGGTCGATCGCCGCGGCTTCGGCGTCGGGGTCGCCGAACGTCACGTTGCGCCGCAACGAGCGCGAGAACATGAACGGTTCCTGGGGAACGTAACCCAGCGAGCGGCGCCAGGCACGGACGGGGAGGTCACGCAGGTCCTTGCCGCCGATGGTGATCGAGCCGGAGGGCACGTCGTAAACACGGGCGAGCAGGCTGGCGAGCGTCGATTTGCCGGAGCCGACCGGGCCGACGACCGCCAGACGGCTGCCGCCGGGAATCTTCAGGTTGAGGTTCTTCAGAGCCGGTTCGCGCGCGGCTGCGCCCGGATACGTGAACGTCAGGTCACGGATCTCGATCGCATGCCCGGCAAGCGGTTCCGCGACGGTCTCCTGCTTGCCGTCGGCATCGAAGCCGGAGTCGATCCGCGGCACGGCGACGAGCACCTCGTCGAGCCGTTCCATCGCACCCAGCCCCCGCTGGAACGTGTTGATGATCCAGCCGAACGCGATCGTGGGCCAGACGAGCAGTCCGAGGTAGGCGTTGAAGGCAACGAAATCCCCGAACCCGATGCGCCCCGAGATCACGAATCTCCCGCCGACGTAGAGCACGACCAACGTCCCGACGCCGGTCACGATCCCGATCAAGGAGAGCATCACGCCGCGCAGAGCGGCCATCGACATGTTGCGCCGACGGAACTCGGTGCAGAGCTCGCGGAACCCGGCGATCTCGCGTTCTTCCTGGACGTAGGTCTTGACCTGCTGGATGCCGCTGATGTTCTCCTGTGCGCGGTTGGAGATCGTCGCGAGCTGCTCCTGCACGGCCAGCGAGCGCGCGTAGACCCGCCGGCTCGCGCGGTTGACGGCCAGCATCAACGGCGGGTAGATCGTCAGGGATACGACGGTCAACAGCGGGTCGATACTCAGCAGCAGCGCGACCGCCGCGACATACACGATCGAGGTGTTGAGGAGGTTGAGCACGGCCGGCCCGAAGAACGCCTGAACCAGGCGAATGTCGTTGACCCCACGGGACATGACGTCGCCGGTTCGGTTGACGTCGTAGAACGGGGCGTCCAACCGCAGCAGGTGGGCGAAGAAACGCCGCCGCACGTCGTGGGCGATCTTGCGGCTGTTGCCCAGGATCTGCAGTCGGGAGGCCGTGCGGATGAGCGCCTGAAGGATCGCGATGCCGGCCATCGCCAGGGCGAGCCGGGCGATCTCGGCGAGCGGCGAGCCTTCCTCCAGCCGCTCGATTGCGTCGCGCAGCAGCCACGGGATCCACAGGCTGAGGCCGTTGGTGGCCAGCAACATCAGCAGCCCCAACGCGTAGGACGGGGCGTAAGGGCGTGCAAATTCCCAGAAGCGAGATGAGACGGCCGCGCGCATCGCGTCAGTTTAAAGGTCGTGCGACGGGCCGACCACGCCGGCGCGCGTGACCGCGCCCTAGGGCAGCGGCATCAGGTACATGACCGCGGCCGTCAGCGAGACCGCGACGGCGACGACGAGCAGGAACACCGCGACGCGTCCGGCGAAGCGAAGAGCTCCGCGGGCCGTGCCGGCGGATTTGCCCTTCTCTTTTTCGGGAGCGGACCCTATCTGCGCAAGGCAGAACGCATCACCGAGGTCTCGGGCCAGCCCGGGCGAGAGTGTCTCGAGCACGCCGTACCCACGGCTCTCCCTCCGCGATGTCATCGGCTGGACTCCCACTGTCTCGACTCCGTAGTTGGAGCTACGGACTCTCGACGTGGATTCCATCCCCTTTCCTGTAATCCGACCCCGATCGGATGCCGAAACTCGGGCTTTGAGGCGCTGTACACCCATCGGCTGACTCTCTCACCAACGTGCCAAAAATGAGTTGCATCCTAATTCTTGGGTGAAGGGTACTAAAAATCGAAACATTTGCAACAAAAAAGCTTATAAAATAGCTTTTTTGGATTGAGAATGCGGACTCCGAGCGGCTCGAGCTCTTGCCGGGTCGGTGGAACGGTTGTTTTGGAGAAGGGACCGGTCAGGCGAGCACACGGGAAACGAGGCTCGCATCCACATTGCCTCCGCTGACCACGCAAGCGACGGTGCGGCCCGAGATCCCGGCCACACCGCTCACCACCGCCGCCAGAGCGGCGGCGCCGGACGGCTCCGCGGCCAACTTGGAGCGCGTCCAGAGCAGCCGCAGCGCGTCCAGGATCTGCTCGTCGGTGACCGTGACGACTCGATCGACCCACGCCTGGGCGTGGCGCAGGGTGTGCTCGCCCGCAAATGGCGCCGCCAGCCCGTCCGCGATCGTATCGGGCTTGACCGTCTCGACCCGACCCGAAGCCAGACTGCGGGTCATGACGTTTGCACCGGCGGGCTCGACCCCGATCACTTGAACCGACGGTCTCGTGTTCTTGACCGCCGCAGCAATGCCGCCGATGAGGCCGCCTCCGCCGACGGGCACGAGGATCGCGTCGAGATCATCCTCGTCTTCCAGGATTTCGAGCCCCGAGACACCGTGCCCCGCGAGCACGTCGAGGTCATTGAACGGGTGCACGAAGGTCATCCCACGCTCGGCCTGGACGCGCCGACAATCCCCCATGTAGTCGCCATCGGTCGGGACGACCTCACCGCCGTAGCCCTCGGTCGCCTCGATCTTGGAACGGACGGCGTCACGCGGCATGACGATCGCGGAGCGCGCCCCGATCCGCGTCGCCGCCCAGGCCAGCGCCGCCGCGGCGTTTCCTGCCGAGATGGAGACGAAGCCGGCGGCCCGTTCATCCTGCGACGCCCGAAGCAGTCGATAGAGGATGCCCCGGGGCTTGAATGAGCCTGTCTTTTGGAACAACTCGGCCTTGAGCAGGACACGGTTGCCCGTCATCGCGGAGAGCGTGGACGAAGGCAGTAACGGAGTCCGGTGAACGGCCTCGCCGAGAGCTTCTCGTGCCGCGATCACATCGGCCCGCTCCAACAAACCGTTCTTCACTCGTGCCCCCTCGTCCTTTCAGCTCGATTTCGGTAGAGTACACGGCGATTGATTTTTTTATTGATCAAATTCATACTCTTGGTTCATCAAAAGAGGATTCCCATGCTGTTACGGATCGCGATCGCGGCAACGGTTCTGCTGTTCGTGCCGTGCGTTGTGGCAGCCGAGCCCGAGCTCGTGACGGATCGGCCGGACCAGACCGAATCCACGGAGATTGTCCCGAAGGGCCAGGTGCAAACCGAGCTCGGCCTCGGCGACGCCGACGGCGCCGAGGCCACGGCGGCGGGACTGGTCCGCGTCGGCCTGGCCGAACGCGTCGAGCTCCGCATCGGGCTCGACGAGGTCTTTCTCAGCGGACCCGAGGACGCGGTCGACATGTCGGTCGGGGCCAAGTTCCGTCTCCTGGGTGAGGGCGACCGGCGCCCGGCGATCGCCGTGATCGCCGCGGTCAATCAGAAGCTCGGGGACTCCCTGTCCCCCGTCTCCGACGGTTTGCGTCCGGGATTCCGGTTCGCCTTCAGCCACACGTTGAGCGAACGGCTTTCGCTCGGGTACAACGCCGGCGTCTCGTGGGACGAGACCGTTCGTCTGGTCGGGATGCCGGCGGTTCCGGACAAGGAGCTCGAATCGAGGTTCCTGTGGACCGCCGCCCTGGGGATCGGCGCGACCGACCGGTTGGGATTCTTCGTCGAGGCGTTCGGCGACACCGGCCTCAGCGATGACGGGCCGACCGAAACCGCGCTGGACGGCGGCGTGACCTTTCTTTTGCGGCCTAACGTGCAGCTCGACCTGTTCGTGGGAGCCGGGATCTCCGATGCCGCACCCGACTGGCTCGCCGGCGCGGGCGTGAGCTTCCGTCTACCCGACTAGTGGCGCCAGGGAATCGGGAACGTGTAGGGCGTGTACGGCGTGTCCGGCTTGCTCTGAAGCTCGAGCTCACCGACGACGATTGCGGGGCTGATCGTCGACACCGGGACATAGCCCGATTCCGCTCCGCACCACGCGTTGTCGACCTCGTAGCGGTCGCCGGTGGCGAGGATGCCCCGCACGGCGTTGAGCGGCGTGCCGACGAAATTGACGCCGCGCACCCACTCCTCGCGCCCGTCGGGGTAGACCTTGGCCGCCAGGTTGACCTCGCCCAGGAAGGCCTGGAAGTTGTAGGCGTCGGTCGCCGTCTCCCCGCTCGTCGCTTCCAGGATCCGCACACCATAGGGCACGCGTTGCCGGGCGATCTCGTCGAGCAGGACCTGCTTCAGCTCGTCCGGCGGTAGACCCTCATCCGTCTCCGCGATCAGGACCCCCATGCGGCTGATCGGCCGTTGGTGCAAACGGCACCGCGCGTGACCGTTACCCGCGCGGCGTTTGAGCACCTCGGCACGCCCCGTCAGGTAGCCTGTCAAACGACCGGACTCGATGAGTCGGGCGTCCTGCGCGGGGCTGCCCTCGTCGTCGTAGCGGTAATGCCCGACGAGGGAATGCCCTTCGAAAGCCGCGCGCGTCGGATCGTCGCGCAGATGCATGTAGTCCGGCAGGATCGGCTCACCGAGCGCGTTCTTGAAGGTCTGTCCCTCGCCCGACGCCAGTAGCCGGCTGCCCTCCAGCCGGTGCCCGAGAGCCTCGTGGAGCAACAACCCGGCGGGAACGGGTTCGAGTAGCGCCGGGCCGCTGAACGAATTGAGCGGCGGAGCCGCGCCGAGTTTCGTCAACGTTTCGACGGCGTGCACGATCGCCTTCATGAACGCCTTCTCGTCGGGCAGTTCGTCGAGATCGGACACGGTGTAGCGCACCGACCAGGGGAACGCGTCTCCACGCTCGGACAGCAGCCACAGGTAGGCCTCGAGCGACAGGATCGCCGAGCACTCGAGCAGTCGACTCCCCTCCGAGTTCACGAACGTGCGGCACAGGTGGTCGGCCTGGAACTCGACGTGCGCGTCGGCGATGTCGACGTAGCGCTTGACCTTGCGGGACGTGCGTTCGACGAATCCGCGCCAGTGATCCTCGTCGATCTCCGGGAGCTTGCGCCAGCGGAGATCCACGACCGGCTCGGCGCGGCGGAACGATTTCAGGCCGCGGTTCTCGTCGCGGTAAGTCAGCTCGTGGGATTTCTTGTCGAGCAGCGTCTCGACGGCCTCGCGGTAGCGGGCGTCGATCAAGCGCCACAGCCCGTGCCGTAACCCGTCGGGGTCGGGACCCCACGGCAGATCGATGTAGCCGTAAGACTCGTCGTCTTTGTCGTTGTCGTCCAGCCCGCCGTCGCGCACCTGGTCGTTGCTGTACGACCCGACGCGTACGTCGACAAAAGCGTTGCGTTTGCGGTCGCAGGTGTCCGTGCTCAGCGAGCCGTACTTGGCCTGGATGGTCCACGATCGTTCGTCGCGGATCAGCGCCGAGACGTAGTACGGCCGGGGATGACCGGGGATGCGCATCGTGGTCATCGCGCGCTCGATCTCGGTCGCGGCGATATCGGCCGCGCGGACGGCGGTCCTGCGGTCCAACGCGCTAGCCGTCGAGTCCCAGGATGCGATCGATCGTGGCCAGCAAGCCACGGATCTCCCACTCCTGGGTGTCACCCATGTGGGCGATGCGGAACGTCTTTTCTTTCAGCACACCGTAGCCGTTGGAGATCATCGCCCATTGACCGGCGAGCTCGTCGTTGAGATCGGCGATGGAGACGCCTCGAGTGTTCTCGACGCAGGTGATCGTCGGGGATTCGTAGCCCTCTGCGGCGAACAAAGCGAAGTGCCTGCGGGCCCATCCGCGAACGATGCCGGCGAGGAAGGCGTGGCGCTCGTAGCGCGCCTCCAGCCCTTCTTCGAAGAAGTCGTCGAGCTGCGCGTCGAGCGCCTGGATCTGCGGAATCGCCGGTGTCGACGGCGTCATGCCCTTCGCGTCGTACTTGGCGATCTCGACGAGATCGAAGTAGTAGCCGCGATTCTCGATCGTGGCGGCCTTCTGGAGCGCGCGATCCGACACGCTGGCGACCGCCAGGCCGGCCGGCAGCGAGAACGCCTTCTGCAGGCCGGCGAGGCAGACGTCGATCCCCAGCTCGTCGATATCGATCTTGGTCCCGGCCATCGAAGACACCGCATCGACGAGGAAGCTGACGTCGGGGTACTTCTTCAGGACTGCGGCGATCTCGTCCAGGTGGTTCATCACGCCGGTGGAGGTCTCGTTGTGCACGACGGTGATCGCGTCGTACCCTCCCGTGGCCAGCTCGGCGTCGATCATCTCGGCGGTGATCGCCTGCCCCCACTCGACCTTGAGCGGAACGGCCTGCTTGCCGTTGGCCTCGGCGACCTTGAGCCAGCGATCGGAGAAGGCGCCCTGCATGCAGCAGAGCACGCGATCGCGGACGCAGTTGCGGATCGCCGCCTCCCACACGCCGGTCGACGAGCTCGTGAACAGGAAGACCTTGCCCTCCGTGCCGAGCAAGCGCCGCAGTTTCGGGATCACGGAGGCGTAAAGCGCCCTGAACTCCCCCGAGCGATGGCCGATCTGGGGCCGGGCGAGGGCCGCGAGATTCTCGACGCGCACCTCGGTGGGTCCGGGGATGAACAGTCTTTTGTGGGGCATGAAATGGTCCTCGAGGGAGCTGAAATGAAAGAAAGCCTGCGATCAGGACGCGGACTGCGATCCGCTTCGGATCCCCTTCTCGACCCACGCGAGAAAATCTCGTGCGTCGAGGTAACCGGACGTGCGCGAACGGACCTGGCCGCCTGGGCCCAAGACCATCAGCGCAGGGTAACCGGCCACACCGTATCGCGCGGCAAGCTCGCGACCGCTGTAGCCGTTGATCTTCTCGTCGTCCTCGGCGTTGATCTTGACCGCCACCAGCTCGTTCAACCGCTCCACGACGCCGGGATCCTTGAACGTGCTGCGGTTCATCTTCCTGCAGTAGCCGCACCAGCTCGTCTCGAAGACGACGAACAGCGGCTTCGAGTTCGTCGCGGCGAGCTCGATGCCCGAGCCGAAGTCCTTCCACGAGACCCGCGGTGACAAACCGGAGATCCGGATCGGCGACTCCGTCGCGCGCGACTCCGGCGACGGGGTGAGTGTTCCCCAGACGAGGGAGACGCCGAGCGCGACGACACCGAGGACCGAGGCGACCGCGAGACCGCCGATACGCTGCGGGTGGTCGGTCGGCGTCAACTTCCCGGTCGGCGGCAGAGCCAGCAGGAGGATCGAGATCACGCCGCCGAACAGGATGGCCAGCTTGGCCACCGCCCCGCCGGGCGGGGCGAGGAGATCGTTGAGCAACAGCAGGACCAGGGCCGCGAACAGCGCGCCCCAGCGGGCCCACGGTTGCCGTCGCATCAGCCCGATCGAGACGTTCAGGCAGATCAAGCCGAGCGCGACGCGGCCGAGCGCCGTCGGCGCCGATCCGGCGCCGAGCGCGGACAGCGGCAGGAACACTCCGACGAGTCCCAGCAGAAGCGATGCGAACACGGCTCCGAACGGCACTTCGCGATTCTCCGAGCTTTGGGTGAACCGCCCCCGGGGCGGACGATCATTCTAGCGCGGCCGTTCGGCCCGGGCACGCCCTCATGGGGTCAGGTCTCCCATTGTGTCATCCTGGGCTCGATGCAACGCCGTCCGCGTATCCGGTCGGTCGGAATGCCACAATGGGAGACCTGACCCCGGCGAGGATGACCCCGTCAAGGAGTGTTCGTGGTCGCACTTTCGCGTATCGGACCGACCGTTTTCTTTTGTTCCCTCATCTGGCTCGCGCTGATCGGACCGGCCTGCGGCCAGGCCCCACCGGTGCGACTCGAAGTCCGGGTCGACGCCCGAGCGCTGGCCCCCGGCGAGCCGCTGCGGATTCGTGTCGTTGCGGACGCCCCGCTGGATGCGCTCGGCGCGACCTTTCTCGATGAGGCGATCTACATGACCGCCGCCGACGCGTCCGGCCAGCACTGGAGCGGCTGGTCGATGATCGGGCTCGACCAGGAGCCGGTGGTCGCAAGCATCGAGCTTCGCGGCAGCGCGAGGGACGGTCGCGAGGCGCTGGGCGCCCGGGCACTGACCGTCATCGAGAAGACCTTCCCCGAGGAGAACCTGACCGTCGCGCCCAGGTTCGTCGAGCCTCCACCGGAGGTCCAGGAACGGATTGCACGCGAACGCGCTAAGCTGGCGGATATCTACGGTCGCCGCGAACCCTACGCCCCGCCGGTCGAGCCGTTCGTGCGACCGGTCCCGGGGATCAAGACCTCGATCTTCGGCATGCGCCGGCTGTTCAACGGACAGCCCCGCTCGCCACACCCGGGGCTCGATCTGCGTGCCGAGGAAGGCACGCCGGTACACGCCTCGGGCCCCGGTCGCGTCGTGTTGGCCGAGGACCTCTACTACTCCGGCAACATCGTGATCATCGATCACGGCGGCGGCCTGTTCACGCTCTACGCGCACCTGTCCGAGATCAACGTCACCGCGGGCGACCAGGTCTCCGCGGGCGACCTCGTCGGCCTGTCCGGATCGACCGGCCGGGTGACCGGCCCGCACCTGCACTGGGGGGCCAAGATCGGCGATCGCCCGTTCGATCCGGAGGCCTTGCTGGCGCCCGTGTTGTTCTGAAGCCCGTTCAGACCTCGATCGCACCCACGACGTCGCGCAAGGCTTGAACGCGTTTTCCGCGGTCCTTCGCGAAGCGCTCGATCCCCGCGAGGATATGCCCGGGCGACAGGTGCGCCTCGGCGATCACCTCGTCGACGCTGCCCCCGGTGCGCCAGCGGTCGTCCCAGTCGGACGTCAGCGAGTACTCGGCGACCAGCGGGTTGTCGACCCAATCGCGCGAGACGCGCAGGGCGCGGTTGCTGATGACCATCGCATCGTAACGTTCGGCGGCGCTGCAGACGCTGTCGCGGTAAGCCTGATCCTGCAGCGCGAACAGCTGCGGGCTGATCGCGGCGACGATCTTGACGTTGAGCCCGCGGGCATCCAGCTCGGGCAACACCTCCACGAGGTTGGCCGTCGTCGAGGTCCCCTGGACGAACACCGTCCCCATCTTCGGCGGGCCGTCACGGTACTCACGCATCACGTAGGCGCCCTTGGCCGCAGCGAAGTGCGACGGCATGCCGAGCGCCTCGCGGTCCGGGATCGTGATCTTCGGCCGGGTCAGGTGCAGCGCGACGATCGGCGCGTCCTGCTTGAGCGCCGCCGCCAGCACGACCGGCACCTCGTTGTACTCCCACGGGTGCAGGTCGATCACGTGGCCCTCGGGGAACAGCTGCGTCACGCCCGGCGCGAAGATGCCGAAGTGCGTGCGGCTGTCCTCGGCCGTCTCCGGTCCGGAGTGCCCGGCGACCCAGATCACCTTGCCGACCTTCAGGTCGCAGTCCTGCGCGAGCTGGCTGAACAGCCGCATCGGCCCGTACTTGAGGTAGGAGAACGAGCCGTAGGTCGAGCAGCCGGCCCAGAAGCCGTTGAAGCCGGCCATCGGATCGTCGGCGAGGTTGACCGAGGCGATGCCGACGCAAAGGCCGGCGTTGGTGAACTCGGTGATCTGCTGCGGCAGCAGCGCGCCGTCGAGGTTGGTCTCGCGGTTGTACCAGCCCCAGCCCTCGACGTCGTCGTCATACCCTTGCGCGAAGCCGTTGATGTTGGTGGAGGCGGCCAGGTCGGCCGAGCAGACGAGGAACACGGGACGGCCGTACTCCTTACGTGCGAACGAGTTGACCCACGAGCCCCACTTGGCGAACGCGGTGCGGTTCGGTTGCGACTCGCCGGGCTTGGCCCACATCGACTCGGGGTAGCTCTCGAAGTCGTAGAGCCGCTCGTCCTCGAAGACGGCACCGCTTCCCTCCGCGAGCTTGAGGCCCTCGATCTTGTCGGGCACCGATTCGGCGATCGCGATCAGCCGGTCGGAAATCGCGTCTACCGTCTCCCGATCGCGCTCGAGCACGCTCATCGCGACGCGGAGGTTCTGCTCGGCTTGTGCCATCATCGCGTCGCCCGCGGGCGCCGGCTGGTCGACCCCGGCGTACTCGACGCCGTACTTGTCCATGAACTGCTTGCGCAGCGTCCAGAACTTCTCGCTGTTGCTCGCGTGGGCCGCGCCGTGGGACTTGTTGTCGTAGGTCAGGTAACCGCGCCCCTTGCGCGTCTTGAACCAGGCCACCGACGGGACCTTGCCGTCACCGCCGTGCGCGGCGTCGAGCACCGTGCGCGCCACCGAGGGGAACTCCGAGCCCCGCTCCGTGGAGCAGACACGCCAGCCGTACGGTGCAAACCAGTCGGTCGGCGTTCCGTTGACGACCGAGGAGATCGCGTTGTCGTCGATGCCGTAGTCGTTCCAGTCGATCAGGAACACGAGGTTGTCGAGCCCCAGGCCCCAGGCGGTGTTGCGCGTCTCGTGGCTGGCGCCGGGCGTCAGGCCACCCTCCCCTTCCATCGCGAACACCTTGACCTCACCCGCGCCGGCGCGTTTCAGCGCCATCGCCTCACCCGCCGCGGCGGGCATCCCGTGACCGGAAGGCCCGGTGTTCCACTTGAGGAACAGCGTCTTGCCTTCCATCTCGGCGTGGCCGGCGAGCCCCTGGTTGCGGCGCAGGACCAGCAGGTCTTCCCAGGTGAGCGCGTACTTGCCTCCCAACGGAAACGCGAAGCGCTCGTCGCCCGTGCGTTCGTGTCGTAACCGTAGCGTCTGGTTGAGCACGGCCAGGCCGGCGTAGACGAGCGGCACGGTGTGTCCGGCCGACAGCACGAAGCGGTCGCAAAACGGGCGCCAGGGCCGGCGGATGTCCCAGCGCATCGCACCGGACAGGGCCAGCGCCACGAAGGCGTGCACCTTCGAGCGCGAGCCGCCGGGGTGGCCGCTCTGCCGGTAGTTCAGCATCAGGTCGATCATCTCGTCGACGACGTCCTTGATGACTTCCCAGCGGCCGAATTCCGGCTCGCACTCGGCGTAGAGCCGGTCGACGTTCTGTTGGCTGCTCACGTGCGCCCCCTGTTTTACTTCGTGTTCTTGCGGATGAAGTCGTCGATCTTGGCCAGCCCGTTGTCGATGTCCTCGAACGACGAGGCGTAGGAGAACCGGACGTGCTCGCCGTCGCCCTCGACGCGAGTGCCGAAGTGGATGTCGGCGAGGATCGCGACGCCGACCTCGTGCAGCAGCCGCTTGCGCAGCTCCTCGCTGTCGGCGATGCCGGTCATCTTGCAGGCCTCGGTGACGTTGGGCCAGACGTAGAACGCGCCGCCCGGCGTCTGGCAGGTGATGCCGTCGATCGCGTTGAGCCCGTCGACGATGCGGCCGCGGCGCTCCTGGAACACGTCGCGCATCTTGTCGGAGGCGTCTTGCGGGCCGTTCAGCGCCTCGACCACCGCCCACTGGTTGGGGTGCGGCGGGCAGGAGTCGGTGTTGGTGACCCAGCGGGTGAACGACGGCGCCAGCGCCTTGTTGGCCGCGTAGCCGATGCGCCAGCCGGTCATCGCGTAGGTCTTCGACGCGGTGTCGGCGATGATCGTGCGCTCGCGCATGCCGTCGACGGCCGCGATCGACTCGAACGGGCCGTCGTAGACGAGACCNNCGCGAGATGACCGACCCGGTCGGGTTCTGCGGCGAACAGAGGATCAGCAGACGTGTCTTGTCGGTCAGCTTCGAGCGCAGATCGTCGAGGTCGAAGACGAACCCCTTGCCCTCGCGCAGGTGCAGCGGCACCGGCACCGCGCCGTTGGCCACGATCTGCGACTGGTAGATCGGGAAACCGGGGTTGGGGTAGATCACCTCGTGCCCCTCGCCGTAGTCGGTGACCGACAGGATCGTGTAGCCGATGAACGGCTTCCCGCCGCAACCGCAGACGACCTCGTCCGTGCCGACATCGATCCTGCGGGTGCGCGAGAAGTACTTCGCCACGGCCTCGCGCAACGGCTGGATGCCCGGCGACGGCGTGTAGCCGTGATGGCCTTCCTGTATCGCCCGGATGCCCGCCTGGGCGATGTGCTCGGGAGTCGGAAAGTCCGGCTGGCCGATGCAGAAGGAGATGATCTCCCTGCCCTGCGCCTGGAGCTCGGCGACCTCCCCCAGCACCACGAACGCGTTTTCGGTCCCCAACTCGCTGGCCCGGCGTGAGAGTTCCGGCATGATTGAGCCCCTCTCGGTGACGATGGTCTTCAAAAAAAACGCCCGTAAACGGGATTCTATCGAACGGGCGCCAAAAGAAAAAGGGCGCCGGTCCGGCCGGCGCCCTCATGGTCCAGATCTGTCCGGAGCAGGACTAGATCACGTCGTTCCGAGTCGGCGCGACGGGCGCCGGACGCGGTGGAAGAGGCACCGCGGGCAGCGGGGCGAGCGTCGGGGCGACCTCGACGGCGGGCGCGGACAACTTCGCCGGAACGGGCGGCACGACGGGGACGCTCGCGGCCACCGGCGCAGGCGCAACGACCGCTCCCGGCCTCGGGATGCGGTAGGACGCGCGCGGTCCGGTGGGCCGGTCTTCGTCGTCCTTCTCCAGCGTGACGGTCAGCGTCATCGAGCGGCCGCCCCGAATGACCTCGATGTCGAAGACATCGCCGTCACGCTTCGCCAGCGCGCGACGCAGGTCGCTCGTGCTGCCGATCTCCTCGCCGTCGACGTCGACGATCAGGTCGCCCACCTGGACGCCCGCCTCCTCCGCGGCGCTGTCGTGGAGCACCTTGCTGACCAGGACGCCGGCGTCTTCGCTACCGCCGAGGTGCTCGCGCAGCTCGGGGGTCGTCTCGGTCAACTGCACGCCTAGCTTGGGCTTGCCGTACATGTAGAACAGGCCGCTGTAGTCGCAGTCGCCGTCTTCGCACGTGTAGGCAAGGCCCTTGGACAGATCCTGGAAGCGCTCTTTCCACTCGTCGCTGTTCCAATACAGGCCCTCGAGGTTCTCGAATTTTTTGAGCGACTCGGCGAGTGCCTGCGTATCGAACTCGATCTCGGGGACCTCCAGGTTCTCGAGCTCCCTGAGCACGCGCGGCGCCACGGTACTCCACTGCGTCGAGTAGGAGCTGCGCTCGCCCAGCTCGACGTCGAAGCTGCGCTTGCGTCCGTCGCGCAGCACCGTGATCTCGACCTCGTCGCCGGGGTCGAGGTCGCGGATCTTCTTGGTCAGCGCGACCGGGCCGCGGATCGTCTCTTTACCGAAGCGGACGACGATGTCGCCCTCCTCGATCCCGGCCTTCTCGGCGGGCGAACCTTCGACCACCGAGGTGATGCGTGCGCCGCCCTCGTCGTGCTCGGTTTCCTCTTCCATCGTGACTCCGAGGAACGCGGAGTCGTCGTAGCCGAACATCGAGTAGGTCGAGACCAGCTTCTTGGTCGTGTTCTTGTCCTTGTCGTCGTCATCGTCGCCGGCAACCACCCAGCTCGTCTGCGCGACGAGCGCCGGGGCCGCGATCAGCACCAGGGTCAGCGTGCCTGCCAGCCAGATCAACTTTGATTTCATCTCGAAAACTCCTGTTTCGACGACGGCCCACAGGCCGTGTCCACCCCCCTACTACGTCCGGCACCCGCAAAAGTCGGATGTGCCGAGGGGAGGTTTTCCGAATGATACGATGAGCCTCTTTTTCGAGGTTTTTCGGGCTTGAACGAGCGGGAGAGAGAACGATGCGTCGTTTCATCGTCGGAGCGTGGATCGTGATGCTCGCCGGGGCGGGCATGCAGGGCGCGGATCGGACCGAGGGCAAGATGTTCGCGACCCGGTCGGTCGTCTACGGCCAGAACGGGATGGTCGCCGCGGCGCACCCGACGGCAGTGAAGATCGGCGTGGACGTCCTCGAGGCCGGTGGGAGCGCGGTGGACGCCGCGATCGCGGTCAACGCCGCGCTCGGCTTCCTCGAGCCCACCGCCAACGGCATCGGCGGCGACCTCTACGCGATCGTCTGGGACGAGAAGACGCAGAAGCTCTACGGCCTGAACGGCTCGGGGCGCGCGCCGCTGGCGCTGACGGCGGACAAGGTGGAGCCGACCGAGCGCGGCTGGATCCCGCTCTACAGCCCCTACTCCTGGACCGTGCCGGGCACCGTCGACGGCTGGTTCGCGCTGCACGGCAAGTTCGGCCGCATGCCGATGAAGGACGTGCTCGCGCCGGCCATCCGCGCCGCCGAGGAGGGCCGTCCCGTGCCGCAGGTGATCGCCGCCGCGTGGAATCGCTCCGCGCGCATCTTCGGCGACAAGCCGGGGTTCGCGGTGACCTTCCTGCCCGACGGCAAGGCGCCGCAGGAGGGCGAGATCTTCCGCAACCCGGACCTGGCCAAGAGCCTGCGTCTGATCGGAGAGAAGGGCCGGGACGCCTTCTACGCGGGCGAGATCGCCGAGGCCTTCGTCGCCTTCTCCGAGGCCCACGGCGGCTTCTTCACGATGGAGGACTTCCGCAGCCATCGATCCGACTGGATCGAGCCGGTCGGGACGACCTACCGCGGCGTGACGCTGTACGAGCTGCCGCCCAACGGCCAGGGCATCGCCGCGCTGCAGATGCTCAACATCCTCGAGGGCTACGACCTCGCGGCGATGGGTCGCGACTCCGCCGACTTCTGGCACGTGATGGTCGAGGCGAAGAAGCTGGCCTTCGAGGACCGCGCGCGGTTCTACGCCGACCTCGACTTCATGGACGTGTCGGTCGAGGCGTTGATCTCGAAGGAGTACGGGAAGGAACGCGCCGAGCTGATCGACATGCAGCGGGCCGCCCGGACCATCACGGTCGGCAACCCGCGCCTCTACCACGGCGACACGACCTACCTGACCGTGGCCGACGAGGACGGCAACATGGTCTCGCTGATCCAGAGCAACTACACCGGCTTCGGCTCGGGCTACGTCGTCGAGGGCTGGGGCTTCGGCATCCAGAACCGCGGCGGCCTGTTCAACCTCGACCCCGAGAGCCCCAACTACCTCGAGCCGGGCAAGCGGCCGTTCCACACGATCATCCCGGCGTTCGCCATGCGGGACGGCAAGCCGTGGCTCAGCTTCGGCGTGATGGGCGGCGACATGCAGCCGCAGGGGCACGTGCAGATCCTCGTCAACATGATCGACTTCGGCATGAACCTGCAGGAGGCGGGCGACGCCGCGCGCTACTACCACGCGGGCTCGTCGGACCCGCGCGGCTCGACGATGACCGACGGCGGGGTTCTTTACCTCGAGTCCGGCGTGCCCGACGAGGTGCGGCGGGGGTTGACCAAGCGGGGTCACCGGTTGGGCACGATCACCGGGCCCTACGGCGGCTACCAGGCGGTGCTGCGCAACCACGAAACCGGCGTCTACGCCGGAGCGACCGAGTCGCGCAAGGACGGCTGCGCGCTCGGTTACTGATCTCTAACGGGGTCAGGTCTTGAATCAGCACATTCAGGGGTGGAAGTGCTCGAATTCAAGACCTGACCCCGTTCTTTATTCGAGCTCGATCAGGACGATGTCGGAATTCTCGTAGAGTCGATCGAACAGGATGCTCTTCCCGTCGGGGGTGACGTCAAACGTTCGCATGGTCGCGATTCCGGAGAACCTGGTGAGAACGCGACGTTGCATCGTCTTCAAGTCCAACAACTCGAAATCGCGGGCGGGCTGACCCTGCATGAAGATCAAAGCCGATCCGTCGCGCGTGAAACGATACCGTTCGCCTCCTCTCCACACCTGGATGTCCGGTAGATCGATCGGGTTCCCCTCCGGGTCGACGGCCAGGAGCGGGGCCTCGGCTCCCTCTTGTTTGCCCGAATAGACGATCATCCCCCCATCGGGAGACCATTGCGGATCGAGCGCTTTCCCTTGGACGACGAGTTGGGGTTCTCCACCATCGGCCGGCACCTTGAACAATCCCTGAACACCGTCGACACTCCCGCCGGTGACGACCCAGCGGCCGTCGGGCGACCAGGCGGCCGCGCCACGGGCGTCGATGCGGTCCGTCAATCGTTCGTATGTCGAGCCGTCAGCGCTGACCCGGTGCAGGTGCCATCCCTCTTCGCGACGGATGAGGAGAACGATCGTCTCCCCGTCGGGCGAGATCGCGGGCGGCTCGAGCAAAGCGGTCTCCGCGCCTCTCCAGATCTCGGTGATCTCACCGTCACGCAAACGGGACAGGCCGTCCCCTCCACCCAGCGACGACAGGAAGTACAACGTCGATCCGCTGAACCGCGGGGCCAACGCCCTCAGGCCCTCGGTCTGCTCGAAAGACTTCGCATCCGCCTCGGTGGCCGGGCGGTCCAGGATCGGCACGGTCCACAACTCGGCGTGCGGATCTTCGCGAGTGGCCACCAGTCGCCGCTTGTCCGCAGAAATCGATAGCGAGTTGTAGCGTTCGAGCCCGATCGAAATGCGCCTCGAGACCTTGGTCTCGACGTCCACGGCCCAGATCCACGGGCCCGCGCCGTCCGGTTCCCGGGCGATGTAGAGTACAGTTCGCTCATCGAGCGGGGTCGGGTACATGACGAGGAACTGACGCTCGGTCAATCGCTCCAGATCACTGCCGTCGGGGCGCACGCGCCAGAGAGCCATCTCGCCCGTCGCCGGCCGGCCGCGGGACAGGTAGATCCACTCGCCGTCCACCGACCACTTGGGAAAGTGCTGATGCGTGATCTCGTCGAGCGCGAGGATCTCGCGCGCATTCGATCCATCGGCGTCGGCAACCCACAGATGATCTCCACCCGTCTTATGGTGGTACGCCATGCGTGAACCGTCCGGGGACCAGTCGACGTTGACCGCGTCCTCGTCGAGGAAGGGCCGCGCCTTGCCGCCGAGCAGCGGGACGGTCCGCATCCGCCGGCCGAGCCCGCCGCCGATCCAGATCTCCGTGCCATCGGCATTGAACCCGGTTCGCCGAACCTCACGCACGTAGTTGACCTGTTTGTCGTGTCGGGTGAGATTGACGAAGTCGTTCGTCCCGATCTGACTCACGTAGACGTCGAGGAATCCGCCGTGGCCCGAGATGAAAGTAACGAACCGACCGTCCCTCGAGATGGCCGCGTCGTACTCGGAACCCTCGAAGTCCGTGATCCGGGTGAAGCTGGCGCCGTCCAGCGGATTCCGGACCGTCGGACCCGACGCGGGATCCGGGACGAACAAGGCGAGCAGCAGGAGCGCCAGCACCACGACGAAGGCCGCGGCCGCGATTCGGAAGGCCGTCCTGTATGGCGTACCCGCAGGGGTGTCCGTCGCGGTCGCCTCTTCGTCCTCCAACTCGATTCTCGCGTCCGCGATATGGTGAAACCGCTGGCCCGAGTCCTTGGCCAGGCACCGACGAAGCAAACGAACGACGTTGGGTGGCGTCCCGGACGGCAGCTCGTCCCAGTCGGGCTCGCGGCCCAGGATTGCCGCCAGGGTGTCCGAAACGGTGGGCGCACCGAAGGCGAGCTTGCCGGTCAAACACTCCCAGAGGACGCAACCGAAGGCCCAGATGTCGGCGCGCGAATCGACCTCCTGCCCGCGCGCCTGCTCAGGCGCCATGTAGGCGGCGGTCCCCAACAGGACGCCGGCGAGCGACGTCGAGGTCACCGTGGGCGAGAGTGCGGGGTCGCGATCCGGCTCTCCGGCCGCGGCGAGGGCTTTCGCCAGACCGAAGTCCAGGATCTTGACCGTGCCGTCCGGCGTCACGCGGACGTTGGCCGGCTTCAGATCGCGGTGGATCACCCCTCGTGCGTGGGCCGCCTCCAGCGCGCCGGCAATGCTGCGCAGGATGCTCAGCGTCTGATCGAGCGGAAGCCGTCCGCGTTGGAGACGCTCCGCGAGGTCCTCGCCCGGAACCAGCTCCATCGCGAGGAACGGTTGACCGTCGACGGTGTGCACGCCGTACACGGTGGCCACGTTCGGATGGTTGAGCGACGCCAGCAGCTTGGCCTC
>JABAOE010000095.1_pt5 | contig 25189 bp, 29 predicted proteins | sample 7062141 | NCBI WGS metagenome assembly JABAOE01 (sample SAMN14538627, study PRJNA623070) | marine sediment metagenome | biome: marine biome [ENVO:00000428]; feature: marine pelagic biome [ENVO:01000023]; material: deep marine sediment [ENVO:00002113] | place: India: Gulf of Khambhat ... | reverse complement strand
ATAGCACAAGATTGGGTAAAATATCCTGCAAAAGAGCCTACAAAATACATGAGGGTAGATTGGGAGCCTTTTGTGCAATTTATTAAAGATAGGCAAAAAATTACGAAGTAAATTGGGGAAAATCTACGCGGTAGGTGTCGGGCCTGGTTCATCAAAATATGTTACAGATATCGTAAAGGAGATTATTCTAAATTGTGATATTGTTATAGGTTACAAATACACTCTAAAAACAATTGAATCTTTTCTAGAAGGAAAAGAAATTCATGAAATTACAATGAGTGATCAAGAGGAGTCATATCAAAAAATACTACCAGATTTGGGGAATCGGACTTTGGTTATTCCTTTTACTGGTGATGTAAATTTCTCTGAATCAGAAGTGGTAGATAGATTGATTGAAATTTTTGGTGATGTAGAAATAATTCCTGGTATTAGTTCTATTCAGGTAGCTGCCTCAAGGGCTCAAGTTCCCTTGGATAAATCCAAGGTAATTACCATGCATGTTACCACCCCTATTGAAGAAAAAAAACTAGAACTGCAAAAAGCATTGATTGATGGTTTTAGTGTAATTTTGGTTCCTAGACCATGGCCAAAACAACCTGACAAACACTTTATGCCTAATGAAATTTCAAAATATCTTAAAAAAAATAATTTCAAAACAGATAAGATGAAAGTTCATGTTTTTGAAGCACTAACCACTGAGAATGAGACTAGTTTTGTTGGAACTGTAAAAGATTTGGAAGGAAAGGAGTTTTCTGATTTGTCCGTAATGGTTTTCAATCAAACAAAATTGGATTCTTATATGAATTACAGGTGGCAGTGGGAAAACTAGTTTCCTTGTTGATTTTTGGTTGTTCCCAGGATTATATTATCTACATCTGAAAAAGAATACACAATTATTTCCATCCAAGGATATGTTGGATCATATAATCTGTAAAAACCCATTTCTTCAAATGTAATGGTAAGAGAATCTCCAGGTGCAATATCTTCTGTAGTAATTCGTCCGTCAGGCGTGAAAGGATTGTATCGATCTCCATAGTTTTCCTTTCCACTAACAATACTATGAGAAACGGTGTCTTCATTTACAAAAATAACACTGGTTCCAGGCTCGAGGGTTATCCTATCTTGAGAATAATATCCTAATCTACCCACATCAATTCTTGGGTCCCTAACCTCACCACTAGGAATATAGCTACTTGCTATACCTTGGGTTGAAGATCCAGGAAGAATTCTTATCGTTAGAATTTCTTCCGTAGTGGATTCAGTAGTTTCGACAATTTTTGTTAATTGAGATAATTTTGCTGTGTAGATTATTTTGTATGAATTGTCTGGAGTGTTGATTCTCCCTGTAAATCCATAAACTGATGCATTTTGACTTTCTTCTACTAGTCTGCCAAAGAAACTAATTGTTGTATCAAATCCTTGTGAACTTTCAACGTTTCCATTAATTCTGATATAACGTCCTTCACGAAGAAATTTCCCTTCAATTTCGGATATTACAAAATCTTCATTATCTAAGGTGATAAATCCATCTTCAATTAAAAAGTCAATACTACTGCCTGATTGTTGGTGAGATGATAGACCAATATCAATTTCTGAAAGTCTAATTATTTTTTCAGTTACAGCAAATCCTGAACCTTCAATAAGATATGCTGAATTTTCATTAACTTCTGCAAAGGTATTGTTTATAAAAAATCCAGATGAAATGACTAGTAAAGCTGCTAGTCCTAAAATGGAAAGATTCACGGTATATTTTCCTGATAATTTGGTTTATAATTTGCTACTAAAGAATTTTAGACTGGATACACAAATCCATGGGTTTTTTGAGGCTAAAGGGATGGCATTTCAAATCCATCTTTTTGTGCCAGTTTAATCATGTAATCTTCTAAAAATCCACCTGCTAAAAGTAGACCAACCACAATCCCGATCTCAATTAGGGTTGGCTTCAAGAAAGGTGTAAGATTGGTTTTTTTGGTTATTGCTCTAATCAGAATAAAACTTCTTGATGTTGCAAGCGAATAAGCACAAAGTTCCATCAATCCAAATGGAGATAGGAACAAAATAGTTAGAGGTGGGATTTGTTCTAATTCTGGGGTAATTGTGACAATAGCTGCAAAAGCAAATCCTGTGGACCACGCAGAAAATAGCCCCCATGCTACCCCGAAGCCAGGGATAAACATTGGTAACGAAATAGTGGTATTATGAACAAAGATTCCAATAGCATCTATATCTTCAATCAATTTTTCAAATTCTTTCATGAAGATGTTTGCCTCATCTTCACTTACTTCAGACATTGATCCTAATTGAAAAGCTGCGGCAAATAACCCCATAAAGACAAAGAATGTAATTATTCTAATTCTAGACACATTCTCATTTTCAAGATTCAATATTTGAGGGTTCTTAGCAGGCGCAGATTTAATTAAACCAGATTTTATTTTTGGGTGTGAAGAAAGAGTTAACTTTTGCACTTAATTATGCCCTAAAAAAAGGATTTCAAATTCATCCTGATGCATTTGAATTTTTAGAAAATGTGGATGTAAAGAAACTAGAAAAAATAATCAAAGATATTGTAAGAGAAAAAACTCGAAAAAAATTATTTCAAATTAATCAGGATGATTTGGAGAGCTATTTTGGAATAAAAGATGATAAGGATATGACCTGTGAATACAAGGTGATTTTTGATCCTACTTCAAAAATCACCAGTGGTGAAGGGGTAAGTGGTTATAATTCGTTATTTGTAAGTCGATTTACAAAATTAAAAAGAATAATTTCTGATAGGCCAGAATCAAGGATGTTAAAACCCATAACTTCTGTAAAATCTGTAAAGTCTGAGGATGACATGTACATCTGTGGTCTCGTTACCAACAGAATTACAGAAAGAAATATCACAAAATTAGTTCTAGAGGATCCTTCAGGCTCATTTGAGGGGATAATTTTTGATAATGAATTACAAAAATCGGCAGATGCTCTACTAAGTGACCAATTCGTTATGGTAAGAATAGGAATAGGTAAAAATTCTGGTTTTATCATTAAAGATTTGATCCTTCCTGATATACCTGATCAGGCATCAAACAAATCAGAATCAGAGGTCTTTGCCGTATTTTTATCTGATTTGCATATTGGAAGTAAGTATTTCATGGAAGAGGAACTCACGGAGTTCATTTCTTGGTTATCCAGTCCGGATCCGGTAGCTCGTAAGGTTAGATTCATCTTAATTGGAGGCGATGCAGTTGATGGAGTGGGGATTTATCCTAACCAAGATAAGGAATTAGTCTGCCAGACAATTGAAGAACAACTTAAAAAAATGGAAGATTTGATTAGTAAGGTTCCAAATTACATCAAAATATTCATCATGCCTGGAAATCATGATCCAGGTAGAAGAGCCCTTCCTCAACCAGCAATACCTAAAAAATACAATTCTAATCTTTGGGAAAAAGAAAATGTAACCATGGTTGGTAATCCAGCTGTTGTTTCTTTGAATGGGGTAAAGGTGTTGATGTTTCATGGTCAAAGTATTGATGATATTGTAAAAACAACTCCAGGATTGAGTTATGACAATCCTACCAATGTGATGAAACATTTGCTTCGTGCTCGACATCTAAGTCCAATTTATGGAAGCCAGACCCCTATTGCACCGGAGGTCGAGGATCTAATGGTTATTGAAGAGATTCCCGATATTTTCCATGTAGGCCACGTTCATAGAGCACAGTTGGATATGTACAAGGGTATTCTTTTGATAAACTCTGGGTCTTGGCAAAATCAGACACCATTTCAGGCAAGTGTAGGAATGACACCTAATCCAGGGATTGCCCTAATGGTTAATTTGAAAACTTTCCAGGTATTGCATCAAAATTATAATTTAAAACTAGACAATATCTTGCAAAGTTAAGTCATCTTTGAAAGTCTTTTTTACCATTTCTGGAGAAACTGTAAGTTTGTATTTTTTAGTCCTTCCATGAATCCCTTGATGAACCAACCTTCCGGTAATTATTCCGGATAATTCTATTTCGCTTAACATTTGAGTAATTCTTCTTTGGGTAAGCTCATCTCTTCCAACAGTCTTGCATAAGGCCTTATAGGATGAATAGATTTCTCCTGTTGATTGTCCTCCTGCCTTCAAAATGGCTAAAATCACCAATTTTTCATGAAGAGGATATGATTTGAGTGACGTTTCTTCTTTATTTTCTTCAATTTTTTGAGATGCTTCCCGTACATGCTCTTCAGTAACTTGGTCAGATTGTTGTCTTTCAGCAATTTCTCCGGCTACCCGTATCAAATCTATGGCTCTTCTGGCGTCTCCATGTTCCCCCCCAGCAAGCGCTGCACATAGGTTTAGTGCAGGGTCTTGTACGGTTTGGGGTAGAAATGCTTGTTGAATCCTTTGCTCGAGAATTTTTTTGATTTGGTCCACGTTATAGTTTGTAAATACGATTTCTTCTTCTCCTAGACTACTAATGACTCTAGGATCGAGTTTTTCTTTGAAAGTGAGGTCATTTGAAATTCCAACTAATGTTAATGACCCTTGATTTAGTCTCTCATTTGCCCTAGTTAGTTGGTAAAGGATGTCTTTTCCTGTTTTAGAGACTAGTTGAGCTAGATAATCAATTTCATCTATAACGAAAATTGCATTTATTTTTTCTAATTCTAAAGTATTTAGGATTCGTTTGAAGACCTCACTTATGGCTAGTCCTGTGGTAGGAAGTTCTTTATCAGTTAATCCTAATTGCCTTCCTAAACTTACTAATAATCCGTAAAGAGTGGTTTCATCCTTAGAATTAGAATATATTAATTTGATTGGGAAATTGGATTTTTCAACTCTATCCTGGATTTTAGAAATCACCTTTTTTACGACTAGAGTTTTACCAGTTCCAGGTTTACCATAGACTAGAAGGTTAGAAGGTCTGGATTGTTTTAGAATAGGTAATAATGATTGAGTAACCTGTTCTTGTTCAGAATTTCTATGTTGAATAGTTTCTGGAATATAGGTAAAGTGAAGAATTTCACGATTTTTTATTATTGACTTTCCAGATTCAGCCGCATCAAGTAATCTATCAATTGGATCTTCCATACTCACACACCTTTGTTTCTACTAGATAACATCATTATCATATCTTAATTTAGAGAGTATAGAATAGAATAGTAACTGTAGTTTAGTTTGTAATTAATTATTTTTAGTTAGATTTTCTCAAAAAAAAAATTAGAAAAAGATAGAGTGGAAATATTGGTGTGTGGGTAATTCCTACTATTTGGGGTTAACAAATTGTTAATTTTATGTTAAGAAATCATCAAAAAAGGTCATTTTACCCCCTTTATTTCCATTCCAGGCGTTAAGAAAGATGTTAACAATGTGAATATGTAGAAATTGACCCCATAATTTCCACTCCAGGCATAAAATTATTGAATTTTTAACATGAAAGGCCCTATCAGATGTTAATAACAAAAATTCTGTTAGGCGTGGGCTAGGCAGTCAATGTTAACAAACCTTTTAGTTAACAAAACTTCTCTGATCAATTGAACTGTTAACATTAGATCCTCAAAGATCTCAAAGATGGCAAAAAAACGAATACGTATCGATATGGAAGACTCCGATGGAGCACGATATGATATAAAATTAGAAGGAAATGTTACTCGTGATAAAGTCTTAAAGATTTTTGAAATGATGGACTTGATGAATATTGAAGAAGAACAAGAAACTACCAATATTGATTCTATAGGGGCTAAAATTTGGCATATTGTGGATAAATTCTTCCCTATGGGTAAATTCACATCTACAAATATTTTGGAAAAGTATGAAGATGAATATAACGAACCAGTAAAATTGAGCATTATTTCGACATATTTATCCAGGTTTTCCACTAAAGGAAAAATTGATAGAGTTAGAACAGGTAGAGAATGGACTTATCAAACCATTAAACTTAGTCAAAAACAGAAATAAATCAAGAAATAATGATTTTTCGCACAATTAGACGGTCTTTACCCAAAATCAACTTTACATATTCACCTTTCTGAATATCCATATACTTTCTGAATTGCTTGGGAATCGATATTGTTCCTGCAGATGTAATTTTTACCAAAACTTCATTTTCTTGAATAGACATATTATTACTATAAATTAATAATATATATAATTTAATAAAATAATTAAATTATAATTAATAATAAAATTAGGCCTAAAATTTGATTTTTGGTTGATCTTTTAACTTAAAAAATTTAAAATCAAAACTAAACAGTAGTGGGACTAGATTCTAAAACACCAATCTTCTGTTTTCCTTTTTCAGAAATGAAATATCGATAAGGTTTTGAATCCGTATTTCTTTCAACATATCCATCATCAAATAATTTTTTCATTAATCTAGATGTATGTTCTCGACTCTTTTTCAGTGTGATTTGAATGTCACGTGATGTCATAGGTTGCTTTGTGATTAGATGCAACACATAATCTGATGCATTAACATGGTCCAAACTAGGCGTAAGAGGGGTAATCTCAGGCTCGATTTCCACATTTGATTCTTGTTGAGTTCCAGGCTTAGTTTCTGCAATTTCTTCAATCTTTAATGGCATATCTCTTACATTGTTTTTAGCTATTTTTTCAAGAAACTGCTTCAATTCCAGGTTAGGATCCGTTGATTTCTCGCCAACCCCCTCAATCTCTAACGCATCAAGACGTATTTTCATATCAATTAACTGCCTTTCGTAATACTCCAACCTTTCTGATTGTGATGAATCACCAGATTCATTTGATTTTACCATTGGACGAAGCTTGTAATATCCAAAAAGTCCTCCCAAACCTACCAAGAAAGCAATAATCACACTCAAAATTACTTCTGGATCAGGAATTTCAACTAACATCACAAAAATTATTCCTATATTGTGATATATCGTGATTGAACAACATTAATTCACACTTTAGATTAACAAACATACATCATTAATCACAATGAAGTTCGATTTTAGAACTCGCAAAATATTACCATATCACACGTTGCATGCCTGTCGGATTACTCTATCAATCACATTTATCACATCATCCTCTCGCTCAGGAAAAACATCACTATCATTTATCACACTTATTTGGTCAGAAAGCTTCGATATCACATCAATATCATCTGGCAATAATATGCCTAAACCTCGTAAAAGTATGATTGAATAAAATAATGCAATTAATTTCTCTCTAGATTGACCTACCTGCCTATAATACGCACCTTTTGTTATGGAAAACTTGGATTCAAGAAGATCCTTCTGATTTAAAATAATTTCAATTTGTCGCTCTGTAAATAATGATTTTTTGATAATTTGACGTATAATATTGTTAAAATTAGATCTTTCAATGTCCGCCATAGCTATACAAATCTGTATACTGACATTCCAATTAAACTTTAAAGAGTCATTTGTAAACCCCATTTATGGCTGGAAATAAAGTAGAATCATTCCTAAAATCTGAATTAAAAAAGAAAAATGCATTGTTATTCGTGTTAATTGACTCTGAAGTATCAAATTTACAGGCATCAAGCAAGCTTGCTAAAGATGTTGAAAAAACAGGAGCTTCTGCAATCCTAGTTGGAGGCTCATCTGCTACTGATCAGATTGAGATGGCTAAGGTTGTAAAAGGCATCAAAAAAGGCATCAAGATCCCAATAATCTTGTTTCCTGGAAACGTAACTGGTGTTGTACCTGATGCCGATGCAATTCTATTTAGCTCATTAATGAATTCGGAGAATCCATACTTTATCTCACAAGCCCAAGCATTAGGAGCCCCAAGCGTACTCAAATTTGGTCTTGAACCACTTCCAACTGCCTACTTAGTAATAGGAGATGGAACTTCAGCCTGGTTTGTAGGCTCAGCACGTGGAATTCCTTTTGAAAAACCAAAAATTGCTGCAGCATATGCACTTGCAGCACAATTTCTAGGAATGAGATTTGTGTATTTAGAAGCAGGTTCTGGCGCAAAAACAAATGTCACTCCAGAAATGGTAAAGACGGTCAGGCACACATTCAAAGGATTTCTGATAGTAGGCGGGGGCATCAAAGATGTGAAAACTGCACAAAGTCTTGTAAAAGCAGGAGCTGATGCACTAGTGATAGGAACATTCCTTGAAAAAGGTGGCAGTCTTAAAAAACTCCAAGAAATAGCAAAAGCAATTCAAAGAAGCAAGTAATAGAACTGTATTATGTCAGAAAACGATGCAATTTCTAGAATTAGCAGTGTTAAGATGCCAGATTATTATCTTGATTATTACTCTAATCTCTCAACTGAAACATATTCAATTTTTGAAAAAGCAGCTAATGCAAAATCCAGTTTAGTAGATTCTTCAGGAATTATAGAACCAAAAATTGCATTTGATCTAGCAGATCGAGTTGCAAAAATGCATGAAATTGATATTGCTGAACCGCTAAGAGAACTTCTAAAAACAAATGGAAAAGAACTCTCTGCTTTAATTTTATCAAAAGAAATAGCTCTTGGAAAATATTCTCTTCCAGATGCTTCTTTAGAAGAAAAATTAGATCTCGCAGTTCGTGTAGGATTAGCAATTGTAACCGAAGGAGTAACCATTGCACCATTACAAGGAATTAGTGAAGTAAAGATAAAGAAAAACAAAGATGGAACTGAATATCTTTCTGTTTCAATTGCTGGGCCAATGCGTTCAGCTGGTGGAACAGAATCTGCAGTAACAATGTTGATTGCTGATCATGTCAGACAAACAGTTGGTTTATCAAAATACCAAGCGAACTCTTTTGATGATGAAACAGGAAGATTTGTTGAAGAATTACGAATCTATGAAAGGGAAGCTAGCAGCTTTCAATTCCATATTTTAGATGAAGATATTGAACATGTAATTTCTAATCTACCTGTTGAGTTAGACGGAGTAGACACAGATCCATTTGAAGTTGTAAATCACAAATCTATGACTCGCATCAAAACTGACAGGGTTAGAGGAGGAGCTTTACGTGTTCTAAATGATGGATTGATTGGAAGATCCAAAAAACTTCTCAAAAGAATTGAACTATACAATCTAGATGGATGGGGATGGCTCAATGATCTAAAAGGTGCAGTCGAAACAGGTGAAAACGATGAAGATGCAGCCGCAAAAAGAATGCGTGAAGTAATTACTGGCAGATCAGTCTTGTCTATTCCTAAAAAACTAGGTGGATTTCGATTAAGATATGGAAGGGCATGTAATACTGGATTTGCATCAGTTGGGCTTCATCCAGTAATAGCTGAGATACTTGATCATACCATAACTGTAGGGACACAAATTAAAATTGATATTCCAGGAAAAGGCGCAACTGTAGCTTTTGTTGATTCTATTGACACACCAATTGTTCGTTTGAAAAATGGAAATGTTGTAAAGATTAGAGATGTAAAGCATGGACTAGAAATCAAAAATGAAATTGAAAAAATTCTACATCTTGGTGATATACTAATCTCATTTGGGGACTTTCTAGAAAACAATGCTCAACTAATACCTTCAGGATTTGTTGAAGAATTTTGGATTGAAGAACTCAAAGAAAAAATTCAAAAATATGAACCAAATGATCAATATCTAAAACAATTTTTGGTAAGAATCCCCAGTATAGATGAAGCATTAAAAATCTCTCTTGACTTTAAAATTCCACTTCATCCACATTATCTTTATTTTTGGGATAAAATTTCATCAGAAGAACTTAACCAACTTTTAGAACCAAAACAAGTTGCAGAAAACTCAATTGAATATCCAATACAAACCAAAAAAATTCTTGAAAATCTTGGAACTCCTCATAAACTTGCAAATGAAACAATAATTCTTGAAAATCATGAAGCAAAAATTTTCTTTAATTTATTATTTAGAGAAAAACCAATAATCGAAGATTTATCAGTCCCTCAAATTTTGACAAAATCTTCTGGAATTCAAATTAAAAATAAATTTTCCACTTCAATAGGTGTTCGAATTGGAAGACCAGAGAAAGCAGCTCCAAGACAAATGAAACCTCCAACACATGTACTGTTTCCAATAAGCGATAAAGGAGGACCTACAAGAGATCTTCTAAAAGCATCAAGAAACGAACACTTCTTTACAAACATAATCAACCGACATTGCAATCAATGCAATGAACCATCTATTGGAATAAAATGCTCAAACTGTGGTACTAAAACAACAATCACATACAGATGTCCAAATTGTAGAGAACTTCTCAATGAACCATATTGTGAAAAATGCAAGCGCAAAGCACCAGCTCATTCACACAAAGAATTTCCACTAAAAGCAAGATTGCTCTCAGCTCAAGAAAAAATGGGATTACGTGCACAAGAACCACTCAAAGGAGTCAAAGAGTTAATTAATCAAGATAGAATCGCAGAACCACTTGAGAAAGGTCTTGTTCGTCAAAACTTTGGATTAACAGTTTTCAAAGATGGAACTGTTAGATTTGATGCTACAAATTCTCCACTAACACAATTCAAACCATCATGGATTGGAACTTCAATTGAGAAATTAAAGGAACTTGGATATTCTCACGATATTAATGGAAGACCTCTAGAAGATTCTGAACAAACAATTGAACTTCGTATGCAAGATGTGATAATTCCTTATGATAGTGGTAAGTATCTTGTTTCCACCTGTAAGTATATTGATACTTTGCTAGTCAAATTTTATGGAAAGTCTGCATTTTACAATGTTAATAATTCTGAAGAATTAATTGGTCATCTGATTATTGGTTTAGCTCCACACACATCTGTTGGAATTGTTGGAAGAATAATCGGATATGCAGAAACTCATGTTTGTTTTGGAACTCCTAACTGGCATTCAGCAAAAAGAAGAGATGCTGATGGTGATGCTGATTCCATAATGCTTCTAATGGATAGTTTGCTAAATTTCTCAAGACAATTTCTCTCTGATAGTATAGGTGGATTAATGGATGCACCATTATTAATACAACCACTAGTTTTACCACACGAATCTCAACCACAAGCACATAATCTTGAAGTGACAAAATCATTTCCTTTAGAATTCTTTGAATCTACACTTCAACAGGTAAAAGCATCAGAAGTAAAATCAGTAGAAATAATAAAATCTCGACTAGAAACTAAAAGACAATTTTATGATTATTTCTTTACACATCTAACTTCATCACTTACAACTTCAAAATCACGTAGTGCTTACTCTACACTTGGTTCTATGCTTGATAAATTTGATATGCAAATTAGAAATGCAGAACTAATTAATGTAGTAAACACATCCGAACTTGTTTCAAATGTTATCTCAACACACTTAGTACCTGATATTATGGGAAATCTAAGAGCATATGCTAGACAAAATTTCAGATGTACTGGTTGTGGAAAATCATTCCGTCGAATGCCACTAATTCAAACATGTATCTGTGGCCACAAACTAATTCCTACAATTACGAGAGGTTCAGTTGAAAAATATCTAAAACTTGCAAAAAGACTTGTTGACAAATATGATGTCAGTGAATATCAAAGAGGAAGAATTCATGCCCTTTCTGATGAGATTGAATTAGTTTTTGGAAAGAGCCCAGGAGATCAATCTCTCCTTACAGATTACGCCTAGATTATCTTAATTTGACGTATTCATAGGCACCTAATTTGTTATCAAAACAGAATTTTACTTTTTGATAGTCCTTTCTAAATGACTTTACTTTTGATAGTAATTTCTTTGGATCTTTTTTATCAATTACAACTTGTTTAATGAGAGATGCGATTTCTTGCATTTCATTTTTCTTCATTCCTAATCTTGTAATTTCAGAAACTCCTAATCTAATTCCACCTGGATGGAAATAGTTTCGTCCTGCTTTAATATCACCAGGAATTAATTGCCTGTTAACAATTATGTTAGCTTTTTCTAAATCTGCTTCTACTTTTCCTCCATCAGAATAATCTAAAACATTTACAGCAATTTGATGTGATTGAGTAAATCCTCTACTCTCCCCTAATACTTTGAAACCTGCATCACTTAATGCCTCTGCAAATGATTTTGCATTTTTAATTATCTGAGTAGCATAATCTTTTCCAAACTCTAAAGCTTCAGCAAAAGCAACTGCCTTTCCTGCCATATTGTTAATATGATGACTACTTGTAAGACCAGGAAATGTTGCTTTTTTAATAGGCTCTTCATGTTCTTCAGAACCTAAGACTAATCCTCCTTGAGGTCCAAACAAAGTCTTATGAGTACTCATTGTCATTGTATCTGCACCCTCCCGTAGAGGATCTTGGAATTTTCCACCTGCAATTAATCCTGCAACATGAGCTGCATCATAATTGATGTGCATTCCATAACTCTTTAGAAAATCTGATAGTTCTTTGACAGGATGTGGAAACAAGAATAATGAACCACCAAACATTGCAATTTTTGGAAGACGGTTAATTTTCTTTAGTTCCTTCACTTTTTGTTTTGTCTTCTCAACATCTATTGTCATCTCTTCTGCATCAAATGGATAGAATTCAATTTCTAATCCATGAACTAATCCTGCAGTACCTGAATGTTCTTTTTTACCATGTGAGATGTGGCCACCAGCTGGAATAGAAGGTGCTAACATTACATCACCTGGATTTGAATAAGCTGAATATACAGCAAGATTGGCAACAACTCCAGAAATCGGTCTTACATCGGCAAACTTTGCTTTGTAGAGTTTTTTGGCTAATTTCATACATTCAAACTCTACATCATCAATGTAGATACAACCTGCATAGACTCTCTCACCTGGCCAACCTTCAGCATATCTATTACCAAAATCTGAGATTATTGCTTCTCTTACAGCAGGACTAGGAATATTCTCACTTGCAATCAATGGAATTGAGTTTTCAAACCACTTGTGATGATCCTTTAATTTTGTGAAAATTTTATTGTAAGATTCTTTATTTTGTGATTTTGCCATATTTTGCAACTTGATTTTCCCAATTTAAAAACACCGATACTTCAAATTTTCACTTTTTGATCTGGAAGGTATAAAAGGGGAATCGCAAGTTTTTGCAACTATGGGTATGCAAGCTACTTCAAAAGGAAATATGCCAGTTGTATTGCTAAAAGAAGGCGGTTCAGAAACTAAAGGAAGGGACGCACAAAAAAACAATATTGCTGCATCCAAAATCATAGCTGAAATTGTTCATACCAGTTTAGGTCCACGTGGAATGGACAAGATGTTAGTTGATTCTCTAGGTGATGTTACTATAACAAATGATGGCGCCACAATTCTTAAAGAAATTGACGTTCAGCATCCAGCAGCTAAAATGCTTGTTGAAATTTCTAAAACCACAGATAATGAAGTAGGTGATGGCACTACTTCCGCAGTTGTCTTGGCAGGTGCTTTACTTGAAAATGCTGAGTCATTAATTGATCAGGATGTTCACCCAACAATTATTGTAGATGGTTACAGAAAAGCTGGAAAGAAAGCAAAACAATTCCTAGAAAGTATTGCAGATAAAATTTCTCCAAATGACAAAAACGTATTAAACAAAATTGCAAAAACCTCAATGCAAACAAAACTTGTTAGAAAAGATTCTGATCAACTTGCAGAAATTGTAGTAAAATCTGTTCTTGCCGTTTCCGAAAAAAATGCTGAAAAATATGATGTTGACATTGATGATATTAAAGTAGAAAAGAAAGCAGGAGGTTCTATCAAAGATTCAATGATAATACAGGGTATTGTTCTTGACAAGGAAATTGTTCATGGAGGCATGCCTAGAAAAATCACTGAAGCTAAAATTGCACTAATTAACACTGCATTAGAAATTAGCAAAACTGAAACTGATGCAAAAATTAACATTTCAAATCCTCAACAATTGAAATCATTTCTAGATGAAGAAAATCGTATGTTAAAGACTATGGTTGACAAAGTGATTGGTTCTGGTGCAAATGTGGTTTTGTGTCAAAAAGGAATTGATGATATGGCACAACATTACCTAGCAAAAGCTGGAATTATTGCAGTTAGACGAATTAAAGAAAGTGATCTTACTAAACTAGCAAAGGCAACAGGTGCTAGAATTGTAACAAATCTAGATGATCTCTTTGAGAAAGATCTAGGTAGTGCTGATCTTGTTGAAGAAAGAAAAATTGAAGAAGACAAATGGGTATTTGTAGAAGGATGTAAACATCCAAAATCTGTTACACTTCTGCTTAGAGGAGGTTCACAAAGAGTGGTAGATGAAGTTGAACGTTCTGTTCATGATGCATTAATGGTTGTAAAAGACGTAATTGAGAAACCTGAAATTGTTGCAGGTGGTGGTGCTCCTGAAACATATGCTGCAACAAAGCTTAGAAGTTGGGCAAAATCACTTGAGGGAAGAGAACAACTAGCTGCAGAAAAATTTGCTGATGCTTTAGAAGCAATTCCATTAACACTAGCTGAAAATGCTGGAATGGATCCAATTGATACACTTACACTTCTTCGTTCAAAACAACAGAAAGGAGAAAAATGGACAGGAATTGATGTTATGAAAGGAAAGATTGCCAATATGAAATCAAGTGATATTATTGAACCACTTGCAGTAAAGCTTCAGATTGTATCGGCATCTTCTGAAGCTGCATGTATGATACTTAGAATTGATGATGTTATTGCTACCCAAAAATCTGCAGGTGGCCCACCTGGCGGAGGCGAAGGAGGAATGCCACCTGGAATGCCTGGAATGGGTGGAATGCCTGACATGGGCGGAATGATGTAAATTATTTTGAATAACTCTCAAAAGTTTATTTGATTACTAAATTCACGAACAATATTGAGTAAAACCTCCTCCAAAATGCTTGCTGGATTCAAATACATTTACCTTATTGCGTTTTTTGCTTTACTGTCTGGATTTTTTCATCCCATCATCACTAACCAAAGTTTTGATAGTGTAATTATTGGTGTCATAGTACTTTTTGTAGGTCTTGCTGGTGGTGTCTTGCTATACAAAGCTGCAACATCAGAAAGTAAAAGATTAATTTTTCTCGGTGTCGGATTTGCTCTAATTTCTATTTCACTGCATTTTATCTTCCAACTAAGTGGAAGAGTCTAGACATCAAAATAAAGATAAAACTCGTGAGGATGTGGTCTTATTGATATCTCACGTTGATCTCTTCTTTCTAATTCTATAATCTTATCAATAACATCATTAGTGTAAATTGGACTGAGGAATTTCCTATCACTCTCTAATTCATCTAATGCTTCCCCAAGACTTTTTGGAAGAACGCCTATTCCTCTTTTTGTTCTATCAGATCTGGTCATCTTGAAAATATCGTCACGTACTTCATCTCCTGGATCCATCTTCTTTTTGACTCCATCCATTCCTGCAGCTGTTACTGCAGCAAAAACAAGATATGGATTTGATGAAGGATCAGGCGCTCTAAATTCAAGTCTTTTTAGATGTGAGTATTCTTTTCCTTTAAGGTGTTTAGGAACTCTTACAATTGCTGAACGGTTTCCTGAACTCCATGCAATATATGCTGGAGCTTCATATCCTGGTACTAATCTATGATATGAGTTAGTTGTAGGATTACAAATTGCAGATAATGCTTTTGCATGATTAACTATTCCACCACAGAAATATCTTCCAGTTTGACTTAATTCAATTTCATCATCTGGATCAAAAAATACATTATCTTTTCCTTTCCATAAACTAACATTTACATGCATACCAGAACCTGAATCCATTGCAATTGGTTTTGGCATCATTGTTGCAACTTTTCCATATTTTTTTGCAACATTTCTTATAACATACTTGTAGGATTGTGCTGCATCAGCAGCATTTGTCAAATAGTCATATTTGATATCAATTTCACATTGTCCTGCAGTTGCAACTTCATGGTGATGATTATCACATAAAATTCCAAAATTTTTGTTGAGAATATTTACACATTCATTTCTATATGGTGTAAGAGTATCAGATGGAGTACTAGGATAGTATCCTTCTTGTAATCCCATTGGGTATCCATCACCTTCTTGACTCCATGGTGCTTCTTTTGATTCAATTGAGTATGATTGTCCTTTGTATGGTGTTAGAACATCCCAATGAACTTTATCAAAAACAAAAAATTCAACTTCTGGACCCCATGTACTAAAATCAAATCCTTGAGTCTTGACGTATTCTTCAGCTTTTTGAGAAATTCCTCTTGGATCTCTTGATAATCTTCCTCTGCCTTCTCCCCAGTAAACATCACAAAGAAGCCTGGCTGTTTTATTTTCCGTCATCCAAGGAATAATTGCAAATGTGTTTGGATCTGGTTTAAGAAGTAAGTCAGAGTCATCAATGCTAGTAAATCCCACAATAGATGAGCCATCTAATTTAGGTAATCCATCCCTCATTTGTTCAGGAGTAAATGTATCAGCAGAAATTGTAGTGTGATGGAAATGACCTGTTAGACCAGTAAATTGTAGATCGATGAATTGAATACCCTCGTGCTGAATCCTTGAAAAAACTTCGTCAGGTGAGTATGTTACTTGGATCGCTTTTCCATGACTAACTTTATAGGGCAATTTTGTACTTCAATCAAACACAAATACATCCAGCATTTAAGGATTAGGTAAGAAATGTCAGAATTAGATCAAATCGATATCAATTCATTACATCATACAGTTTTACGAGAAACAGAAAGTGATTCTATCTTAGAGATTGATCCAAACTTTTACCGAAATCTTTCTAATTTTATTGGAAATTTGAAAAAACAAGAATTTGATGGAATTGAAAGCAAAATTAAAGACACTTTGATAGAAATGGCAACAGAATTAGCGTCATTACTGATACATATCAGGTTAGACAAAATTTCAAATTCTACTGATTTAGAAATAGGAAATCTTCTAGATGAAGAGAAATTCATTTTAGATTCGCAAGAAGAACAAAGAGAAAGAACAGAAATGATTCTTTCAGCAACAATTAATGGAAAATCAAAATTTCTTGAATCACTTTCTCAGAATCATAAAACAAAGAAAGTTGTAATTAGATTTCTAAATGAAGTCGATGAAATTGTAGGCGCTGATCTGGAGAAATACGGTCCTTTCAAAACTGAGGATATAGCTACAATTCCATATGAAAATGCTCAAGCCCTAATTGCTAAAAATGTAGCAACTAAGGTTAGATGGGAAGATTAGATAGAAATTACACCTATTTTATTTTCATATTATGTCCCATACAGGCGTTGATGTCATTGATTTTCTATTGTATACGATTTATCCAGTAATTGGAATTTTTGCTGTTGAAGGAATTAGTAGATTAGTTAGACTACCTAAGTGGATCAAATTATGGACTCAAGCAATTGTGTGTATAGGATTTGGAATTTATTATTGGTTTGTTTTACCTGCACCACAAAATTTTCCACTAACTGCAATGGTAATGTTTGCACTAGCTGTGGCACTATTTTATCAAGGAAGACGTGCAAAAATTTCTCCTGATAAGACACCTTATTGAATTAAAATTTCCCAAACATTCGTTTGAAAAAGTTTGGTCTGTTTCGTCCTCCATCTCGAATGACTTTTTTTTCACCAAATCTTTTAGCTCTAATTTGACTAAGTTTTACACATCTATGTTCTTCTGGAAGTCTATGTTCTGAACAAAAAGGATCTTTACAATAATTGCATTGAAAAGGTAAATCTGTTAAATCTCCACAATATGCACATTTTTCAGACTTCACTACTTAATCTACTATTTTTCTTTTAATAAAGTTGCCAGTATTTTTATCAGACTATTAAATGTCTAAACATTTTTACGATGTTCCAATCAAATGCGTTTTAGATGATTAAAGATAAAGTTGCAATTGTAACTGGAGCAAGTAGTGGAATAGGATATGCTACTGCCTTAACACTCTCAAAAGCAGGTGCCAAAGTTGCTATTGGTGCTAGAAGAGTGGATAAATTAGAAGAACTTGCAAAAAAGATCTCGGCTAATGGTGGAGAAGTATTTTTTCAAAAATTAGATGTTACACAAAAATCTGAATGTGATAATTTTGCTAAATCTGTTTTAGAAAAATGGGGCTCTATTGATATTCTTGTAAACAACGCAGGCCTTATGCCTCTTAGCTTCTTCAAAAATCTCAAAGTAGATGAATGGGATAGAATGGTAGATGTTAACATAAAAGGTGTTTTGTATTCTACAGCTGCGGTTATTTCTCATATGAAAGAGAAAAAATCTGGTCATATTGTAAATCTTTCATCAGTAGCTGGAAGAATTGTTTTTCCAGCTGGTAGCGTTTATTGTGCAACAAAACATGCAGTAGCAGCATTTAGTGAAGGATTAAGACAAGAATTTAGTGTTCGTTCTAACATTCGAGTAACTAGCATTGAACCTGGGGTAGTTGCAACAGAGCTTAATGACACTATCACTGACGAATCATTGAAGGCATTTGTTGAGAGTGCAAAGAAAATGGAAGCATTACAAGCAGAAGATATTGCAAATGCAATTTTGTTTGCAGTTGAATCCCCACCTCATGTAAATGTCAATGAAATTTTGATTAGACCCACTACACAAGAACGATAAATTAACAAACTAAGAACTTTCTGTTTTATCTTTCTCTTTTGTTAGATGTTCTAAGATAGCTCTTACTTCAACACCTAGATCTTGTGGATTCTTTGCTAAATCTAGTTTCTCTGGAAGTTTTTCTTTAAGATTATCATCTTCAAGCTCAATTCTTCTTTTTTGAATACAATCAATATGATCTTGACCAGTTCCAGAGATCTTACGACAAATACTACAAATCTTCACAAACTACATTAGTCAATACGACGATTTAATAATTTCATTTTCTGCCTTTGAGACAAGGGAACGTCGTCTAGCTTGGTATGATACTAGTCTGGGGGGCTAGTGGTCGCAGGTTCAAATCCTGCCGTTCCCATTATAACTTAAGAGTCTTCAATAGATTTTCAAAACTTTCTTCTGACTTTTCTTGCTTGTAATACTTCAAGGCATCAATAATTTTTTCTTTAGAAGGGTTTTTGTAAATTAGTTGTACTTGTTTTGCAATCCCAGAACCAATAAAAATTGCTTGAGTTATTGATGTAACATTTGATGGTCTTCTCTTAGTACTAGAACTCTCAAAATCAATTAGACTTGTTTTTGTTTTTCCAATAATTACATGCTTTGAAATATTGCTCAATTCACCATGATCAAAATTAATTTGATCCAATCTATAACAATCTTCTAGAATTTTTTTTATTGTTGATTTTAATTTTTTAGTGCTACCTACACCTTTTAATTTTTCAACCCATTGTCCAATTTTTATTCCATCAAGATACTCCATTACAAGAAAATTTCTACTAACATCAATCATTTTTGGTCCAACTTTCACGGAATTAACTAATTTTAGCAGATCTGCTTCAGCATTCATGTTTCTTCTTTGAGAATCTGTCCTTCTAATTTTAATTGCAACTTGTTTGTTGTTTTTTTTAGCTAAAACTACAACTCCAACATACCCTTTTCCCAAAATTGCTAATTTTCCAAGTGTTGTTGGACCAATAAAACAAATTGATTTTATCTTTAATTTTTCTAATTCTTTGATTCTTGATTGAATTTGACGATTAGTTGCTTTTGGATACCCCAAAACATGTGAGTATGGTTCTTGAGAAAATTTCTTAATTGAAATGAAGGAGAGAGCCATCAGTTGAAATCAACTTACTTGCAGCCTCTTTAATTGATTTGTTTAATTTTTTGTCTCCTGTCATTACCTTGAAACCCCGCTTGAAATCTGCTTGAAGACCCTTTGGAATTCCTGTCTGAAGATTTTTCTTTAGGAATTCTGTAAGAAACTTCTCAGCATCAGTATTCTTTCTTTTTTCTAACGAAACAATCTTTCTATCTTTTCCAACCCACATCAATTGTGAGTTCTTCAAATTTTTAAAAATGAAACTCTTTGAACCCTCTTCCATGAAATATTCTGGTCCTGTTTTAGAATAAATTTCAGGAATCTTTGTTGATTCAAGCAAGAAAAATAGGCATACTTCTTTTTGCTGATCAGTATAGGAGCCATTTCTCATAACTTTGAATCCAGCTAAATCAAGCTGTGTGCTCAATGATGAAGATGCTCTTTTAATCTGTCCCCAAATAATGTCAGGACTTCTTATCTTAAAATCAAATTTTACTACTAACAAATTCTTCCAATGCTTCTTTGAAATTTTAAATTTCTTTTCTTTGAAAAAATCTATCTTTGGTTTATCTTGAAATGCTCTACAAATCAAAACAAATCTTCCAAGATTATCATCAGAAATTGCTGTAGCTAAATTACGATTACTATCGATGGGATCAACAATTGTAATTGGCGATTCAAACTTTTTCTTAGTTTTTCCAATAACTTGATTTTCTTTAATCTTTGAAAATCCTTTAACCACATTTTCAAAATTTCCAAAATGTAAAATCAAAACTTCAGAAACATACCCACTAAAACCTTGTTTAGCTATCTCTGCACCATAGATTTCATTTGATTTAAGGAATGTTTTGAGAATTCTAACTTCATCTTTCATTTTTGATGATAATGATTTTTTCATAAATTTCGTGTGATATGGTGATCTATCAGCAGCGCTTTTCCATTGTCCAATTTTTACATCATAAAATGGTACAACATTGATCTTTGTATTCTTTATTTTAGCCTCAACATAGGGATGTTCTGAGTATCTAACATATGGATGGTATTTTTTTAACGACTCAAATCCAATTTTTTTAGAAATCTTTTCAAATTTTTCTTCCGAGGTTGATTTTCTGAATCTTAAAAAAATATCTACATCTGCATCTTTTGATAACCAAGTACCTTTTGCAAATGAACCACCAAATTCTAATCCCACAACTTCAGGAAATTTTTTAACTTCTTTTTCTACTAACTTGAAAGCTATTTCACCAATTTTCTTTTTTGATTTTTCTACTGTTCTAGATGGAATAACAGTTTTTGAAACTTTAGAAACAATTTTTTTCATTTTAACGATTCTATCTCCTCTATGTCAGAATAAATTGGACCATTTGATGTAAGTTCACTTTTCTTTAACTTAATTGAAGAAACTTCCTGCCTCCCAAAATCTTTTGTTTTTTGCTTATCCAATTCTTTTGTAATATCTCCTATCTTCTTTTTAATTCTAAATACTGTGATATGAGGCTTGAATGGTTTATCAGAAAAAAATCCTAAAGGCTCCAATACTTTTTCGACTTTTTTTGCTAATTCAATTAACATATTGCCACCTTTCTCATCTGTTCCAATCCAAACTACTCTAGGGAATTTAGGTTTAGGAAAAGCACCTACTCCTTTCATATAAACAGTAAAACTTGAAAATTCAATTGTTCGAAGTGCTTGTATTATTTTTTGAGAGATTTCTTCAGTAATCTCACCTAGAAATTGTAACGTAAAATGAAGATTTTCTGGTTCAACTGATTTTGCATCAATGTTAATTTCAGACTGAAATTTCTTTATGGAATTAATCACATCCTTATTTGAGATTTCAATTGCTACAAAAGTTCGCATACAACAATCTTTGATGTATCTTTATAATAATTTCCGGTAGCTTCATAGACCAGCCTCGTTTTTGGTATGTATTGACAAAACTAATTGTATGCCTAACAGGAATGCCTGGAGCAGGAAAATCTACAATTGCTGAGGGATTAAAACCAAAAGGATATGAAATAATTAACATGGGTAATGCAGTTAGAGAAGAAGCTACAAAAAGAAATTTGGAACCTACTAGAGAAAATCTTGGAAAGTTAATGCTTGAACTCCGAGAAAAAAATGGACCTGGTGCTGTTGCAGAGTTAATCAAAACAAAAATAGAATCTTCATTATCAGATGTTATACTAATAGATGGTTTAAGATCAATTGATGAGATTCAAGTTCTTAAAAAATTTGGAAATGTAAAACTTCTTGCAATTCATGCATCAACTGATACAAGATTTGATTTTCTACAAAAAAGAGGAAGATCTGATGATCCACAAACAAAAGATCATTTTGTAGAAAGAGATAGTCGTGAATTAGGTGTTGGAATTAGTAATCCAATTGCTTTATCTGATGATGCAATTTCAAATACTGATCTTACAAAAGAAGAACTAATAGAATCTGCCGATAAGATTATTCAAAGCTGGATAGAATGAAAATCCCGGAAATCAATTGTAAAATTGAGATGTTTAGCTCAATAAACTCTTCTGAAGATCCTAATAAAATTAAAACAGCAATTGCAAATATTTTTCCATACTCTACTATTAACATTGAAAATTTTTCCGTCAATGCATCCTCTCAAGTTCTGAATTCATTAGAAAGAATTCATGAAATTATTCATTCAAAACAATCTCAAAAAACCTATAGACGTAATCTTGAAAAAAATTTAGACAATAACACAACTTGGTTTTATCTAAATAAGCAAGCAGCATTTGTTGGGAAAATAGCAATTTGTGAAGAAGCTGCTGAATCACCTTTAGGACCAATTAAGGTGATTATATCATCATTAGAAATTGATAAAGTCATAGATTGGCTAATCTCAAAAGAGATAGAACTTAGCTAAGAAAATTCAATCATTTTTGGACATTTTTTTAAGTTTGAATCTAAAATCTATTTTTTCAAAATATTACCAAATGCTCATAAAATTAGGCATAATTGCAGGCATTGTAATCCTTGGAGGCATGATATTTTCAAATGAAATTGGTACAATATTTCCAACTACTGCTGCTACCGTATTTGATTCGTTAAAAGATGATGTAGGTAACTTTGGTGAAAAAGCCTCTGATTCAGTTGAACAAAGAATTGATGACTCAATTGATAAGATTGTTGATAATACAAACAATGCTATTACTAGTGAAATAAGCGACGCTGGAGACAAGATCACAAATGAAATTTCTGAAGCAAAAGAATCATCTCAAAAAATAATTACAGAAGAAGTTTCTAATTTTGACCCAGTAGAATCAATCAAAAATATTTTTACAGGCGGTTCAAATTCTAAATCTACAACAACACAATCATCAGCAACTAGTACCCCAACTTCAACAAAAAACATCACTCCTATAACATATGAAACATTATCTCTATCAACTACGCAACAATCTGATGATAATATTCTTCTTCAGTATTCTGATTCAAGTGGAAAAACAAAAAATGTCAATGTTGTTATCAGAACTGAACAAAAAGAAGTTTTTTCAGGCACATTCTTTACTTCAATGTTTGAAACAACTGTAAATGATGCTAATGGTATTCCTTATTTTGTAGATATGGTTATTGAACATGAGGAATATGGTACAGTTACATCATCAGTGTTTAATCCAGGCGAAGATTCTGATACAAAAATCAGTGGTGTATTTACTAATAATTAATTAGTTTTCTTTAAACAACGAAACAAATTCAGGTAGGGCATTTGCACTTGTATTTCTTACAACTATATCCATCTCTGATGACATTTCAGTTTCTTTGGGATTGACTTCTACTAAAATTGCATTATTTTGTTTTGCATAAAGTGGAAGTGTATTTGCTGGCGATACAACAAGTGATGTTCCTGCAATTATCATCAAGTCACATTGACTTGCATAAATCATAGCCTTTTGCCATATCTCTTGTGGTAAGGATTCTCCAAACCATACAACATCAGGTCTTAGAATATTTCCACATTTACAAAGAGGGGGAATCTCAGAAAATTCGCTCATTATCTCATCTCTAAAATCACAAACTGTGCACTTGATTTTGACAATACTCCCATGTAATTCTAAAACCTCTGAACTGCCTGCTTTCTGATGGAGTCCATCAATATTCTGTGTTAAAACTATGACTTTAGCATACTTTTCAAGTTCAGCGACTGCTTTATGTCCTGGATTTGGCTCTGCTGCAAAAATATTGCTTCTTCTTTCATTATACCATTCCCAGACTAATTTTGGATCATCATAAAAGGCATCAATAGTAGCTAATTTCATAGCATCATAATTTCTCCATAATCCATCTTTTCCCCTAAATGTTGGAATTCCACTCTCTTGTGAAATTCCAGCCCCTGTCACAAATACTATTTTTTTAATATCCTTAATCTGATCTTTTATTGATTCAAACGTTGTCATTTGATTTCTATTTCTAAAAGATCTTTTGCAGTAATTACTGAATCATGAACTTCTTGTGCCTCCTTCAAATGTCCATCTTCATCTTTGTATCTAGCTGAAAAGTGTGTTAGAATCAAATTTTTTACAATTGCATTTTTTGCCAAAGTTGCAGCTTGTTTTGCAGTTGAATGAGACGTTTCTTGTGCTTTTTGTTTTTCTTCATCTAAAAATGTAGAATCAAAAACAAGATAATCGCAATTTTTAAAAAATTTTTCTAACTCATTCGTTGGCATTGTATCTCCAGAAATTCCTATCTTTATACCTGGACGTTTTTCTCCTAAAACCTGATTTGGTTTTATTATTTTTTCATTAATAGTTATCTCATTTCCATTTTGTAATTTATTCCATAATTCTCCTTCAGGAATACCTAACTCTTTTGCTTTTTCAACATTAAATCTTCCTGGCTTATCTTTTTCTTCAAATAGATATGAAAATGAAGTAACTGAATGATTTGCTTTACATGCATGCATTAAATATTTTTTATCTTCAAAAATTTTTCCTTCTTTAACTGTAGTAATTAGAACAGGAAATGATAATCCAAAATTTAATACTTTAATATTTGCAGCAATAAATTCTTCAATCCCACTTGGTCCAAATATCTCTAAAGTTTCAGTTCTACTTTGCATTGACATTGTTTGTAATAATCCCAGAATTCCTATACAATGATCTCCATGTAGATGTGTAACAAAGATTTTCATTTTTTTATTCCATCCTAAACCTGATTTCATGTAAGAAATTTGTGCAGCTTCACCTGCATCAAACATTAGAATTTCTCCTTCTCTTTCTAAACAAATACAAGATAATCCTCTATTTTCAGTAGGTTGCGCAGCTGATGTTCCTAAGAATACAAGTTTCATTTAATCAAAATTGTCCTTGTCAAGCTTTTATGCCTATAGATTTCATATTTTTTTAATCCCTTTAACTTCAAATCATTTCCAAGCTCTTTTTTGAACATTATAGCAAATCTTTTCTTTTTAGGAATAATTGAAAAAAAATCCTTTAGTGTTTCTTTAGGCTCTTTTTTGGTTTTAGAATTTCTGCCATATGGCAAATCAGTCACAATTCCATGAAATTTTCCAGAAATTTCAGATAATTTATGAAAATCATCTTCTAAAACCTCTGACTTGAAACCATTTGCTTTTAGATTCTTTTTTGCTATATCACACATTTCTTCATTAAAATCAATTCCAATACCGT
>JABAOE010008950.1_pt2 | contig 25203 bp, 24 predicted proteins | sample 7062141 | NCBI WGS metagenome assembly JABAOE01 (sample SAMN14538627, study PRJNA623070) | marine sediment metagenome | biome: marine biome [ENVO:00000428]; feature: marine pelagic biome [ENVO:01000023]; material: deep marine sediment [ENVO:00002113] | place: India: Gulf of Khambhat ... | reverse complement strand
CGCATATTATTCATATGCTATTTTCTTCAGGCATGTTCAATTATAATTATTTTAATCTTTTCTAAAACGTTGGCACTTTATCTTTTTGGGTTTTTGTTCGGATTTTTTTACAGCGGGTGGGTACCCATGTTTCCTATTATTTTGGGGGATTTTTTCGGTCTGAAATCATTAGGTAAAATATTCGGACTAATAGGAACTGGTTTTTCTCTCGCAGCTATAACTGGTCCATTGATCGCCGGTTTGTTTTACGATATCACAGATAGTTATTTTTTACCGTTTTTATTTGCAACAATTGTTTGTTATCTAACTGCATTTATTACATTTTTAATAAATAAACCTAGGGAAATTGTTTCTTAATTCTATTTGATTAGAATTAAACAGTTATATTTTTAACAAAGGTTAAAAAATTATGTTTGGATTAGGCACAGCCGAGTTACTTATAGTACTTATAATTGCTTTAATAGTTTTAGGGCCTAAGGAGATACCTAAAGTCGCAAAAACTATGGGAAAGGCCTTGCGGGAGCTTCAACGGGCAAAAGACGAATTAAAAGAAAATATAGAATTTGATGATATCAACATATCGGATGCATCTGATATTGAATCCAATAATGATAAAAATAAAGTCAATTCTAATTCTTAACATTTATAGATGCTTGCTAATTTCAAGCGCTCAGATAATATTGTCTCAATTTAATTCTCATTAAATTTATTGTTTATGCCAAAAATAACAATTGATGATATTGAATTAGAAGTCGAAGAAGGATTAAACCTTATTCAGGCAGCTTCAAGAGCGGGTGTTGAAGTACCGCATTTTTGTTATCATCCTTCCCTAAGCATAGTAGCTCAATGCAGACAGTGCCTTGTGGAAGTAGAAGGGGTTCCAAAGGTATTACCCGCTTGCAATACGTTCGTAAGAGATGGTCTTGTAGTAAAAACAAATTCAGAAAAGGCACTTAAAGCCAGAGAAGCCACATTAGAATTCACCCTAATAAATCATCCACTTGATTGTCCGATATGTGATAAAGGAGGGGAATGCCCCCTGCAATTGGCAACATTCAACCATGGTCCCGGATATAGCAGGATTGGTGGTCCAGAAAACAAAAAAGTAAGGCAAAAATATTACCTGAGCGACAAAATAGTTTATGATCCTAACAGATGCATTATGTGTACAAGGTGCGTTCGCTTTACTGATGAAATTACACACACAAGCGAATTAGGGACAAGCGGAAGAGGTTTTAGAAAAAAGATAGCCGTTTTCCCGGGAAAAGAGCTTAACAATGAACTTGCAGGAAATGTTATTGACATATGCCCTGTAGGTGCACTTTTAACTAAAGATACTTTACATGAAGAACGAGTTTGGTACTGGGAGTTTACAGATTCAGTGTGTTCGTTATGTAGCAATGGATGCAACATAACAATCGGGGTTGACCCTAGAAAAGGAAAAATATCCAGGATTAGACCTAGAATAAACGAACAGGTTAATGATTATTGGATATGTGATAAAGGAAGGTATGGATTTAAAGATATTCAGGAATCTAAAAGATTAATCGAACCCATAATTAAAAACAAAGAAGATTACGAAAAAGTTAGCTGGGAAAAGGCAATTAATAATTTTTATGATGCATATCAAAGTATCAATCTTGATCCCCTTGCTAAAACAGCCGTAATCGCATCTGCAAACCTAACAAATGAAGAGCTTTTTCTTCTTAAAAAGTTGTCCAGCAAATTAAAAAAATGTGAAATAAGCTCAATTGTAGGAAAAAAATATGTTAACAAAAAATACAAGATTATAAGTGATGATAATTTCCCCAACAGTGAAGGGATAAGGGATTTTAAATTTGCAGACGAAACAAATGACATTCAACAAATTATAGACAATATTATAAATGGCGAGATACACATCCTTATTTTTTTAGGAAATAACATATTCGATGTTGTTTCCAATGAAAAGCTGGATGAGTTTAAAAAAGCACTGAAAAATACAAGGTATGTCGCTGTAATAGACTATAAATTAACCGAAACAGCTAAATTTGCCGACTTGATTCTACCGGGTCTTAGCCCTTACGAAAAAGACGGAACTTTCACAAATGATACGGGAAGAGTTCAGAGAATTCGTGAATCAATTAAACCACCCGGAAACGCTAAAACCGATTGGAGAATTCTTTGTGATATCGGGAAAAAATTCGATGAATCGCTATTTAATTACTCCTCCTCTTCCGAAATTAACTCGGACATTGGAAATCATCTCCCCTCATATAAAGGAATCAGTTTCGATAAGATAGGTATGGTAGGTAGTCCAAAAAATTAAGGGATAAAATGGATTCAATAATTATAGGTATTTCAATAGTAAAAATCGCCATTGTATTTTTTGTTGTACTAACAGCTGTTGCTTATTTGACGTATGCCGAGAGAAGGTTAAGTGCTTTCATACAAGATCGATACGGACCAAACCGCGTGGGACCTTTAGGGTTATTGCAACCACTTGCCGATGGTATTAAATTTATATTTAAAGAAGATATTATTCCCGAAAGAGCTAGCAGGAAGTTATACATAATCGCACCTGCATTTGCATTAATAACAGCTCTTGCAGCTCTCGCTGTAATTCCGATCGGCAGGGGGTTCAGCACAAATCTTTTCGGTTTATTGGAAAATCCTACATATATTTCATTTCAAATTGCAGACATTAACGTAGGGGTTTTGTATATTATGGCTATTAGTTCCCTTAGTGTATATGGGATTGTCTTAGGTGGGTGGTCATCCAACAGTAAATACTCTCTCCTTGGTGGACTTAGAGGTGCTGCTCAGATGATTAGTTATGAGCTTGCACTAGGTTTATCAGTCCTTGGAGTAGTAGCTATCACCGGCTCTCTTAGATTAACCGACATTATAGAAGCTCAGAGAAATATTTGGTTTATTATTCCTTCATTTATTGGTTTTATTGTATTTATTGTCTCAGCTTTCGCTGAAACAAACCGATTACCATTCGATATGCCGGAAGCCGAACCCGAGATTGTAGCTGGATATCATACTGAATATAGCAGCATGAAATTTGCGATGTTTTTCATGGCTGAATATACCCATATGATTGTCGCATCTTGTATGTTAGTATGTCTATTTATGGGTGGTTGGTATCCCTTACCGTTTGGGGGATGGTTTGGAATTGATATTGACACGCATTGGTATTTACCGCCAATAGTATTTGTTGGTAAAGTTGTATTTTTTCTTTTTCTTTTTATCTGGGTAAGATGGACTATTCCAAGATTTAGATATGATCAGGTTATGAATCTTGGGTGGAAAAAACTCTTTCCTTTAGCAATTTTAAATTTATTAATAATTAGTTTTTTGATAATTGCAGGGGTAATATGATTTATTTATATTAAAAACCTCATTAATATAAGCTAAATAACATGTAATTACAATAAGTTAATTATCATACTTAAGAAACTACTTTATATCGCATCATACATCCAGATTACTAACATTCAGCGCATTTGTCTCAATAAATTCTTTTCTGGGTTCTACCTGATCACCCATTAGGATTGTGAATATCTCGTCAGCTTCAACTGCATCTTCAATTAGCACCTGTTTAAGAACCCTGTTCTCCGGATTCATGGTTGTTTCCCACAATTGTTCAGGATTCATTTCACCTAAACCTTTATACCTTTGAATAAACTGACCCTTTTTCCCTCGTTCCAAAATGAATTCTGTAAAATCATACAATGAGCTAAATTCATTTATATTACCATTTTCAGTTATTTTATATGGTCCCTCGCCCAAAACTGTTATAGATTCCGAAAGATTTCTTAATTCTTTGAAATCCGGTGAATTTAGAAAATCAAAATCAATTATAGTACTTCTGGATCTACCACTTTCCCTGAATCTATAATTGATTCTGTTAGATTTATGTTCCGTGTCTTCAGTAAGATTCCAATCCAGATCAACTATCTCTGGATAATACTTATTAAGCCAGTTTTTTATATCTTCCAAGCGTTTATCCAGATCCGGTTCATTCTCAAGCTTTAAATTACCTTTTTTGAAATCCAGTTTTCTAGAAAAAGCATCAACTATTTTTTTATCCTTCCCGAATATGCTTAACCTATCAAGTGATTTACCATATTGTATCGTCTTCTTAACTAGTTCCAAAAGCTTATTGCCTTTAATTTCTTTCTTTGAATGCTTTTTACCATTTTCATTTAATACTTCAATTCCATCAACCCCAAGTTGCAGCAAGAAACTTTCATACTCTTGTTCATCTTTCAGATAATTCTCTTTTTTGCCTTTCCTGACTAAATAAAGAGGTGGTTGGGCTACATATAGATAACCCCTTTCAATAATTTGAGGAAAATGTCTGAAGAAAAATGTTAAGAGTAAAGTTCTAATATGGGATCCGTCAACATCAGCATCAGTCATAAGAATGATCTTGTGATAACGAATTTTAGAAATATCAAAATCATCTGCTCCAATACCTGTTCCAATAACAGTTATTGTAGTTCTTATCTCTTCGTTGGTAAGCATTTTGTCAAACCTTGCTTTTTCAACATTTAAGATCTTACCCCTCAGAGGCAATACAGCCTGATTGTATCTTGCTCTAGCCTGTTTGGCTGAACCTCCGGCAGATTCACCTTCGACTATATATAGTTCACATTTTTCAGGATCACGTTCCTGACAATCAGCAAGTTTCCCAGGAAGAGATCCGGACTCAAGGGCACTTTTTCTTCTGGTTAGTTCCCTTGCTTTCCTGGCTGCATCCCTTGCTCGTGCGGCCTCGACAGTCTTTTCAATAATTCTTTTAGCAACTGATGGATTTTCTTCAAAAAACGTTCCTAATTTTTCATTTAAAAAGGTTTCAACCAAACCTTTAACATAAGTATTTCCAAGTTTGGTTTTTGTTTGACCTTCAAATTTTGGGTCTTTGATTTTTACACTTATTACCGCAGTTAACCCTTCCCTAGTATCTTCCCCACTTAGTGAAATCTTCAGGTTTTTAAGCAGATTTTTATCATCCGCATATTTATTAATAGTTCTTGTAAGTGCTGTTCTTAAACCGGATAAGTGGGTACCGCCTTCTATATTATTGATATTATTTGCATAACAAAAAATTGTTTCTTTGTAAGAATCATTGTATTGAAGTGCAACTTCCACCACGGCGTCATCCCTTTTCCCTTCAACATAAATCACATCAGGATGTAATGTTTTTCTATTTCTGTTAAGTTCCTCAATAAATGCTACAATCCCACCCTCATAGTAAAATTCCTGTTTCCTTCCGTTTCTCTCGTCTATGGTAAATATCTTTAAACCTTTATTTAAAAAAGCTAACTCTCTGATTCGATGAGCTAATGTATCATAGTTGAATTCACTGATTTCAAATATTGAACTGTCAGGTTTAAATCTTATTTTAGTTCCACTTTTTTTTGTAGTTCCGGTTATTTTTAAATCAGTTTTTGCAACTCCTTTTTCATACTCTTGAAACCAAACATTGCCCTCTCTTCTGATTTCCAGATTTAGATATTCAGAAAGTGCATTTACAACTGTTACACCCACTCCATGGAGACCACCTGATACCTGGTATACTTTTCCATCAAATTTTCCACCCGCGTGAAGAACTGTCATAACAACTTCTGCAGCGGGCTTCCCTGTTTCTTCGTGAATATCAACAGGAATTCCTCTTCCATTGTCCTCAATTGTTATACTTTCATCTACGTGTATTGTTACTTTAATTTCATCACAATATCCCGCTAAAGCTTCATCCACACTATTGTCTAACACTTCAAAAACCAAATGATGAAATCCGCGAGTGCTTGTATCACCTATATACATATCAGGACGTTTTCTTACAGCTTCAAGTCCTGGTAATACTTTTATTTGTTCGGCAGTATAGTTTTCATTTAACTCGTCATTTTGTTGAAATTCTTCGGTAGTAACATCGACTGATTCTTCCTGCAAAATTGGTACCTCCAAGGGGGGATAAAAATATAATTTACTATAACCGAAAAGTTAAGAATAGTAAATAAATTCAGGTAGTTATATATGAATAATTAATTGACATATTTTTTATTTTCATCGCATGTAAAACATCTCTGAAAAATTCTGTCGAGAAAATTAATTATACACATATTTTAATGCTAAAATTATCGCGTGAAGCTGGTGTTGAGTAACATCAACTCGTAGTAGAGGCTCTCTTCTATGATTCATAAATCCACCATTTGCGAGCTTATCATTTGTAGGATTGTTTCTGAGCAATCTGTTTTCAAAACTCAGTGGTCCGTTAACCTGCCAGCTTATAAGTTTATACATAGCAATATCAATAGTGTTTGCAAGGTCGTTTAAAATACGTGAATTATTATCTTCCTTGGCAATTAAATAAGCATGAATAATTCCTTCATATGCATAACCTGTATTTCTTGTTCGATGGAGTGTATGATGTGCATATATCATCCACCAAGCCATTGTTGTTACATATTTTCTATATAATTTATAATTAGCCCACTTTGCATCCTGATACTCCCAAAAAGCCATACAACTCCACTGAAAAAATGCTTTAGTTAGCGTCGGATCCGGTTCTAACTGTAGTTGATCCATTGTATAGTATTTAGCCAAGAAAACAGACGTTTCTTCTATCAGGGGAATTAAATCGGTAAATCCCAAATATTTAGCTGCTTTAACAAAACAAAGCAGTGTCTCTCCATCAAAATAAGGACTGGAGCTGGGATATTTTGTCTTTGAAGGCATCAAAACAAACTTTGAAAATCTTTTGTTGCCCATTTGCATATCTTTTAAATGTTCGATGTAACCTTTTAACTTGCTTTTTAATTCACGCTTATAATCTTCTCCTAATTCAACATTGCCGGCTTTTTCCGTTCTCAGATATTCAATAATCGCAAGGGATACTAATGCAACGGTCCCGGTCTGACTGGCATGTTGCCCGGGATAAACAATAAAAAGCGAATCCTCTGAGAATCCTTTACGTGTATTATCAAAAAAGAATTTTAAAGCTCTATCCAATGCTGCTTTTGTATCAGGATCCTGTTTGTACTGAAAATTTAATGATAAACCCCAGGTAGCCCCAGCTTGACGAACCTGGTTATCATCGTTATCAAGTTTTTTTGTAATAAAATTATACTGGTAATTAAAATTCCCTTCTGGCTTTTGGTTATTTATCAGATATTCGTTTCCTGAATTAAACGACGCTTGTAAAATTTCTCTATTAAGTTTTATATCCCTGTTATAGTTTTTCCAGCTTATCTTACTTGAATAATAATCCAACCATCTACTATATTCAGTTATTAAACTATCTGAATTTGATTCCTTATTCTCACATGAAATACTAAAGATCACCGAGAATAAAAACATAATAGAAATCAACAATTTTAATTTTTTCATTGAATGTATATATTTCATTTATAAAATAGCTCCAAATAATTAATCTGTGCACTCATCGCATGCTGAACATAGTCTATTCTAATTTCGGGATCGATTTTATACATATTCCTGGATGAATAATATATAACCTGACCAGGAAATCCCCCTTTATATTTTCCGCTTACAACTTGAGCACTAATTAAAAATTTCATACCCGATTCTGCAGCACCTTTAATATTATTTTTTAAAACAGTTAAATTGTCTGGTAAAAATTGATAGGCTGCAAGCAGTCCTTCCAATCTTGTTCCAACTGGTGCTGTTCTTCCAGTTTTTAACGATTTCAACTTGTATGTTCCATCCCAATTCTCAAAAACAAACATTTTCAATAACGAATTGCAGACTTTAACAGCATGATCAACAAATAATTTTTTAGGAAATTTAAAATCATTTGTTTTTGATAATTTAAAGATTTGATTTGTAGCCAGCATTGCCCAATGATCTTCGGGAACCACTTTGGAATGTTTTCTGCTATTTGCCAAATATGTAATCGTTTTAATTGCACCTTGAATCCACTTTGGATCTTTATCAATTTCATAAAGAAGAGCAAGTCCCAAAGCAGCTTCACCCGGATAATAAAGCGATGTCCATTCATCGTTCCTTCCACCTTTAAGTGGCTTGTATTTAGAATAATAACTTCCATTATCCTTTTGCATAAAAAGAATAAAGTCTGCTATTTTTCTTAACATATCGATCTCTACAGCGTTATTATCCAGCTTTTTTAATCCAACAAGAGATACTAATCCAAGACCCGCTCCGCCAAGTTTAGCTTGTCTGAAGTGCGGATTCTCGGCTATGTAGGGATTAGTCCAAACAGCTAATAAATTTTTCTTACCCGGCACTTCTTTAATACAACATTCCATCAAATATTTAGAACTGATTTTTATAACCTCGACAACAGAATCATTCGGATATTTCTCATTATATAGCTCAAGAGAGTATATAGTTCCGGCATGTCTTAATTCGTTATATTTGGTATCGTCCATTTCACTATTCAGATAGTTTAGATATTGAAACTTGCCATATTCGTAAGTACTTCTCTTTAGATATTCAGTTGATAAATGAACGGACTTGACAATTAGTGGTTCAAGCTCTTTTTGGCTTACATTCTGTATATTTTCAATGCCATGAATTATTCTTCCGGGATTTCCGCTTCTTTGAAATAATGCTCTGTTGCTTTGTGATAAAGCATTATTGGGAACAAACAAAAAAAGAACAGATATTATTATGAAAAAAATAAATTTTTTATTTTCCATTTTAGTTAGATGTCTTGAGTCCACGGCTTTTATTATTTTGATATTCTCGGAGGGGTAATACCAATTTGTTTTTGATATTTCCCTTTTTTGTCTGCATATGAGGTTTCACAATCCTCGTCTCCTTCGAAGAAAAGCACTTGAGCAATACCTTCGTTAGCATATATTTTAGCAGGAATTGGCGTTGTGTTTGAAATCTCAAGTGTTACAAATCCTTCCCATTCTGGTTCAAAAGGAGTTACATTTACAATTATTCCGCATCTTGCATAAGTAGATTTACCAAGGCAAACAGTAATCGTATTTCTTGGAATCTTAAAATACTCGACTGTTCTAGCCAGTGCAAAGGAATTTGGAGGAATAATACACTCATCTGCTTTTATCTCTACAAATGACTTGTCGTCAAAATCTTTTGGATCTACCAAAGAGTTGTGAACATTTGTAAAAACTTTAAATTCATCTGTAACTCTAATGTCATATCCATAAGAAGAAAGACCATATGAAATCACTCCTTTACTTACCTGTCCTTCTACGAAAGGATCTATCATTCCATGTTCTAGAGACATTTTTCTGATCCAATGATCCGGTTTAATACCCATAGCTTACTCCTTCTCAAACAATATTTAGGTGTAGATTGAGAGAATATATTACCCTACTGAACTGAATATCAAATTATAAAAATATTATAAATTTCTTAATTCTATTTAATGGTTAATTTTTATTAACTTACGCTCAATATATGTCTTGCATATCTCATAGAATTCAATCATAGATTCTATATCGATCCATTCATCCTTTGTATGAAGTTCTCCCACTAATGGTCGGGATATAATCACTGGTATTCCGTGTTTGTGTATATATCGAGTATCGCTTGCACCATCCTCTTTAATTAAACTTACTGGTTTATTAGTTATTTCTGTGATTACTTGCTTGAATAGTTCGTCAGATTCAAACTCTACTGGCTCGGCCGACAGAAGCACTTCAAGTACAATATCATCATCACTAATCACCTCTTTTATTTCAGATAACATTTTATCAACACTATAAGCTGGTGGAAAACGGATATCCAGAATCGCCTCTGCAACCTCGGGTATCCTGTTAATCGTTTCATTTAGAGTTCTTAACATGGTTAAAGAACATGTCGGATACCAATTATTATCGAGATTGATTTTTTTACTGAAATGATTTTTTATATCATTTATTTTTTCAATTAAGTGCTCCAAAGCGTTATCCCCTAACCAGGGTCTGGCAGCATGGCTTGCACTTCCTAGGCAATTTATCTTTAAATGAATTACTCCTTTTTCTGCAATCGTAATTTCATTTAAACTGCCACCATCGGGATTAATTGCCATACCACATCTCATTCCTAATTCATCAAACAAATATCCTATACCAGATGCACCCCCATCTTCTTCATCCGATGTTATAGCAAGTCCAAGTGATATATTCGGGTATTTTTGGTGTAGATTACGGAACAGTTCAAGCATTATTGACAGGGCCCCTTTCATATCTCCGCTGCCTGGCCCGTATATACGTCCATTACGTACTTTAGGAGAATAAACACTTACATCCGCATGACTAATAACATCTAAATGGGATATTAATAATATATCAGGAACTTTAACTCCCTTAGGAAGAGCAACAAAAGAAGGTATGCCGTTTTGCCTGAAATCATTAATCTCGATTGAATCAATATCATTAATGTAGTCCTTTATAAATGAAATACATCTATCTATATCAGCTGGTCTGTGGGAAGTACCAGGAATTAAAATCAGATCTTTAGTTAAACTAACCAAATCTTCTTTAATTTGATTCTTATCTTTCATGTTAAAATTCAAAAGGGAGATGTTTACAATATTTTTCCATTCCAGCAACACATTTTTTTGCATTCTCCGCTAAATACAAGAACTGCCCTCTATCAACGTACCCCTTGTCATCAAGATTAAAATTAACCGGCAAAAATCCTTCTGATTCTCCCGGTTTAAAAAGGATTCCTTCCTCATCAATCAAATTAAGTAATTCTTTTCCATTCAAAGGTTCGTTTATATTTATATTTCTTAAAAGCCAACCACCTTTGGGCATAAAATGCCTCGACAAGACGGATGGATAAGTAGCTCCGGTAAATCTTGCATTTACTTCACAAACTATCACTTCAAATCCATCTTCTTTTATTGCAACAATAAAATCCGTACTTCCAGGTCCACGATAATTTTTCGATTGAACCCATTTAGCAACTATTTCTGCCTGTCTCAGCAATTCTTCTTTAAGTCCTTCATATTTATCGAGATAAGGTGGAATTGCTATATTCCCTTCATGAAGGCTATCTTCACCAAGTATTTGCTCTGTTATATCAAACAACGAAACCGATTTCTCATCAACAAACAACTGAACACTTGGAGAATATATCTTTTTTATATCTCCCTCTCCTTTCATTAACCAACCTTGAACAAGGCACGGACCTTCATAAAACATATAATCAGGTATTTCAACTTTACGAATATCCGTATCAAGCGTTATCATACCTACTCCAGAAGCACCAAATTGTGATTTTACAACTGCCTTTTTATAACCATTTTCCAATAAATTTTCTAAACAATAGTGAATATGTTCAATCGATGCAGCAACTTCAGTATCAATTACAGGCAACTCTTTTTCTAAAAGGTAATAGTGTAATTCCATTTTGTTGTTAGCATCATAGCAAGCTTGGGAGCTATTAATGCAGGTCTTATTAAACTTCTCAGCCCAATTCATAAGAGAGTTATCAGTTATAAAACCATCGACCCACTTTGCAGGATGCGAAGAAAGCATTTCTCTAAGTTTCTTAACATTTTTATTCTCATTAATTGCTTTATCATCACTATTTATAGAATGATAAATCTCATGATCAATTATTAATAACTCCGGCATACTTAATTTCAAAGTATCCTTATAATAATTAAAGATTGACTGGTCCGAAGCTTTTTCCAGAACAAGCAAATTAGGTCTCCCGTTAAATATCAGATTAAGAACCGATATCAACCTTCCGCCGAAAGCTTCAAAGCCTTTTACCTCACTCTCAAGCTTCTCTAATTCCTCTATATTTCCGAAAACAACTGATTCTATATTTGAGAAGAAAATAACCGAGCGGTTCCAAAAATCTGGAAGTTCACCCGGATGGATATGTGTTATATTTTTCAATCTAGATACCTCTTATGTTAATAAATAATTTAAAGAATGTATTTTCATAAAAGTTAAAAAAAATTTATCTTAACTCCAAGAAGTTAGGATTCATCGCTGATCAATCTAAATATAAATTCGCTCAAGGTAAAAGGAGTTAAAATATAACAAAACACTTATAAATTTATTTTATAATATGACAATATTTTCAACATAAAAAAATAACAAATTATCATTATAGACAATGATGAAAAAATACTGATATAAAAATTTATCTGATATTTAAGAAGCACAGGGAAAATTACAAAGAATATTAACGATGGCAGTACTAACCAAAAAATATTTTTCGAGAATTTGGCTATAAGACCCAAATCCTGTGTGTCAAAATATATCCAGAATATCGCTATAATTGAGATTAAGGGAACTGAAGCAATCAAAGCACCAATAAAGGAACTCTTCTTGGCTATTTCTGATATTAATACTATTAACAAAGCCGAAATAATTAACTTTAATATGTAATAAAACATTTACAGGAATTTAAACAAACTGTCTTAAAAATCTTACATCGTTTTCAAAAAACAACCTTATATCATTTATTCCGTAAAGAAGCATGGCTATTCTCTCAACTCCCATTCCAAATGCAAAACCGGTATATATTTCAGTATCATATCCCACGCTCTTAAAAACCTCCGGGTCTACCATTCCACATCCCAGAACCTCCAACCAACCGGTGTCTTTGCAAACTCTGCAACCTTTACCTGAACAAATCTTACATTCTATATCCACCTCTGCACTTGGTTCTGTAAATGGGAAAAAACTTGGTCTAAACCTTAAATTCGTGTTATCACCAAATGTAAGTCTTACAAACTGAGTAATCACGGATTTTAAATTGCCAAAGGTAATATCCTTATCCACGAGCAATCCTTCGATTTGGTGAAACATGGGAGTATGTGATACATCACTGTCACATCTATACACTTTGCCGGGAGCAATTATCTTAACGGGAGGTTGTTGTGATTGCATAACTCTTATCTGGACCGGCGACGTATGAGTCCTTAAAACTATATCATCCGTAATATAAAAAGTATCTTGCATATCACGGGCAGGATGATCTTTTGGTATATTAAGAGCTTCAAAATTATAATAATCCAGCTCTACTTCAGGGCCTTCTTTAACTTCAAAGCCCATTCTCTCAAAGTTATAAATAATATGCTCCATAACCTGTGTGATCGGGTGTTTGGCACCAATAGGCATACCTCTGCCAGGCAAGGTAAAATCTGTCTTTTCCTCTAAGAGCGCTTTTTCTTTGATTCCCTTTTTTATTTCTTCCGATTTGTTTTCTATTAGTTCCTCAATATAGTTTTTTACTTCATTTATTCTTTTTCCTAAATCACGTCTTTGTTCGGAAGGAATATCTCTCATTGATTTAAGCAAATCAGTTATTAATCCTTTCTTACCTAAATATCTAGCTTTTACCTGAACAAGTGTTGTCTCATCCAAAATATCTTCAAGATCTTTAGCAATAGTCTCTTTTGCCTTATCTAATTGTTCAATCACTTATATAACACCTTTCTTATTTTATATACTAAACAAAACTGCTTTCATGGTAATAATTATCATAATTATTCCAACAATAATTTTTGAAAAAGTACCACCAATTTTACCTAAAAACACTCCCCATGCAGATTTCATTGATTCATTTATGTTTTTATTGCTTAACAATTCAACTATTAATGCACCTATGTAAGCGCCAAAAAATGCTCCCAACAATGCTCCAAATCCCAAAAACACCGGGGCAAATATAATTCCACAAACAATACCAAATACAATAGAAACAACAATAGCTCTATTGCTCGTCTTATACTTCTTAGCTCCGATAATACCAACTAAGAACTCCAATAATTCCCCTATTATAACTAACACAATTAGTATTATTAAAATTTTTGATGTTATAAATTGAAATTGACCATACCAACCTAAAAGCAATGCTTCGATCAAAATAAAAATATTTCCGGGGAGATTAAAGATATGAGCAAAAAGGCTAGCAGTCGAAAAAAACAAAAAAAGTATAATTAGAATTATATTTAAAAGATCATTAGTTATAAAATCCATTTACTTTAATGATTTTCTCCTCCTCCAATATACAACAAATGTACTTGCAATAAAAACCGAGGAGAACGTTCCGATAATTACACCTACAATCAAAGTAAACGCAAAATCATGAATAACGGATCCCCCAAGAAAAAAGAGGGGAAGCAGTACAATAAAAACAGTAATAGTAGTCAATAATGTTCTTGATAAGGTCTGATTTATCCCTTCATTTACCTGCTGCGTAAATGTTTTATCCAGAGATCTGCCCATGATTTCCCTTATTCTATCAAATACAACAATAGTATCGTTTACTGAATAACCTATTACAGTTAAAAGTGCCGCAACTATAGCCAGGGTAAATTCTTTGTCCATCAAAGAAATCGCACCAAGGGTTATCAAGGAATCATGTAAAAGAGCTATAACAGCTCCCATAGCAAAACCAAATTCGAATCTGAATATTAAATAAATTAAAATTCCCACGCACGCTACCATTATGGATAATATAGCTTTATTAACAAGCTCTTTACCAACCTTAGGACCTATATAATCTATTCTTAAAATAGACGCACCTTTAAAATCAGAAGAAGTTATAAAAAGTTTTTCAAGCTTTTGCTGGAATTCTTTTATTTGGTCAAAAGCTACAAGTTCGGGAGAAAATCTGATTAAATATTCATTATCTTTTGTTAAACCAAACTGTTGAACAGATTTGGAAGGAAAACCATCGTCCTTCAGACTTTTTCTTATATTGTTTACATTAACTTGTTTTGCCAGCTTTATATGAATTTCTGTTCCACCGGTAAATTCATTACCCCAATTCGGACCTTTGTGATATACAAGAGAAGCAATAGAAATAATAGCTAGGATTAAGGAAATCCTCGCTGCTAAGTGCATTTTACTTACAAAATCAAAATTAGTATCTGGCTTTATTAATTCCAACTTATCTCCCTCCGAGAATCAATTAAATGCTGACTTCAGTTAACTCCTTTTTGCTGTATATGGAATCAGTAATGACCCTAGCAACAATAACATTGCTGAAAACAGTTGAAACAATTCCGATAGAAAGAGTTGCAGCAAAGCCTTTTGTAGGTCCTGTTCCAAACCAAAATAATATCAATGCTGTTAAGAGCGTTGTGATATTGGCATCTAAAATTGTCCATAATGATCTTGCATAACCTGCTTCAATCGAGTGAAATGCAGTTTTCCCTAATCTAATTTCTTCCTTGATCCTTTCGAAAATAATTATATTTCCATCAACAGCCATACCCAGTGTAAGCACTAATCCTGCAATACCAGGCAAAGTTAGTGTTACTCCAAAAGCTGATAAAAATCCAACGATAAAAAGCATATTCAGTAATAATGCCATGTCAGCAACAATACCTTGCAGTCTGTAAAAAAGAATCATGAAAATAACTACTAATATGCCACCGACAATCATAGACAGCTTACCCTTTTCTATTGAATCTTTACCTAATGATGGACCAACGGTTCTTTCCTGCTCAACTTCTACAGGAACCGGTAGAGCACCCGACCTTAAGATCAAAGCCAGATCTTTTGCTTCTTCGGAAGTAAAATTACCGGTTATATTCCCTTCATATGTAATTCTGTCCTGTATTGTAGGAGCAGATTTTATAACTCCGTCTAAAACAATGGCAAGTCTGTTTCCAATATTTGCACCAGTCAATTCTCCAAACTTATTAGCTCCCTCACCACTAAATCTAAAACCAACAGCGGGTCTTCCAAAATTGTCAAATATTAATCTGGCGCTTGATATATATTCACCTGTAACTTCTGCTATCTCTTCTGTTACAAAGTATCTTTCATTTTCATTTCCAGTTTCTCCTGGATGAATTACAAAACCTTTTTGCAATAATTCATCTTCAGATATCACTTCCTTTGAAGCCAGCAGACTATCCTTAGACAAACCCGTTGAATCAACAATCTTAAATTGAAGCACAGCAGCTTTTTTGATTAAATCAACTATTCTTCCCCTGTCACGATCAGAAGCCCCCGGAATCTGAATTAATATTCTATTGTTACTGGACTTCTGTATAGACGGTTCAACAAGACCAATGTCTTTAACCCTATTTTCTATGACCTGACGTACCTGGTCAATGGAATTACTCTCTAATTCCGAAACGTATGAACCTTTAACAGATATCTTTATTTTTAGGTCGTCAGATTTTATGTCGGCAATATTACCAAAATTATCATTTGCAAAAACGGAAGCTTTTTCGAGATCACCCTTCGAGAAGAAATCGATTACTAGTTTGTTATTATCTACTCTGGCACCTTTTGTTAGGATTTTGTTCTTCGTTAAATCATTTAAAATTATTTCCTTGAAGGAAGTTAGCTCCTGATCAACTGCTTTATCAGTTTTAACACCCAGGAGCAAAAATATACCCCCTTTCAGATCAAGCCCGAGTCTAATCCCCTGACTAGGAAATGCTTTACTCCACCAGGACGGAAGTTTATCACCCATAAAAGTTGGAACCATTAACACAAAGGAGAGTAAAGTAACAAAAATTATAGTAATAATCCAACCTTTTGAAACTCTTCTCATTGAATTATTTCCCCCCTTTGGATTTAGTGTTTTCTTTTTCAGGGGTTACCACCGATGAGATTCCTGATCTAACCATCTGGACATTTATACCTTTAGCAATTTCCAAAGTTATTTCATCTTCGTTAACATTAATAACTCTTCCGTACATACCACCTGTTGTTAACACTTTATCCCCTCTTTTTACGTTTTTTAACATTTCGTTTCGTTCTTTATTTTGTTTTGTCTGGGGTCTAATAATTAAGAAATAAAACAATACAAATATTAAAACAAAAGGCATTATTGCAGCAAAGGACATCCCGGAAGATTCACCGCCTCCGGTTCCCGGAGGAGCACATGCAGAAATAAATAATATAGCAATTGTTAATGGATATAGTTTTTTCAACTCAAAACGACCTCCTTGGAAGTTTTATAACTTGAATAAAATTTACTAAACTCATTGTTTCTAATAGAATCTCTTATTTTCTTCATTAAAGCAGAATAAAAATATAAATTATGAAGAGTAAGAAGTCGGAGAGCAAGTATTTCACCTGCCATATATATATGCCTCAAATAAGATTTAGAAAAATTACTACATGTATAACAAAAACATTTATCATCCAAAGGACTGTTATCCTCTGCATATTGGGCATTTTTTATAACTACTTTTCCATTATTTGTAAAGAGAGTTCCGTTTCTTGCATTCCTTGTCGGGATTACACAATCAAATAAATCCACCCCTAAATAAACTGATTCCAGGATGTCTTCAGGCTTTCCGATTCCCATTAAATACCTTACTTTATCTGTTGGTATAATTTCAGTGCAACTTCCTGCAATCTCATAAGTCAAGTCCTTTTCTTCACCTATTCCGAGTCCACCTATTGAGTAACCATCAAAATCTATGTCTATAAGCTCTGTTGCTGATCTCTTTCTTAATTCCTTATAAATCCCGCCTTGTATTATTCCAAAAAGAGCATTCGAATTATTATTCTTGAATTTTTTAGATTCCCTAGCCCATTTCGTTGTTAAAGCTACGGATTTATCTGCGTATTCAAAGCTGGAATCATGCGGAGGGCATTCATCCAGACACATCATAATATCCGAATTCAAATTCTGCTGTATTTCAACTGATTTTTTAGGGGATAAAAAATGTTCACTCCCATCAAGATGTGATTGGAAGATAACTCCATCAGGGATTATCTTTCTTTTTTTTGCAAGACTCAATATTTGAAATCCACCGCTATCGGTTGCGATGGAATTGTTCCATGACATATACTTTTGCAGACCACCCATTTTTTTTATTACTTCCACGCCAGGTCTTAGATACAAATGATAGGCATTGGCAATTAATAATTTATAGCCTAGATCTTCTAAATCTTTTGGAGTCAGGGATTTTACCGTACCCTGTGTGGCCACAGGCATAAAAGCTGGTGTTTCAATTTCTCCATGGGATGTATAAATTTTGCCAAACCTGGCAAAACTCTCACTGTCCTTTTTTATTATTTCAAATTTGTACATTGATTGGATTCAAGATTAATCTTTAAAGTAGCAATAAGAACTAAAAATCTAACACATCTTTCATTGAATAAATTCCGGCACTTTTTCCAGGTAGCCATTTAACTGCTTTTAATACACCCGTGGAAAAATTATTTCTGCTGGTTGCCTTGTGAGTTAACTCAATTCTTTCGCCATCTCCTAAGAATAAAACAGTATGATCACCTACTACGTCCCCTCCACGCAATGTCTGAATTCCAATTGTTCCAGCTTCTCTTTTGCCAATATCTCCATATCTTTCAAAAATTGCTTTTTCATTAAAATCCACTCCAAGTCCATTTGCAACAGCTTTTCCCAAGCCAATAGCAGTTCCGCTTGGAGAGTCTACTTTATTTCTATGATGGGTTTCGACTATTTCTATATCATAAGAATTGCCAAGCAGTTTAGACATCATTTTAGAAACTTCGAAAAGCAGGTTAATTCCAATACTCATATTAGGAGAGATAACGCATGGAATATTCACTGCCAATTTATTAAATTGCTTTTGCTGATCTTCGGTAAAACCGGTAGTACCTATAACCATAGACTTATTATTTTCCACAGCAAATTTCAGATTATTAATTGTTACCTCTGGACTTGTAAAATCTACTATGATCTGGGCATTCTCCCCGGCAATTGAAATATCGTCGGAAATTTTAACATCAAGCTTATCAGATGTTAGTACATCCGAAATATCTTTTCCAATTGATTCATGCCCTTTTCTTTCCGTTGCACCAACTATTTCAATTTGATCATCATTAAGAAGCATTGCACCAATGCTTTTACCCATCCGACCTGAAATTCCAACTATTGTAACTTTTATCATAATATTATCCTGAATGAATATCTAAAAGGAATCACTGCAATTTTCAATACATTTATCTTTTGTAATTTTCCATAGATTTTCAACTATGGACAGATCGTATTGATTTCTGTAAATATTTCTGGAACGTTCAGTCTTCGAAGGAGATTTGAAATCTACTTCAACTTCTGCAACAACTATAGCGGTATCCCTATATAATTGAGTCCCAAGTATTCTATAGTTAATAATCTTAAGATCATAATCATTATAGATGGATTCAAATCTGCTAATATAACCCTGCTCATCCGAATTAATTATATATACTTGCTTATATGCGGACTTGAAGTTCCTGTTCTTTAATGCTTCTAAGAAATCTGAGACAACTGTTGTCGCTGAGTTTTTTGCTTCCACTTTCTTTGGAAATGTCCGCTGCTGTGGTTGGGTTACGCAGGAAACAAACGAAAGAAAAATAAAGATATTTAATAAAATAAATATTTTCATATAATAACAGTATTACCTTTGAGTTTAGAATAAGTAGTTAAAAAGTAAAATACAAGGATATTATAAATAGATAAAATAACTATTAAATGAGTATATTAAAAGTCCCTCCTAAAGTTAGATTATTTTTCGGAATTATTTTCAATAATAATATCAATCTTACTAACTGTTTAGGCATGTTAAAAGAAAAATATGGGGATATTATATTTGAAAGTACTGATCTAAATTTTAATTCTACAAATTATTATGAAAATGAAATGGGGGACAATTTATCAAGAAAATTTATTGCATTTAAAGAATTAATAGACAGAAACGACATAGTTAATATCAAGATATATGCTAATGATTTAGAAGAAACTCATTCAAATGACAATAGACGGACTATCAATTTAGATCCCGGATATATAGCTTCGGAACACATTATTCTTGCAACAGGAAAAGGATTTGCTCACAGACCATATCTGGGAAAAGGAGTTTATGCCGATCTAACATTGCTTTATAGAAAAAACAAATTTGAATTTTTAGATTGGACATATCCGGATTATAAAGATATTAATATTCAGAATATTTTTTTAGACTTAAGAAACGGATACTTGAGTGATTTAAAAAAAGGAAGTTTAAAATGAAAAGCATGACAGCTTTTGGCGAATCTTCAATAAATACAAAAATCGGGAAAGTTTTAATTGAAATTAAGTCTGAAAACCACAGATTTTTGGATTTGAAAATGCAAATTAGTGAACCTCTGAGCAGTCTTGAAACCATAGCTACAGAGATGATAAACAATGTGATTATACGTGGAAAAGTCAGGCTAAAAATCACATTGAATGAAAATCTGAATATTAAAACTTCTCTTAGAAAAGATAATTTTAATGAGAATTATAAAATATTAAACAAAATAAAAAATGAATTAGGTTTAAAAGAAGAGATAAAATTTGAACATATTTTAACTCTGGATGATTTGTTCAATACCGAGTTGAAATTCGATCTTTCTAAAACCACAAAAGATAAAATAGTCAATTGTATAAAAAGGGCTTTAAACAAATTTAATGTTAACAGGGAAATAGAGGGCAAAAAATTAAGTAAGGATATATTATCGAGAATTAAAAATATTAAACATATATTAAATAATATAAAGAAAAAAAGAAAATATTTTGCAAAAGAAGCATCAGCAAAAATCACTGAAAGAATTGAGAATCTTTTAAAAGATTCTCAAATTGATCAGACTCGAGTGATTCAGGAAGTTGCTTTCCTAACAGAAAGAAGTGATATATCCGAAGAAATTGTGAGGCTCGATGCACATATATCGAAGTTTGTCGACACTTCTAGCGAGAAAGGTTCTTTAGGAAAAGAATTAGACTTTTTAATTCAGGAAATGAATAGAGAATGTGGAACAATTTCAGCTAAATGCAAAGATGCAGACATCTCACACCTTACTATATCCCTTCGTTCCGAACTAGAAAAAATCAGAGAGCAAGTACAAAACATTGAATGATCCAGAAAAATATTTGAAACAAATAACATCTATGTTATGATTTCAACTCTCTTAGAACAGTCTAAGTACAATCCCTTAGGAGATGAATAATGAGCATTTTAGTGAATAAAGATTCCAAAATTATTGTTCAGGGTATAACAGGCAGCACCGGTTTATTCCATGCCACTCAATGCAGAGATTATGGAACTCAGGTAGTCGGAGGAGTTACACCTGGCAAAGGGGGGACAGATGTTGACGGATTTCCTGTATTTAATACTGTAAAAGATGCAGTAAGAGAAACAGGTGCCAACGTTTCTCTTATTTTTGTACCAGCCCCATTTGCAATGGATTCTATACTAGAGGCAATCGATGCTGAAGTAGAACTGGTTATATGCATAACTGAAGGGATCCCGACATTAGATATTGTAAGAATTAAGGAATATATGAGAGACTCTAATTCAAGACTTGTCGGACCAAATTGTCCAGGGGTTATCACACCAGGAGAAGCAAAAGTTGGAATTATGCCAGGTTATATTCATAAACCGGGTCGAGTAGGAATTATCTCAAGAAGCGGAACACTTACTTACGAAGCTGTTTGGCAATTAACAAACCTTGATATTGGACAATCTACTTGCCTCGGCATAGGAGGAGATCCTGTTATTGGAACGACATTTATTGATGCACTAACTTTATTTCAAGATGATCCAAACACCGACGCAGTTATTATGATTGGTGAAATTGGTGGCTCCGATGAAGAAGAAGCGGCAGAATATATAAATGATAACTTTAATAAACCAATTGCAGCCTTTATCGCAGGGGCAACAGCTCCGAAGGGAAAAAGGATGGGACATGCCGGAGCGATTATTTCCGGAAGCTCGGGGAGCGCGGAAGACAAATTCAGGGCTCTAGAAAATGCAGGAGTTGTTACATGCAAAAGTCCGGCTGAAATGGGGCATGCGTTAAAAGAAGCAATGCAATAAATTCTCTTTTCTACACGAATACAATTTCCAAATTAATCTTTAATAGATTTTTACATACTGTAATATTTTAATATCATGGCTTTAAAATATTTCGAGCTCGAAATATATAATAATCTTTTAAGTACAATTGCTGAAGAAATGGGATCGGTTCTTATTAGAGCCGGCTATTCCCCTAATATAAAAGAAAGACGTGATCTTTCCTGCGCAATATTCAATTCAAAAAGTGAGATGATTGCCCAGGCCGCGCATATTCCCGTTCATCTCGGATCAATGTCATTTTCCACCCGGGCAATAGTTGAGAACAAGTCTATAAAAATAAAAGAAGGTGACATCTTTATTCTAAACGATCCTTTTAAAGGCGGAACACATTTGCCTGATATAACCTGCATCTCCCCTGTTTTCATTAAAAATAAACTTGAATTTCTTCTTGTATCAAGAGCTCACCATGCTGATATTGGTGGAAAAACACCTGGATCCATGCCTTTATCAAATACAATACATGATGAAGGGTTAATTATTCCACCCACTAAAATATGTTCTAATGGAAAAATCAACAAAAGAATATTCAACAAGATCATAAACTCCACCAGAAATCCTACGGAAAGAGAAGGTGATTTTCATGCACAGATCGCTTCGCTGAATATAGGGAAGAAAAGAATATTAGAACTTGTTAAAAAATACTCAATTAAAACTGTAAAAATGGCATCTGAAGAACTGGTTAATTACAGTGAAAAATTAATGCGTTCTGTAATAAAAACAATTCCTGATGGCAAATACAGGTTTAAAGACTATCTTGACGATGATGGTTTTGGAACCAAAAATATCCCCATTAAAGTATTAATAGAAATTTCAGATGACCAGGCAATTATTGACTTTAGTGGCTCATCAAAAAAAGTTGAAGGGTGCCTCAATGCTCCGTTCAGTGTTACAACTTCAGCAGTTATTTATTGTTTTCAGTGTCTGGCACCTAAGAATACTCCGCTAAATTCTGGACCCCTTAGGGCTATTAATATAAAAGTTGAAAACGACTCAATTTTAAATGCTAAATATCCAAATGCGGTAGTTGGAGGTAATGTTGAAACATCCCAGAGGATTGTTGATGCTGTTTTCGGAGCATTATCAAAAGCTATACCCAACAAAGTTCAAGCTGCAAGTAACGGATCAATGAATAATATCACCTTTGGAGGAAAAACCGATAATATAAACGAATATACATATTACGAAACTATTGGTGGAGGAATGGGAGCCAGAAGTGGATTGCATGGTATAAGTGGCATTCAAACGCACATGACAAATACCTTGAACACCCCTATTGAAGCATTGGAAAGAGAACTTCCAATAATGATTGAAAAATATGCTATTAATAAAAATTCAGGGGGTAAAGGAAAGTTTAAGGGAGGCAACGGAATTATAAGAGAATATAAATTCTTGAATGATTCAAAAGTGACAATTTTATCGGAGAGAAGAGTGAATGAACCTTGGGGAATCAAAGGTGGGGAAAACGGGAGCACTGGCAAAAATATATTATTTAGAAATAAATCTAGATCAATAATCCCCGCCAAATGTTCATTTGATGCACATACCGGAGACATTGTAAGAATTGAAACTGCTGGTGGAGGAGCTTGGGGCAAATCCCCTTAATAATGAAAATGTCTAATCCAATATTAGATAATGTGGATATTATCCCAGCGCAACATAACGGTGAAACCATTTACTATCTAAAAGATATTGAGATCGGATCAAACAAGCTTATTCCGCTTACACAATTAGGTCTTTATATTATTAGTCATTTTGATGGTAATTATTCGACGGAACAAATCCAGAAATTAATAGATGACAGAATTAATCTTAAGGTAGACTTAAATGATATTAATAGTTTGGTAAATCTACTAGATGAAAATTATCTATTGATAAACCAAAGATCTAAGACACACAAAAACAAACTGGAAAAAGAATATCTGGAATCATATATCAGACCCTCTGCTCATGCTGGACATTCATATCCCGACAACAAAGACGAATTAAATGATCTAATAGAAAATTTTTATAAAAATGCCGGGCTGAATTTAAAAAACAGAACTAAAGGTAGAAAAGTTAAGGGAATTATTTCACCACATATTGATTTTAACAGGGGTGGAAAATCCTTTTCGAAGGCCTATTATGAACTTTCAGATTCTACAGCCGATACTTTTTTAATTTTTGGAACATCTCATTATCCAAAAACAAATAACCCTTTTATTTTGACTAAAAAGCCTTTTAATACCCCGTATGGAACTGTCGATATATCAGAAGAATTCATAAATGAATTAGAAAAGTTATGTGACTGGGATATTTTTGATGGGGAGATTTCTCATAAAAATGAACATTCTTTGGAATTTCAAATTGTTTTTCTTCAGCATTTGTTCAAAAATGAAAAAGAAATTAAAATAATCCCAGTATTATGCAATTCCTATCATGATTTTGTCCAAGATGGTAAATCTCCATATTCTGATTATAAAATTTCAAAATTTCTTCAAAATATCCGACACCTTATTAAAATTTCAGCCACAGAGATATGTATGATCGCTGGTGTTGACATGGCGCACGTTGGCAAAAAATTTGGAGATAACATAGAAATAAATAATGAAATCCTTGAATGGATTGAAAAAGAGGATAAAGATTGTTTAAATCATGTAAAGAATATTGATCCTGACAGTTTTTATAATTCTATAGAAAAAAATAAAGATAATAGAAAAATTTGCGGTCTTTCTTCAATATATTCAATGCTAAAAACAATTAATGCAGATAACTGCAAAATTTTAGACTACGATAAAGCTCTCGAACCAGATACCGGCTCAGTTGTAACCTTTGCAAGTGCTGTATTTTATTAGAAGATATTATGAATAAATTTTTTACAATAGATGCACATCAAGATATAGCATTTCATCTAAGCTATTATAATAGGGATTTTGTTAATCCGAAAAAACCCTGCATGATCACATTACCGGGTCTAAAAGAAGCTGGTATCAGGGTAGTTTTCAACACAGTTTTTATTCACCCGAAGTTTAAACCTACAAAGTCAGTAGAAAATGCTATGCTTCAACTTGATCTATACGACGAATTATACAATCAGTATCCTGAAGATGTTACTCAAATAAATACTATTTTTGATCTTGAGAATTTAAAGGATAATGAAAAAATAGGATTTTTAACTTTAATGGAGGGTGCCGATCCAGTCAGAAAGCCTGAAGACCTTTATGAATTTTATGAAAGAGGGGTAAGAATTTTAGGTCCCACATGGAACAACAAAAATATCTATGCTTCAGGTCCGGACACTGATGAAGGCCTTTCAGATCTGGGTTATGAATTAATAAATATTATGAATGAGTTATCAATAACGCTTGATTTGTCACATTTAAATGAAAAATCCTTTTGGCAGGCAATCGATAGTACACAATTTATACCTGTAGCAACTCACTCAAACGCAAGAG
>JABAOE010013382.1_pt3 | contig 25221 bp, 27 predicted proteins | sample 7062141 | NCBI WGS metagenome assembly JABAOE01 (sample SAMN14538627, study PRJNA623070) | marine sediment metagenome | biome: marine biome [ENVO:00000428]; feature: marine pelagic biome [ENVO:01000023]; material: deep marine sediment [ENVO:00002113] | place: India: Gulf of Khambhat ... | reverse complement strand
GCCACTGGTGAGTTGCCGGATGTCGTCCTTCGCCGCGGGCTTGCCATCGACCGTCCCCCCCGAACACGATTACACCTGGCGCAGGATCGCTTGCATCCAACCACACCCGCGCCACGCCGAACCGCACACAGTAGATGAAAAGCCAACCCGCGATTGCTGTTTAGTTTCGCGGCCGCATCAAACGCACTGTGGTTGCGGGTGGTTTTGATGACAACTTGTGACTTGGCTTCAAAGCGATGAAAATACAGTCTCCAAGTCGCCTGGAGGTTTGGTTGAAGGACTGCTTCAGGAACTGCAAAATGCCACACATCGAGCACGTTCCACATCGCCCGGTCAAACGGCACTTCGAACGAGCCGTTACCAAATGACAGTTACACAAACGGATCAAATTCTTGGTTTTTAGCTACTACAGCAAGCTCAGCGCGAGGCAGCAAAGCATTTACCGTCAAAGCGACGAGATCAAGCAGTTGCGCCTGCCACAACCAACTGAGCTGCACCCGCACGTGATTGAACTCGAACCGGCGCTACAGTCGGAAAAGCGCCTCGAGGTCGAACGCTTGTGCCAGCACATCGCTGATGGCATTGTGTCGCAACTCAAAGCGCCACCAGTTGGCGTGCAGGTGCTGACGGCACGACCGTCGGATGACTGGGGCGAACTACACGGCCTTTACCTGCCTGAAGATGATGGCAACGCCGCTAAAATCCAGGTGTGGATGCGCACCGCAAAACATAAACGCGTGGTGGCCTTCCGCAGCTTTCTGAGGACGCTACTGCACGAACTCTGTCACCATCTCGATTACGAGTTTTTCCATTTTCCTGAAACCATGCACACGGAAGGTTTTTACAACCGGGAATCGAGCTTGTTTCATCAACTCGTGCCGGGAGCACGGCCCAAGAAAACGCCTGCGGCCAGTCGCCGCAGGGCAGCAAAATAAATCGTTTAAATCGATAATTCGTGTAAACGTATAACTTGTCCAAACCGATGAACCGCCCAAACCAATGATCTGGTTACAAAGCTTACTCGCAGTCGGCTTGCTGACTGCCGCCATTTTTGGCTGGGTGTTCATGCGGCGCAAGCTGCGCGGCGACGAAACACCACTATTGGCAGGCCGACGGAGAAAACGCTCAGAACAACAGGGCGAAAACGAACTGGAAGCATTCATCGCTGCCTACCGGGAAGGCAAGATCGACCCGATGCAACTCGCCAGCGGCGAGGACGGTGTCGATGCGGCGCTGGCCAAGGTGCAACCGGCGACGGCAGGTTTGGCCGCAACCGCTGCTGGCGGTGGCGATAGCACGCCAGCGACGCCGGCGATAGCACTGGTCATCCCGGCCGCAGCACCCGCGCCCGCCGCAACCACTACGACGCCGGCAAGTGCTGCCCCCACACCACTTTTGCGCCCGGAAGTAAAGCTCGCCTATTTAACCTTCCGTAGCGGACTGCGCGACCACCATGTGTTCCCCAACGTGCGGCTTGGTGACCTTGGTTACGGAGTGGCGGTCGGCACGGTTGACTTGCTGATCTGCGATCCGTCATTCAAATATGTTGCAGCGGTCGACGTTGGTACCGGCGACAAGCCCGACGACGCGCCGAAGTCGATGTTCCTGAACCGGGCCGGTATCAATCACCTGACGCTATCAACCAAATCAATGCCGAAACCGGCGCAACTGCGCGAACTCATCTACGGCAAAGCCACTGGCTGACAACAAAAAAGCCGCAGCGACCTGCGGCTTTTTGCAGGCGGTCGATTGACTAAATTACATTGTCGAGTCGACTTCGGCCACCGGGCACAGCACTTGTAGCGCCTCGTCGTAACACCAGTGGGTGTTGAAGCCGTTGTTGCGCTTGACGCACTCATATGTGTATTTGCCCATCTCGTCGGTCCACTTGCAATCTTTGTACTTGAGCATGGTGCGCTCGCGCTCGATGGTGCCACGCAAGTTCTCCTCGCCTTGGCGGGCGGCACGCTTGCGCGCCTGCTGCTGGTTTTCCTCGACCGGTGCCGCGGCGGCCTCGTTGTCCGGCTGCGGCTCGACAGCTTGTCCGGGAAGCGGATCGGGCTTGCAATTCGCCTCGACCGTCTCGTCAAAGCACAGGTGCGCGTTGAACCCGTTGTTGAGTTTTATGCACTCATACAGATCCTTGCCCATCTGGTCAGTCCACCCACAGCCTGCGTAGCGCGACATGGCGCGCTCGCGCTCGTTGGTGCCCATCGCGAGGGTCAACGATGCCGTAAACACTCCAACCATGGCCAGCACTGCCGCCAACGGCTTTACCAACCGGAACTTGTCGAAAATATGCATATTGAAATTTCCTCAGAAAACAGCTCAGCCTCGCGATGCCTAAGGGCCCTGGGCGGGGCAGGCAGACTACGCACAACCAATCGGCTGTAGAAGTGACATTCTATATCCAAAGGCAGAAGCGCACGAAAGCGCGTTAGCGGGGATCGGAGCACCAATGCCAACGCCGCGAACAACCTGTTCACCATGCCTGCAATCGGCTCACTCATTGAACATGAAGCGCAGCCGCAGATAGCGGCGCCCGGTCAGATCCTTGGTTTCGGAAAGTTTCTCACCCTCGTATTCTGCTTCGACCGTGTAGCGCCCGCCGATGACATCAACAAAGAACAACGGGCCTTCGGATTTGGCCTGCAAGATCACATTGCCACCAACATCGCGCACGGTGACGTCGACACCCTGTATTGGTTCGTCCTGCGACTTGTCGAGCAGAACGATATGAACCGGGAAGCGCCGGGCGAGCTTGTCCATGTCGTCTTTCTCTTCCTGCGTCATTCCCCCGGTCACATAGCGCACGCCCCGTTGTTTGAGGATCTCGACCTCCGCTGTGGCGCTGGGCGGCAACACACCGACGCCAAGCAACAGGGTAACGACAAAAACCATTCGCTTCATCAGCTTTGCTCTCTTGTTAAGTTGAATCATGATGGCTCAACTGCCTGTTCGATTCGTTTGCGGGCCTCAGGTTCACTCAATCCGCCCACCAATCCGACTTTGGCAAACCAGAACTCGACCGGGGTGGCATCAATCTTTATCAAGACCGCCATGGAATCGCCCGCACCACCTGCCCGGTGACGGAAGAACAGGCGAGCCCGATCTGACCGGGCCGCACTGATTGTGCCGCCACCGCCAGTCGCCGCGCAATCCAATCGCGAACCCCCGAGCGGTTAATGATCTGCTGACAGATTTCATTGCTCTGCTCCCGCGTTCGCCGCCGCACCGGCTTCCCCGGTTCCGCGCCTGAAGCAGCGCACGATGTCGACAAACGTGTCGCGCGTGCCGAAACCACCCGCTTTCGTGACCAGATAGATGGGTCGCCCGCTCCACTCGAAGCGCGAAAACGGGATGCCGGGCATCAAGTTGCCGCACACATCGAGCACGTCGCAAGCAGACTCTTCGAGCACGGCAATGGCAGTGTCGCCGCCCGTCACCACTATTGCTTCCGCACCTAAGCGAGCAACCATCGCCAATCCGGCCTGTGCCAGACGCTGCGCTACGACATTGGCTGGTGCAATCTCCCCGTCCGGATCATCGGTGGCCAGCAGCGCGACCTGCGCGGCAGGTCTCGCTTCGATGCTCGAGCCGACCACGCCGTTCGGTGCATCGATCACGATTGTATGTGGCTCGCGCTGCAGCCGTTCGACCTGCTCGCGGCTGCGTGCTGCTCGCGAGCCAATCACAAACACGATCGGGCCAGGCGTCGCCGAAACGACGCTCGCCTCGCCGTTATTGCCTTGCAGGCGATCGGCCAGGATCTCGCCGAGCCCGGCGGAACCGACCAACAGGGTCCGATGCAGTCGAGCGCTGGCCCGGTCGAACAACTCCACCATGTGCTCACCATTCTCGGCATCGGCGATGACCACGCCGGCATCCACCGATGGCAGCGCCTGGCCTGAGTGCCAAGTGCTGACCTGTTGCTGGCCAATCGCCGCAGCAAACACCTCATTTAACGGATCCAATGGCGGCGGTGACAGCGCGTCGTGAGCAAACCCGGTTTGCGCCAGCGGCACGCCCTCGACATGCACCACACCATTGATCACGGTTCGGCCCTGCGCCGGAAACGCCGGGGCAACCAACGCCACTTTTCGGCCAGACGCCTGCATCAGTGCCAGTGTTTCGGCGACGACACTGCCGCGCAAGGTCGAATCGACTTTCTTGTAGACATGATCAAAGTGCTGGCTGGCGAACCGCGCGGTACAACGCCGCACTTGTGCATCCGCTTCCTCGGGCGGCAGATGGCGCGACGAGGTATTGATCGATACCACCTGTGCTTCGCGAACGACTTGCGGGTCGCATGTCACTGGTCGGGCAACCACTTTTGTCACAATGCCCCGCGCTGCAAACGCACCAGCGGTATCGAGGGCGCCGGTCAAATCGTCAGCCACGATCAGCAGCCGCGCCGCCGGCTCGCTGGCCACGCTTACCCGGCCTGGTTATCCGCCATGCGCCGCGCGTAGGCAATGGCCGATTTCATGTTGGCGTTGTTGGCGATACCCTTCCAGGCAATGTCGAAGGCGGTGCCGTGATCGACCGAGGTGCGCCGGATCGGCAAGCCCAGACTGACGTTGACGGTCTCGTCGAAGGCAATCAGTTTGGTCGGGATGTGGCCCTGGTCATGGTACTGGGCGACGACCAAATCGAATTCGCCTCTGAGTGCCCGGTAAAAGACGGTGTCGCCAGAGATCGGCCCCTGCACATCAATGCCTTCTTTTCTCGCCGCCGCGATCGCCGGCGCAATACGCGTCTGTTCCTCGTCACCGAAAATACCGCCTTCACCACAGTGCGGGTTGAGCCCGGCCACGGCAATGCGCGGACGTTCATGGCCAAGTTCGATGAAATGGGCGTGACCGGCACGAATGGTATCGAGCACGCGCTCAACAGTCGGCTTCACCGCCGCATTGCGCAACGACATGTGGGTGGTGACGTGCACGGCATTGAGCCTGTCCCCGGCCAGCAGCATGAACGAGGATTTGGCGCCGGTGAGATCAGCCAGCAGTTCGGTGTGGCCATCGTAATGATGCCCGGCCGAATGCAGCGCCGCCTTGTTCAGCGGCGCCGTGACGATTACCGAAATATCGCCGGCGAGACATAGTTGGACTGCCTTCTCAACATAGCGATAGGCGGCTTCGCCGCCGGCCGCGCTTTGTTGGCCATCAACGATCTTGTCCTGATCCCTGGTGGCGACGTGCAGCACCGGCACCTGGCCATTGCTGGCGTCCAGTCCGGCAACCAATGACAGCTTCGTTTCGCACAGCGCGTCAGCCCGACGCAACAGGTCAAAGTTGCCAATGACCGCCGACCGGCTGCGCGCCTCGTCCGACATTTCCGCCAGTGTGGTAACGATGATTTCCGGCCCCACGCCGGCCGGATCACCCATTGTGATCCCGATCCTGCTGCTTTTCACGTTGTTGATTCCTCGAGATGCAACTCGATCTTCATTCTCAAAATCTAATTTGCGGCCGGTACCCAGCCGCAAAAAACCAGTGGCAGCTCAGGCCGATTCTTCCAGCGCGTCGGCAGAGCTGGCGATACGTACATCGGCCGCTGTAGCGAGCGTGCCGCCGGCATTCTCGATGAGCCTTGCCGCCTCTTCGACCAACTGCACGTTGGTGCTCTCGCAACCGAACGGCGCGTCCTCGAGACCAACGCGCACATGGCCACGCTCCGCCACCGCCCGTGGCACCAGCGGCATTACGTCAACGTCAAGACCAGAGATCATCCAGTTACAACCGGGTGCAACCTGATCGAGCAGATTCAGGTAGGCAGTCATGCCGTAATCCTCCGGCGGGAAACCAAATGTGTAACCGCGCGAGAACATCAGCCGGTAAATCGGATCAGGGCAGCTCTCACGCCAATGCAGGCTTGCGCCAAGCCGCAAAAAACCAGGCTCATAAATGGCATAACTCGGATGAAACCCGTAGCGCCGGGCAAGCTGCAGCCCGTGCCGGATGTCTTCTTCGGAATTAATGTAGACAAAACCGAGTTTGTCCTGTTTCAAATCGTTGTAATGGGAAAAGTTGCACGAGCCCGGGTCAACAACCCCCCACTCGAGCAGTTTGTTTTTGGCTAACTCTTCGATGTGAGCATAGCGCTGTTGCGGCGAACTTCCGTCCTTGATCGGGTTGAGGCCCGCCGCNNCGCCGGCACGGTTGGATACACGATCGCGTCGACTTTGGTGCGAATGCCCTCGATGATGCGGCGGTAAAGTTCGGGGTCGTCTTTTTGCTGCCCGCTCGCCTCATCGTAGGCGTGAACATGGACAACCGAGGCGCCGGCCTGGACGCAGGCAACACCCTGCTCGACGATTTCTTCAACACTGACCGGTATGCCGGGTTGCCGAGCCCGGGTCCAGGCGCCGTTGAGTGCGACCTCGAGCCAGGTTTTTCCAATTGCTTCGTGCATTACGCCCCCTTCTAAAAGTGCTGCCCGTCAGGCAACGATTTCCACGTCCAGTTCGGTCGTCAGGCCTTCGACACGTCCAATCAATTTGTCGCCCGGCACGATGGCACCAACACCAGCCGGCGTACCGGTAAAAATCAGGTCCCCCGGCTCGAGCCGGTAGTACTGCGACAGGAAGCTAATCGTGTCGGCCACGCTCCAGATCATCTCAGATAAATCGCCGTGCTGGCGCAATTCACCATTAACCTCAAGTGAAATCCTGCCGGTTGCATGATGCCCATGACTGGCAACAGGAGAAATGGCAGTGATTGGCGCCGACTGGTCAAACGACTTGCCGAAGTCCCACGGTCGCCCCAGTTTTTTTGCGCCTGACTGCAAATCACGGCGCGTCAGGTCCAGTCCGACCGCGTAGCCGAACACGTGACCGAGCGCTTCGACTACGGCAATGTCACAGCCACCACCGTGCAACGCCACCACCAGTTCGATCTCGTGGTGCAGGTCCCTGGTGCCCGGCGGATATTTCACCGGACCACCGCCTGGCACGATGGCATCGGCTGGCTTCATGAAGAAAAACGGCGGTTCGCGATCCGGATCTTTTCCCATCTCGCGGGCATGCGCTGCGTAGTTTCGGCCAACACAATAGATTCTCCGCACCGGAAACAGCGCTTGCTGCCCGATGACGGGAATGGCCGGTAGCGGTGCCGGCTCGAAAACGTAACGTTGTGCTGAACTCATGCAAGTGATCACGGACATCGTCTGCTCGCCAGCGGCACACCACCGCCCCGCTAAAGGCCGGTGAGGCACAAGCGACCAATGCTTGGGGGGAAACGCATCCTGAAAAAAGGTTGCGATTATCGCATAACCGCCAGTTGTTCAACGGCGTGAAATACATCGGCATGGCGCACCCGGCACAACGCGATTTTTCGGCTGCGCGAGGTTGGCCTAACAGCGTTGCCGAGATAGCGAGTACACAATTTTTGTCCGCGGTGAATCATGCGGCGTCAGTCTCCGCGGGAGTACTCAAATGGATAGTGAGATCACTGCGCACAAGACTGCGACAAGCCAGAATGATCCCCCGCTCGCGCTCCACTGGCGAGAGCGCTCCGTCGGAAAAGGGCAGCGCCTCCACCTGGCCAGCGACCAGCTGGCATTTGCAGGCGCCACAATTACCACTCTGGCAGCTGTAGGCAAATCGGACACCGCGGGAAAGCAATGCCGTGAGCAGTATTTCGTTCTGCTCGACGGTAATGCGCCTGTTGCTGTTCTCGATGAGGACCGTACAAGGCATGGCGATCATTATGTCAGGGTGCCCGGCCGGCTACCGGGCCACGCATCCGCAATCGTTACTCGAATTCGCGCACGGTCGCGCGCCGGCTCTTGACAATGCCGCGCCTTTTTTTCTGTTCAACGCGTTTGCGTTTCGCCGCGCGGCTCGGCGCTGTTGGCTTGCGCGCCTTCGGCGACCGCGCCGCGGCGGACAGCAGTTCCACCAACCGCTGCAGTGCATCCTCACGGTTGCGCACCTGCGAGCGAAACCGGCGTGCCTGAATCACCAAAACGCCATCGGAACTCAACCGGTGGCCAGCGAGCTTGCGCAAGCGCAACTTGACATCGCTGTCGATGCCGCTGGTTTGCGTCACGTTGAAACGCAGCTCAACAGCAGAAGACACCTTATTGACATTCTGGCCACCAGGACCGGAGGCGCGCACAAAATGCCACTGCAGTTCATTTTCGGACAGTGAAATTTTGTCGGTTACCCGAATCACCAATAGCCCTTCCATAGCTGTACAAAACGTTCACAACGCGGCCCGTTTTGCGAATCGCGGATTGTGCGGCGCAACAATGATCGATACGGTTAAGAAAAACAAGAAAAAATGACATTGGCAGCAGTGCGTCTCTCTTGCCAATCGTCACTGTAAACGATACATTGGCACCCCTGTCGTTACCGACGGTGCTGGAAGTACAGCAAAACTCATGTTCCCAACATGGCTTGATGTGCTCCCCAGAGCGTAATGACACCTAGGGATTTAAATCCTAATTGATGGGTCAAGTCCCCGAAAAAGGGTGCTATCCCATTTCCTAAAACACTTCGGGAGAGAGTCATATGACACGTTGGACAAGTGCAGCGGCTGTTAAAGCCATTTCTGCTGCAGCCTTCGTCGGCTTTGCTTCCCAGGCCGTAGCAGCTGACGTTACCTGGGACAGGCTTCTGAATGCCGACAAAGATCCAAACAACTGGATCATGTATCACAAAGACTTCACCGGCTGGCACTTCAGCGGCCTGGATCAAATCAACACCAGCAACGTCAGTAACCTGCGTCTGGCCTGGCAGCACACGCCAGGTCAACAGAAGCGCGGTATCCAGTCGTTCCCCTTGGCAGTTGACGGCGTGCTTTACTACACCAACACGTCAGGGTCGATCTGGGCACTGAACGGCGCAACCGGTCAGCCAATTTGGCACCATCAGGCCAAAATCGACCAGGAGCGCGCCGAAGGCACGTTCTACAACCCGTACAACCGTGGTCTCGCCATCGGTCATGGCCACGTTTACATGGGTACGACTGACGGTCGCGTGATCGCCCTGGACAAGAACGACGGCAGCGTCGCCTGGGATAACGAAATCATGTCGGTCGCCAAGGGCAACAAGGGCTTCACCGGCGCCCCGGTGATCGTCAAGGACATGGTCATCCTTGGCGCCAATGGCGGTGAGCTGTCTGGCTGCTGTGGACCGATCTTTGCCATTGACGCAGCCTCGGGTGAAGTTCGTTGGCAATTTGACACCATCGGCGGCGATCAGCGTTCGCGCGATTCCTGGGGCAATGACTCCTGGAAGATCGGTGGCGGCGGTGGCTGGATGACCGGCTCGTACGACGCCGCACAGAATACCGTGTGGTGGGGTACCGCCAACCCGGCGCCTGACTACGACTACATTGGTGAAGACTGGATGAACGCTGGTCCGCGTCCGGGCACGAACCTGTACAGCTCCTCGGTCGTGGTGCTCGATGCCGACACCGGTGAACTGTCTGCCTACTTCCAGGAACTGCCGCACGATGCTTGGGACTTCGACTCGGCAACGGGCGAATTCCTGCTGATGGAAAAAGGCGGCAAGCGCTACATGGTTCACCCCAACAAGGGCGGCATCATGTTCATTTACGACCCCGACTCCATCGGCGGTGGTAATGAGCTGGCCGTGGTCAACGCCTACATGGTCGGTGAGACCTACAACTACATCAAGGGCGTAACCCGCGATGGTCGCTTGGTTGGTCGCCGTGAGCTGCCAGAAGGCAAGCACACCGATGTCTGCCCGGCGATTGACGGTGCCCTTTCCTGGAATACCGGCGCATTCAACCCGAATCTGGGCCTGCACTACTTCGTGACCCAGGAATTCTGCTTCGACATCGAAGTGATCAATTCGGAACGTCCCGACGATTACTCCGGTCAAGCCTACTTCGGCGCCAGCTGGACCTCCAAGGCACCCAAGCAAAGAGTTGACGGCACTCCGGTTGACTCCGCTTACGGCACGCTGCAGGCACGTGACCCGCTGTCCGGCAAGATGAAGTGGCGCGTCGAGTTCAAGTACCCGGTACTTGCTTCTCTGATGGCCACCAAGGGCAACCTGGTTTTCGTACCGGGCGCCGACGGCATGTTCATGGCGTTTGATGCGCGCAACGGCAAGCTGCTGTGGCAACACAACAACGGTCTCGGCCACCACGGTGGCGTAATCTCCTACATGGTCGGCGGCAAGCAGTACGTCGCTGTCGTGACCGGCTGGGGTTCACATGTATCGGGTAACTTCCCGGGTCTGTTCGGTGAGCCATTCACCAGCATGCCGACTGACGGTGGTAACCTGATGGTGTTCTCGCTCTGATTTGAGAAGGGTTAAGGCCCGCGAAATCAGGCAGCACTAAATGGATAGGGCGGGGTTTGTCCCCCGCCCTATTTTTTTAATCCCATGTTATCAGCCGACTTGTAAACCCTTCCATACCTCAACCGTTAACAACATTGAAAGCCATGCGGAGCATTCAAACAGGACAGTCGAGCAAGATGCGGGAGAGCGTGATGTTTGAAATAACCAGGCTGGGGCGAATCGCCGCGTCCCTGATCATTTCGGTGGCGCTTGTTTCGATCCCTTCGATCACGGTGGCCGACGAAGACCCTACCGAGGTCGCGGCGGCGTTTGTGGACCAGAAATACTTTTTGCAAGGTAGCAACGTGAAGCGTCTTTTCGCAACACGCTGCAGCTGGTGCCATCAAGGCTATGGTATGAATGGAGCTGATGGGCCACGGCTCGCCGGAACAAAAACATCACGTGAGCGGGTGATTGAAACCATCTCGAGAGGCAAAACGCCGATGCCCGGTTTTCGCAAGCAACTCAAGGAGTGGCAAATCGAATCACTGGCCGACTACATCAAAGCGTTACCCGACGAATAAGGTGTTCGCTTCCACGCGAAAAAAAAGCGGTCAAGCAAGACCGCTTTTTTTGCGTCCACGCACGCGCTCAGCGACGTTCCAGCTTGAACTTGATCGGGAAACCGTCGTACTCACCTTTGCCCTTCAGAGTTTTTCCATCGTCGCTTAATTTGGTCTTTGCCACGAATGCGCCGTGGCCACCACCAGATGCGCTGAACCGGAAGCTGGTCGCATCTTTCTCAACGTCAGAAAGCACAACTTCGTCTCCGGTAAAATTATCGAGGTTAGTCATCTGAATCACGCCGGTGCCATTGGCACCAATTTGCAAGGTCATCATGCCGCTGGTCATGCCGCGATACCACGGCCCCGACCAGGAGCCGGTCAAATCATCGGCCGCTGCAGTAACGGTCCAGCTTGACCACAACGCACCCAGCGCAGCCATTAGCCACATCTTTCGCATAAACATCCTCCGCCCAACACAAAAACCCGCCACGTGGCTATTGCCTATCATACCGGCCCGCACGCGATAGCCGAAGATGATCCGACAAGCTGACCGGTCAAACGTTCGGCATTCAGGTGCCGGACTCATCTGCCGCCAGCGCGCTTAATCGTGATTACGCGGCAGCGATGCTAGCCACCGTATAATCGTGAGGTTCATTTCAGCCAGTTGATCATGAATTTTTGCAGCAACTGCGGCGCACCCACAAAACAACGGATTCCGTCTGGAGACACCCTGCCGCGTGCCGTTTGCGACCAGTGCAACACAATCCACTACGAGAATCCGAATCTCATCGTTGGCTGCATTCCGGAATGGGAAAATCGCATTCTGCTGTGCAAACGCGCGATCGAACCACGCCTGGGGCTGTGGACTGTACCGGCAGGATTCCTTGAAAACGGCGAAACCACCGCAGGTGGCGCCCAACGTGAAACCCTGGAAGAGGCTAACGCGCGCGTCGACATCATCGCCCCTTACGCGCTATACAACATCCCCCATATCAATCAGGTCTACCTGCTGTTTCGTGCAAAACTGCTCGACTTGAGTTTTTCGGCCGGCGCAGAAACACAACAGGTCGACCTGTTCAACGAGGACGATGTGCCGTGGGATAAGCTGGCTTTCGCCACGGTGCGCAATACACTGCGCCACTATTTTTCCGACCGGCAAAACGGCGAATTCCGTTTTCACATGGGCACAATCGAACCGATGCCCGCGACAAGGGATTCGTCTTACCCGGTTTAGCTCGCCGAAAAGCGCCGCATCCGTTCGCAACGCGGGCCCGCGATCCAGTCGCGGGCCCGGTCACATGATTTACCAGCTTGCTTCGCTACTTTCCGGAGAACTGGAAATCTTGTGGATGGAAAGATCCGAGCCCTTGAACTCGTCTTCCGGATCGAGCCGGATACCGACCACTTGCTTGAGAATCCCGTAAACGAGGAAACCGCCAATCAGCGCGACGCCAATTCCCAACAGCGTACCCACCAGTTGCGACATGAAGGATACGCCGCCGAGGCCGCCAAGAGCCTTCGTGCCGAAAATACCGGCGGCGATTCCGCCCCAAGCACCACAGATGCCGTGCAGCGGCCAGACGCCGAGCACATCATCAATTTTCCAGCGGTTCTGGGTTACCGTGAAGAAGACAACGAACAAGGCACCAGCTATCGCACCAGTCACCAGCGCGCCGAGCGGATGCATGATGTCCGAACCGGCACAGATGGCAACCAGACCCGCCAAGGGACCATTGTAAACGAAGCCGGGGTCATTGCGGCCAACAAACAGGGCCGCCAGCGTGCCACCTGCCATTGCCATGAGCGAGTTAAGCGCGACCAAGCCGCTGATGCCGTCCAGTGTCTGCGCCGACATGACATTGAACCCGAACCAGCCAACGGTCAGCATCCAGGCGCCCAGCGCCAGAAACGGGATGCTCGAGGGCGGATGGGCTGACATTCCACCACCGTCTTTGTAGCGGCCTCGGCGCGCACCAAGCAGCACCACCGCCGCCAGCGCGATCCAGCCGCCCATGCCATGGACCACCACCGAGCCGGCAAAGTCACGCATCGGCGCACCGAACGTCGACTCGAGCCATGCCTGCACACCATAGTTGCCGGCCCACACGATGCCTTCGAAAAACGGGTAAATGAGCGCAACCAGCACGGCACTGGCCACCAGCTGCGGATAGAACCTCGCGCGCTCGGCAATGCCGCCGGAAATGATGGCCGGAATGGCTGCCGCAAACGTCAGCAGGAAGAAGAACTTGACCAGCTCATAGCCACTTTGCTCAGCGAGCGACTCCGCACCAGTTAGAAATCCGGCGCCGTAAGCCAGCGTGTAGCCGATCAGAAAATAGAAAATCGTCGAGGTGGAAAAGTCACAAATGATCTTGACCAGTGCGTTGACCTGATTCTTCTTTCGCACCGTTCCCACTTCCAGGAAGGCAAATCCGCCATGCATCGCCAGCACCATGATGGCACCAAGCAGGATGAACAGCACATCTGCCGGGGTATTGACCGCCTCCATATCGCCCCTCCGCCTTGTTATTGATGATGTACAACCTGACCCAGACTGCAAGGCCTCGATTCTGACACATCAAGCCCTTGACATTAAATAATTACTCGAACGCCGTTCGATTTCTTCGCGATCCAGCCATGTTTTAGGCCCGCCCCAGTTGCTGGTCCAGGGCCAACCTGGACGACGGCGGGTTAGAGCCGCTGGCAAACAGCTCGACTGGCGCGCTGCGGCTGGTCCCACGAATGCGTGCTACAGTTTGCGCCTGCCGGCTTTATCGAATCTGTTTTCTGTGTGATGAAGGATTCTCTGCGCCCCGGGCTGACTCACCAACACCGCTTCACGATTCCCGAAACGAAGACGGTGCCGTACCTCTACCCCGAGTCGGAGATGTTTCGCGAAATGCCGGCTGTGCTGGCAACCGGCTTCATGGTGGGCTTGCTCGAATGGGCCTGCATCGAATTATTGCGCCCTCACCTGGACTGGCCGGCAGAGCAGTCGCTCGGCACACACGTCAATTTTTCGCATCTCGCTGCGACACCAGCCGGGCTCACGGTCACAGTAGACGTCACACTCAAATCGGTCGAAGGACGCAAGTTGTTGTTTTCGGTGGTGGCGCATGACGGTGTCGATACCATCTCGACCGGCACGCACGAGCGCGTCATCATCGACGCGGCGCGGTTTCGTTCCAAACTTGCCTCGAAGCAGCCCTGAACTGCTCAAACAATAGTGCGCAGTCGAGCAACCGGCAGTCCAGGATTTGGGAATTAACGTCCCAACGCCCGCATGGCGCCCTCCAACCCGGCCAGGGTGAGGGGATACATCCGGTCGTCCATCAGTTCGCGCACCATGCTTATGGACTCGTAATAGGACCACCGCTCGTCTGGCGTGGGGTTGATCCAGACCGATTTTGCGTAGACGTCGAGCATGCGCTTCATCCAGACCGCACCTGGCTCCTCGTTGTGGTGTTCAACACTGCCGCCCGGATAGGCTATTTCGTATGGGCTCATCGCCGCATCACCTACAAACACCAGCTTGTAGTCATGGCCGTACTTATGAAGGATCCGCATCATCGGAATGCGCTCGCTGTTGCGGCGCCGGTTGTCTTTCCAGACTGACTCGTACACCATGTTGTGAAAGTAAAAATACTCCAGATGCTTGAATTCGGAACGTGCCGCCGAGAACAGCTCCTCACAGGAGCGAACGTAATCGTCCATTGACCCGCCGACGTCCAGAAACAACAGCACCTTGACCGCGTTGTGCCGCTCGGGAACCATTTTCAGGTCGAGATAGCCGGCATTGCGCGCGGTTGAGCGAATCGTGTCATCCAGATCGAGTTCCTCGGCAGCGCCCTCGCGCGCGAACCGGCGCAGGCGTTTGAGTGCAACCTTAATGTTGCGCGTTCCGAGCTCGACCGAGTCGTCGAGATTGCGGAACTCGCGCTTGTCCCACACCTTGACGGCGCGCCGGTTGCGGGATCCCTGCTGGCCGATGCGCACACCCTCCGGGTTGTAGCCGTAGGCGCCGAAGGGTGAAGTCCCTGCCGTCCCGATCCACTTCGACCCGCCCTGGTGACGGCCGCGCTGCTCTTCGAGGCGTTTTTTCAGCGTCTCCATCAGCTTTTCCCAGCCCCCCATAGACTCGATCAGGGCTTTTTCTTCGTCGGAGAGCGACAGCTCCGCCTGACGGCGCAGCCAGTCGAGAGGAATTTCGGCAAACAATTCATCCGGCATCGCCTGGATACCGCGAAAATATTCGCCAAAGACGCGATCGAAGCGGTCGTAGTGCGCCTCATCCTTGACGAGCGAGGTGCGCGCCAGAAAGTAGAAATCCTCCATGCTGCCGCTGACAACGTGCTTTTGCAGTCCTTCGATCAGGGTCAGATATTCCTTGATCGATGCCGGCACACCACCATCGCGCAGCCTCAGGAAGAATTCGGTGAGCATAAAAGATCAGTAACCGGTGATCGCTCGCGCCTAGCGCGCGCGGCGCGACATGAACACCAGCCGCTCGAACAGATGTACGTCCTGCTCGTTTTTAAGCAGTGCTCCGGCCAGCGGCGGGATAATTTTGCGTTCTTCCCGAGAGCGCAGGGCATCAGGCGGAATGTCCTCGGCCATTAACAGCTTTAACCAGTCGAGCAGCTCCGACGTCGACGGCTTTTTCTTGAGGCCGGGTACGTCACGGATCTCGAAAAACACCTCGAGCGCTTCGCGAAGCAGCATTTTCTTGACTGCCGGAAAATGCACGTCGACGATCTGCGTCATGGTGTCCTTGTCAGGGAAGCGGATGTAGTGAAAAAAACAACGCCGCAGAAAAGCGTCCGGCAGTTCCTTTTCGTTATTGCTCGTGATAATGATCAGTGGGCGGTGTTTCGTCTTGACTAGCTGGCGCGTTTCGTACACATAAAACTCCATGCGGTCGAGTTCACGCAGCAAATCGTTCGGGAACTCGATGTCAGCCTTGTCGACCTCGTCAATCAAAACCACCGACGGCGTTTCCGACTTGAATGCCTCCCACAACGGCCCTTGCACGATGTAGTTGGCGATGTCGTGGACCTTGTCTTCGCCGAGTTGCGAGTCGCGCAGCCGAGATACGGCGTCGTATTCATAGAGGCCTTGCTGCGCCTTGGAGGTGGATTTGATATGCCATTGGAAAAGTGGCCGGTCCAGAGCCTTGGCTACTTCGACGGCGAGCATCGTTTTACCGGTACCTGGTTCGCCCTTGATCAACAGCGGACGCTCCAACGTTACTGCGGCGTTAACCGCCAACATCAGATCGTCGCTGGCGACGTAACTGTCCGTTCCTGTAAATTTCATGGAATTGCACTTATGTTTTGCCGAAACAGCGATTATACGTTGCGTGTCCATAGACCCCAGCCGGGCCGTTTATAATGCGGCCTCCGCAGTGATTGCGCGCAGCAATCTCTCGAGAACTATGAGGACAACCTTGCCAAAGTTAAATGCAAACCTCTCCATGATGTTTAACGAGGTCGACTTTCCTGAGCGCTTTGACGCCGCCGCTCAATCCGGTTTCAAAGGCGTCGAGTTCCTGTTCCCGTATGCGTTTGACAAGGGCCTGCTGCAGGAAAAGCTGCAGACGAACAAACTCGAGATGGTGCTGTTCAACATGCCCCCGGGAGACTGGGACGCTGGAGACCGCGGCATGGCGTGTGACCCGGCGCGCAACAATGAATTTCAGGATACCGTGGGCAAAGCTCTCGAATACGCACTGGCAATCAATTGCAAGCAGCTGCATTGCATGGCAGGGCTCAGGCCGTACGGTGTCAACGACGAGCAAATGCGCACAACCTACATCGAGAATTTACGCTTCGCCGGCAAGGAACTGGCCAAGCACAACGTGACGCTGCTGATCGAGGCAATCAACACACGTGACATCCCAGGCTTCTATCTCAATTACTCGGCGCAGGCCTTCGACATCATGCACTATGCAAACGTGCCGAACCTCCGTTTTCAGTACGACATCTACCATATGCAGATCATGGAAGGCAACCTGGCGCCAACTATCGAAAAGAACCTTTCAAAAATCGCACATATGCAGTTAGCCGACACACCCGGGCGCCACGAACCGGGCACGGGCGAGATCAATTATCCTTTCCTGTTCGACTACATCGACCGCATCGGTTACAAGGGGTGGATTGGTTGCGAATATCGCCCTGCCGGAAAAACTGAAGCCGGGCTCGGATGGGCAAAACGTTACTTGTAGCGCGGCTGCGGGAATCGCAGGCACCGCTTCAAAACGAGACACTGACTTCATCGCGACGAGCTTGACGTTTCGGAGCGAATACACCAATTATCACTCAAGGAGCATGACGTGAATATCGGATTCATCGGGCTGGGGATCATGGGTAAACCCATGGCAGGACACCTCATCAAGGGCGGGCATGTGCTGAACCTGCATTCGCGCAGCGGTGTCCCCGAAGAGCTGACTAGCGTTGGCGGCAACGCTTGCAAAACGGCAGCAGAGGTGACGAGCAAGTCGGAGGTCGTCATCACGATGGTGCCTGACACGCCCGATGTGGAAAAAGTGCTGTTCGGCGAGAACGGCGTCGCCGAGGGCATGTCCAACGGCAAGATCGTCATCGACATGAGTTCAATCTCGCCAATTGCGACACGCGAGTTTGCAGAACGAATCGAGCGACTCGGCGGTGATTATGTTGATGCACCGGTATCCGGTGGCGAAGTTGGCGCCAACAACGCCGCGCTCACCATCATGGTCGGTGCAAGTGAAACCGTTTTCGAAAAAGTTGAACCGCTCTTCGAGCTTATGGGCACGAACATCACGCTGGTTGGTGACATTGGCGCCGGCCAAGTATGCAAAGTCGCCAACCAGATCATTGTGGCGTTGAATATCGAAGCCGTTGGCGAGGCATTACTGCTTGCATCGAAAGCGGGCGTTGACCCGGGCAAGGTACGTCAGGCGCTGATGGGCGGATTTGCCTCATCGAAGATTCTCGAGATTCATGGCGAGCGCATGATAAAGCGCACGTTCGATCCGGGCTTTCGAATTGAACTGCACCAAAAAGACCTTAATCTGGCGCTATCAACCGCGCGTGGCCTTGGCATGAGCCTGCCTAACACAGCAACTGCGCAACAGCTGTTCAACGCATGTCGTGCGCAAGGCGGCGCCAAGTGGGACCACTCGGCATTGGTGAGGGCGCTGGAAACACTCGCCAACCACAACGTCGCGCCGTGACGAGGGCTAAATGACGTCCGATTCACGCGCTCTGCTTCGCCAGCTGTTCGATGCAGCAGTCGCCTCCGCCCTGCCGGAACGGTCGATACAGCGCTTCTTGCCAGAGCCACCGAAGGGCCGCACCATTGTGGTCGGCTGCGGCAAGGCGGCGGCGGCAATGGCAAGAGCCGTCGAGACGCACTGGCACGAACGGCTCGAGGGGATGGTCGTCACCCGTTATGGCCATCACGTGCCGACCCAACGCATCAAAGTCGTTGAGGCGGCGCATCCGGTGCCCGACGCCGCTAGTCAGGATGCCGCCAGGCGCATGCTGGCGTTGGTCGAGGGGCTGTCGCCGGACGATCTGGTCCTGTTTCTGGTTTCCGGCGGTGGCTCGGCGCTGATGACATTGCCCGCACCCGGCATTTCGCTCGAAGACAAACAGCGCATCAATGCGCAACTGCTCAGAAGCGGTGCGAATATCACCGAGATGAATTGCGTGCGAAAGCATATTTCCGCCGTCAAGGGTGGCCGACTGGCCGCCGCCGCAGCGCCCGCAAAAGTTGTGACGCTCGCCATCTCGGACATACCGGGAGATGACCCGTCGGTGATTGCGTCAGGCCCGTCAACCGCGGACCCGAGCACGTTCGGCGATGCGCTGGCGATTTTGCAAAAGTACGGTATCAACGAACCGGCCAGTGTCATCGAACATTTGCAGGCAGCAAAAGATGAAACGCCCAAGCCCGGCGATCCGCGGCTCGCCGACAACATCCTGCAGTTGATCGCGACACCGCAAATGTCACTCGAGGCAGCAGCGCATATCGCCCGCGGCTTCGGTATCAAGCCGCTTATCCTCGGTGACGCAATCGAGGGCGAGGCGCGCGAGGTTGCCCTGGTGCATGCCGGCATCACGCGCCAAGTGCTGCGTCATGGCCAACCGCTGACAGCGCCATGCGTACTGCTGTCGGGCGGCGAGACGACCGTCACAGTGCGTGGCAACGGCCGTGGCGGACGCAATGCCGAATTCCTGCTGGCGCTGGCTGTCGCCCTCGATGGCGCTGACCGTGTATGGGCATTTGCCGGCGACACCGATGGTATTGACGGCACGGAGAACAACGCTGGCGCGATTGTCACACCCGACACACTGCAACGCGCTGCTGCTATGGGGATGGACGCGAAAAGCATGCTTGCCGATAATGACGGCTACAGCTTTTTCAGAAGTCTGGGCGACCTGGTCATCACCGGTCCGACCATGACCAATGTTAACGACTTTCGCGCAATACTCATCACCGCTGGATGAGAAGCAGGCTTCAAAACCAGCGAAAAGCACAGGTCAAGAATGGGCAAACCCGAAGATTTTCCCTCTGAAACGATCAAGCCGACCATTTCCAGGAGCGAATTGATCGAGCGCCTCTCCGGGGTGCTGCCTGCCGCTTCGCTGCTACACCACCCGGAAGAACTCAAACCTTTCGAGTGCGATGGGTTGACCGCTTACCGACAGGTGCCGCTGGCGGTTGCCTTGCCGGAGGACGAGGCACAAATTCGTGCCGTGCTGAAAATTTGCCATCAGGGGCGCGTGCCAGTGGTATTTCGTGGCGCTGGCACCGGCTTGTCTGGCGGTGCCCTGCCGTATGAACACGGCCTGTTGCTCGGTCTGTCCAAGCTCAAGCGCATTATTGAAATCGACCCTGTGGCTCGCATGGCCCGAGTTCAACCCGGGGTTCGCAATGTCGCAATCTCCGAAGCAGTAGCGAAATACGGTCTGTATTACGCACCGGACCCGTCGAGCCAGATCGCCTGCTCAATTGGCGGCAACGTCGCTGAGAACTCCGGAGGGGTACATTGCCTGAAGTACGGCCTTACCGTAAACAACATCATGAAGGCGCGTTTCATCACTATCGATGGCGAGTTGCTCGAAATCGGCGGAGACGGCCTCGATGCAGCAGGTTACGATCTTCTGGCGCTGATCACCGGTTCCGAAGGTTTGCTTGGTGTCGTTACCGAAGTCACGGTGAAACTGTTACCCAGCCCGGTTAAAGCGCAAGTTGTTCTTGCTGCTTTCGATGACGTCGGTAAAGCTGGCCAGGCAGTGGCCGACATCATTGCAGCGCGGATTATTCCTGCGGGACTGGAAATGATGGACAAGAAAGCCACCGGCGCGGTGGAGCAGTTCATCGGTGCTGGTTATCCACTCGATGCTGAAGCAATTTTACTGTGCGAATCCGATGGTACCGAAGAAGAAGTCGCAAGCGAGATCGCTCGAATCACTGAGGTGCTCACAAAAGCGGGCGCAAAACAACTACGTGTGTCCAAGAATGAAGCCGAGCGTCTGAAGTTATGGGCAGGTAGAAAATCTGCGTTCCCTGCGGTCGGCCGGATCCTGCCGGATTACTTCTGCCTGGATGGCACCATCCCGCGCAAAGAGCTTGCCAACGTGCTGAAACGGATTGGTGAAATGCAGGATCAATTCAACCTGCAGTGTGCCAACGTATTTCACGCTGGTGATGGAAACCTTCATCCCCTGGTCATGTTCGACGCGAACGACGACGATCAACTGCATCGCGCCGAGAAGTATGGCGCCGCCATCCTCGAGTTGTGTGTCGAAGTTGGCGGCACCATCACCGGTGAGCACGGCGTCGGCATCGAAAAGATCAATCAGATGTGCGTGCAGTTCCGCACGCCCGAGCTTAATGTGTTTCATTCCATCAAACATGCCTTCGACCAATACGGCTTGCTCAATCCGGGCAAGGCAGTGCCGACGCTGCAGCGCTGTGCCGAGTTCGGCGCCATGCATGTTCATCGTGGCGAGGAAAAGTTTCCCGACCTTCCACGATTTTGATCGCCATTTCGGCAGCCCCTCTGGCAATCGGGTGCCGAAACCAGACACCGGGACAACGAACAACGACAAACGGTACGACGTAACCAGCATGAACACGCGACACCCCGAGGCGGGCAAATGAATAACGCACTTTCTGAGGGCACACAACGGCGCCACAGGAATTATTTCGCGCCTTATGCGTGGTTTATGAGCGACCTTTTTTGGTGAACTGTTTTGGCAGACTCGATCAAGCGCTTCCAGGATGCAATCCGGTCGGCCGCGACCGACCACAAAGCGTTACGCATTCGCGGTAGCGGCTCCAAGGATTTCTATGGCGTAAGCCTCGAAGGGGAAATCCTCGATACTCGCGACTACAGTGGCATTGTCGACTACGAGCCGACCGAATTGGTGCTTACCGCCCGCGCCGGCACGCCGTTACGCGAGGTGGAAGCCGTTCTCTCGGAACAAGGGCAAATGCTACCTTTCGAGCCACCGCATTTCGGTCCCGACGCCACGTTTGGCGGTTGCATTGCGTCGGGTTTTTCCGGCCCGAGACGGGCATACCAGGGTGCGACACGGGATTTTGTCCTCGGCGTGCGCGCCTTGAATGCGGCGTGCGAAGACCTCCGCTTCGGGGGTCAGGTGATGAAGAACGTCGCCGGTTACGACCTGTCTCGACTGATGACCGGATCGTTCGGCACGCTTGGGCTGTTGCTCGAAATCTCGGTGAAAGTGCTGCCCACACCCGACGATGAGCAAACCCTGCGTCTGGATGTCAGGGAAGCAGGCGCAATCGACACAATGAACCGCCTGGCTGGTCAGCCGCTGCCGCTTTCGGGCACCTGCTACGTACACAACAGCCTGTACGTGCGCCTGTCCGGCGCCGCATCGGCAGTGTCTGCCGCACGCAAACAGTTAGGTGGCGATGCCATCGATGGCGCCGATTTCTGGCATTCGGTGCGCGAACATGTCCACCCGTTTTTCCATGACACTACGCCCGTATGGCGGCTATCGATGAAATCAACCACTGCGCCGCAAGCACTCGGGTCAAGCCTGCTGGAATGGAATGGCAGCTTGCGTTGGATTGCTGCTGAAGGCGAACTGGAGTCGATGCATGCGGCAGCGAGCAAGGCTGGCGGCTATGCGACGGCCTTCCGCAGTCAAACGCGGCCGTCAGCAATACAGCAGTTGACGCCAGCCATGATGGCGATGCAGAAAAAAATCAAGCAAGCGCTCGATCCTGAGGGCATTTTCGGGCCTCGCCGCTTGCACGCCGGTTTTTAAAAAAAGACACATGAAAACCAATCTAGCCGAGTCGATACGCAATACTCCGGAGGGTAAGGAGGCCAATGAGATTCTGCGCGCCTGCGTTCACTGCGGTTTTTGCACGGCAACCTGCCCTACTTATCAGTTACTCGGCGACGAATTAGACAGTCCACGGGGGCGAATTTACCTGATCAAGGAGTTACTCGAAGGCAATGCAGTCAGCGCCAAGACGCAATTGCACCTCGATCGCTGCCTGACTTGTCGCTCGTGCGAAACGACTTGCCCCTCCGGCGTGCGTTATGGACGGCTGATCGATATTGGCCGCAACATCGTCGAAAAGCATGTCTCGCGCTCGATCGTCGATTCTGCGAAACGCGCAACGCTCAACGCGATCATCCCGAATCAATCTGCTTTTCGACCACTATTGCGGCTCGGGCAGACCGTTCGGCCATTGCTACCCGAAACGCTGCGCCGCAAGGTGCCAGTTAGTGCCGAGCGCAATACCGTATGGCCAGATTCCGGACACCCTCGCAAGATGCTCGTGCTTGATGGCTGTGTACAACCGTTACTGGCGCCGGAGATCAATGCCGCGGCGGCACGGGTGCTCGACCGGACTGGCATTTCACTGATCAAGGCACCGGCGGCGGGCTGCTGCGGTGCAGTGACATTCCATCTCAACAAGCAGCACGACGCGCTCGATTATATGCGCCGCAATATCGATGCATGGTGGCCATTCATCGAGGATGGAGCCGAAGCCATTGTCATGACCGCGNNACGATGGTCAAAGAATATGGGCACTTGCTTAACGCTGATCGCCACTATGCCGAAAAAGCGCGACGCGTCACCGAGATGACGCACGACTTGAGCGAGGTCACGAGCGGCGTGGCAGATCAGCTGCAGAAAACACTTGCCAAAATCCCTGCCTTCGAGCAAGGCACAAAGCCGCACATTGCTTTTCATTCACCGTGTTCGCTGCAACACGGCCAGCAGATTCGAGGCAAAGTGGAAGCGCTGCTTCGTTCCTGCGGCTATGAACTCACCGAGGTGCCCGATTCCCATCTTTGCTGTGGCTCGGCGGGGACATATTCGCTGCTGCAGGAAACGCTGTCGCAACAACTTCTGAAAAACAAGGTATCTGCACTCGAGTCCGGCCAGCCAAGGTTCATCGCCACGGCCAACATTGGCTGCCTGACCCATATTCAGAGCGGTACAGAGCTGCCCGTCCGACACTGGATAGAGCTTCTTGACGACAGACTGATTGATTAATTGCTGACGCCATCAGCTATTTACTTCTTGCAGGAGAGAGAACAATGGCAAAAACCGCTTTGATTACGGGTGCGACTTCAGGCTTCGGAAAATCATCGGTAAAACGGTTCGTCAAGGCCGGCTGGAAAGTCATCGCCACCGGGCGGCGCGCGGACCGGTTGCAAAAACTGGTAGATGAACTGGGCGCCGACAAAGTTCACCCGGCCGCTTTCGACATACGTGACCCAAACGCAATGGATGCCACTCTTGCTGCATTGCCAGCCGCTTTCAAGAATGTTGATTTGCTTATCAATAATGCCGGACTCGCCCTCGGTACAGCGCCGGCGCAACAGTGTGACCTTGACCAATGGAACACGATGATCGACACCAATGTGCGTGCATTGGCGGCGATGACCTACAAGATGCTTCCGTCCCTAATTGAATGTAAGGGTGCCGTCATTAACGTCAGCTCCGTCGCGGCGACGTATCCTTACCCTGGCGGCAACGTCTATGGTGGAACCAAAGCGTTCGTCAGCCAGTTCTCGTTGGGACTGCGCTCCGACCTGCATGGCACCGGCGTGCGAGTAACGAGCCTTGAACCCGGCATGGCCGAAACTGAATTTACCCTGGTTCGTACCAAGGGCAATCAGGATGCATCCGACAAGCTCTACCAGGGCGCCAATCCGATGACCGGTGACGACATCGCCGAAACGTTGTTGTGGATTGCCAGCTTGCCGCCGCACATAAATATCAACAGAATCGAACTGATGCCGGTAAACCAGTCGTTTAGCCCGTTTCAGGTTTATCGCGGTGAATCATGAGACGCCATAATTCCGCGCACTTCCAGACCCGGACATTGGGCAGCAAAGCATGGTGGCTCGGAAAGTAGGATTGACGAATGCGTTAGCGACACGGTTGGTGATGAAGTCGCCGGGCCTGCACCAGCTGTCTGCTTGCAACGCTGCCTGACGCGTGGAGAAAATTTGTTCATGAAAAACGCGCTCAAATTTTTGCTCGCTGGCCTGGCCGCAATTTCTTTAACGGCCTTCGCCGGGAACACCAACCTGCATTCCTACTACAGTCTCAACATCGATGCGCCAGCATCGAGAATCTGGGATGCCATAAAGGACTTTGATGCGCTCGATGTATGGCATCCCCTGTTCTCCAGCGTGGACTACAAGTCCCGCGCCAATAACGAAGTCGGCGCGGTTCGCACGTTAACCATCATCGACGGTCCAAGCTTTGACGAAGAGTTGCTCGCCTGGGATGCTAACAATAAGACTTACACCTACCGAGTGATCGACCCTACTTCGTTGCCGCTCAAACAGTATCAGTCGACAATGCAGGTAATACAACTCGAGTCGGGTGTGTCAAACGTGACCTGGCGCAGCTCGTACCAGAACAACTCCAATGGCGAGATCGCCGATGAGGAGCTGATCGAGCTTCTCAATCGCGTCTATAAAGCCGGCCTAGAACAGGTCAGGACCTTGGTCACGTCCATGCCTGTTAGCGCGCAAGACTATTATCGGGGCACCGGCCTCGACTGATTGATCGTGTGTTCTAAGGGGTGAAAAAGGGGTTAGCCTCAGGCCAACCCCTTTTCCGTGGCGGGGTCCCCAAACAGGTCTCGCAAAATCGCCCCGCTTCGTTAGGTATTGCAAATGACGTTCCCGAGACCCCGAAACCTTTCCGCGGTTTGATTAATCGGGAAATCACGGGCAATGACCGATAACCGATTTCATAACGGCTATCAATGGGCAAGTGTCAGCATGACGGGTAATAAGCAAGCGATTTACGTCACCGGTCAGGGAGGAGTTTGCAAGCCAATTGCTGCAGCAACCTGAGTTACGAGTTGACACGATTGCATTCTGAC
>JABAOE010013497.1_pt5 | contig 25319 bp, 23 predicted proteins | sample 7062141 | NCBI WGS metagenome assembly JABAOE01 (sample SAMN14538627, study PRJNA623070) | marine sediment metagenome | biome: marine biome [ENVO:00000428]; feature: marine pelagic biome [ENVO:01000023]; material: deep marine sediment [ENVO:00002113] | place: India: Gulf of Khambhat ... | reverse complement strand
GAAGTCGAGATCGCGTTCCTGCGTGAGAAGAGCGCAAGGAGTTCGTCATGAAACGGCCGGGCTTTTTCCAGGGCGTCGTAGTCGCGGCAGTATTCGCATTTTTCGTAAGTGCGATGATCGCGACGCTGACGCCGTTCGCCGGTTTTAACGCCGTCATTCGGTTCGTCGTTCCGGCGATCGGACTGGCTTACATCCTGTACCTCCTGTCCAGGAGCAACGAACGGGTAGGGCGGATCACGACCTTAACCCTGTGGAGCGCACTGGCCGCCGTTACATGGTGGGTGGCACCCCCGCTGCCGCTTTACCTGTTGATTCATGTCGGCGCCATGTGGCTGGTGCGCTCCCTTTATTTCTATTCGGGGATACTGCCGGCGTTGCTGGACCTGGGGCTCAGTGCCCTGAGCATAGCCGCGGCAGTGTGGGCGATCAGTCATACGGGAAGCGTGTTCCTGGCTACCTGGTGCTTTTTCCTGGTGCAGGCGCTGTTTGTATCGATACCACCGACCGTAAAACCGGGCACCGGTTCTGCGAAGACCGCCACCACCGATAACGGACCCTTCGAGCATGCACGGCGCCAGGCGGATCGTGCACTGAGTCAATTGTTCAACCAATGAGGATATTCAAGATGAAAAGCAAAGTACTGGGCATAGCCCTTTTCCTGTTAACCGTGGGTGCGGTCGTGTATTACCCGCAGCTCAAGGCTAAAAACATTCCGGTCGATCCGATCGATCACCACATCACCGCCATCGGCAATCCGAAAGTCGATGTCGTGTTCGTGCTCGACACGACCGGCAGCATGAGTGGCCTGATCCAGACCGCGAAGGAGAAGATCTGGTCGATCGCGACGACGATGGCGTCGGCGCAACCGACACCGGAGATTCGTATCGGGCTGGTCGCCTACCGCGACCGTGGCGATCAGTACGTCACGAAAACAGTCGATCTCTCCGATGACCTGGATTCGGTTTATTCGATTCTGATGGACTTCGAAGCCAACGGCGGCGGCGACACGCCGGAAAGCGTTAACGCCGCGCTGTATGACGCCGTGCACAACATGTCGTGGAGCGAGGGCGAGCAGGCTTACCAGGTGATTTTCCTGGTAGGCGATGCGCCCCCGCACATGGACTACAACGAAGTCCGTTACCCCGAAATCGTCGCCAGTGCCCTGGAAAAAGGCATCGTCGTCAACACGATCCAGTGCGGTAACATCGCGACCACAGTACAACCGTGGACGCAGATCGCGAACCTGGGACACGGCAACTTCTTCCAGGTCGAACAGGCCGGTGGAGCCGTGGCGTTCACGACACCTTTCGACGAAGAGCTCGCCAGGTTGTCGGCGAAGCTGGACGACACACGTCTGTATTACGGCACCGAAGAAGAGAAAGAGCGGATGCTCGAGAAAGTAGCCGCTGCCGACAAGGTCGAGGCATCTGCGTCCTTCGCATCCCGTGCACGGCGCGGCGTGTTCAACGCAACTGCTGGCGGCAGGGCCAATCTGATCGGCGAGAACGAGCTCGTCGACGCAGTCGCAAGTGGCGCGGTCGAACTCGACGAGATCGAAAACGAGGCGTTGCCGGAAGTGATGAAGCCAATGGCTCCCGAGGAGCAACGTGCCTATGTTGCGGGTCTGGCCGACGAACGCGCTGAACTGAAGCGCCAGATCCAGGAGCTATCAGCCGGTCGCGACGACTATCTCGCAAAGAAAGTCGAGGAAGCAGGCGGCATGAAAGATTCCCTGGACCAGAAGCTTTATGAAGCTGTCAGGGAGCAGGCAGGCAAGGCCGGGTTGGCGTACGAGAACGGCCCGACGTACTAGTCTGGGCGCGCGCAGGGCAGGGGCCGCGAAATGCGGCCCCTTTTTTTGTTCGCATGTCCAACAATGGCCACGGCACGTTCCTCGGGTTCGCTGCAAGCTTCGTGCAAATCGCACAGCTTGTCATTTGTCCAGGCCACTGCGTCTTGCCTGTTCTCTTGCCATTACGGCCCAGTCGAGTTTGCCCTCGCCATGTTCGATCGCGCTCTCCAGGTGCTCACGCCAGATATGGGTGCTCGGCAACGGCATTTCCGCAACTTCGGCTGCCTCGAGCGCGAGATCTGCATCCTTGAGCCCGATCACCGCGGTTGCGCCAATTGCATCCCACGCTTGATCAACGATCATTTGGCCGTAAACCTCGTAGGCCGGTGCGCTGAAAAGCCCCTGTACCATGACGTCCTGGAAAAGCCGTGGTTCGACTCCCAGTTTTTCGACCAGCGCAAATGCTTCGCCAAGAATTTCAATCGTGCAGCCGAGTACAAAATTGTTGGCAACTTTCACCGCCGTGGCCGCCTGGGGACTGTCGCCGACCTCGATATTCTGCTGGCCTATGACATCCAGCAGCGGCCGGACGCGATCAACTGCGGCGGGCGGACCGCCCGGCACCAGTTTTAGCCGGCCCTGGGCCGCGAGATCGGGCCTGCCGAGAACCGGACAGGCAATGAAGCTTTGCTTCGCATCGTGATGTGCTTCATTTGCCTTATTTATCGCGAGTACGCCATGCGTGCCCATTGCCATGTGTATGCAATCCCCGGGCATCGAAGCAATCAGGCCGTTCTCGTCGTAAAGTACCGCGCCCAGGGCTTCGTCGCTTGGCAACATCGATATGACAACGTCGCGTCCGGCGCTTGCTGCGGCGGGCGAGTCGGCGGCAACCGCCCCGGATTCTTCAAGCGAGTCCGTTTGCCCCGGCATGGGGTCGTAAACGAGCAAATCATGATCATCCGACAAAATACGCCCGGCCATGCCTTGTCCCATTCGGCCAAGGCCAATGAATCCTACTTTCATCTGGTTCCCCGCAGAGTGGTTTTTGCCCGATCTATTCGAACCTGCTGCTTTCTGCCACGATCTCAGATGTGATCGTGTAGTGCAACGCCGGGAACAGTTCTCCATTCATCGCATTGCCGGCATTGAGCCTGGTGCTGGGTTAGACACGCAGGCGATCTAAATTGACGATGCGAGTGCTTTGCCGAGCTCGCTCGTGCTCGCCTTACCCCCCATGTCCGGCGTCAGGTGCCTGGCTTCACCGAGGACGTTTTCGATCGCGGTCATGATTGCATCGTGTGCGTCCTGGTGACCAAGGTGTTGCAGCATCATGGCGCCTGCCCAGATCGTGCCGATCGGGTTGGCGATCCCTTGGCCGGCGATATCGGGAGCCGAACCGTGCACCGGCTCGAACATCGATGGTTGTTCTCCTGGAGGATTGAGATTCGCGGACGGCGCAATCGCAATGGTGCCGGTGCATGCCGGGCCGAGGTCGGACAGAATATCGCCGAACAGATTACTGCCAACGACAACGTCGAAAAAATCCGGCATGCGCACGAAATTCGCCGTCAGTATGTCGATGTGAAACTGATCGACTGCTACCTCCGGATAACGTTTCGCCATCTCCGCGACCCGCGAGTCCCAGTACGGCATCGTGTGAAAGATGCCATTGGACTTGGTGGCGGACGTCAGGTGCTTCGCCGGCCGGCTTCTTGCGAGATCGAAAGCGAATTCCAGTACGCGGTCGATGCCGCGGCGCGTGAACACGCTTTGTTGCGTGACGCATTCCTCCGGCGTTCCCTCTTTTTCAATGCCGCCAATCGTTGAATATTCACCTTCCGAGTTTTCGCGCACGACCATGAAATCGATGTCGCCGGGTTTCCTGCCGGCGAGCGGGCAGGGCACGCCTTCGAACAGGCGCACCGGCCGCAGATTGATGTACTGATCGAACTCGCGCCGGATCGGGATCAGTAAACCCCAGAGGGAAATATGGTCGGGGACGGTGACATCGCCGACCGCGCCGAGATAGATTGCATCGAAGTTTCCCAAGCGTTCGATGCCGTCATCCGGCATCATCTTGCCCGTTTCCAGCCAGGTCCGGCAGGACCAGTCGAACTCCTGCCAGTCGAAGTTGATCCGGTGCTTGTTACCGGCGGCCTCGAGGACGCGGATGCCCTCGGGAATGACTTCCCTGCCGATGCCGTCGCCGGGAATCACTGCAACACGGATGGGCTCTGTCATTTCCGTAAAGTGTGCCTGCAAGGATCGGGGCTGGCGGTACCTATTTGTCTTTCTGGATATCGATGTTGAGAAGTACTACCGGTGCTGATACGAGCGAAAGACAAATAGGTACCGCCAGCTCCGATCCGAGCTAGTTACTAATAGTTCATGCCGCAGCCGAATAGTTCGTCGGTCGGGAACTTGGTAATGACTTCGATGCCCGTTTCGGTAACGACAACCTCGTCTTCGAGGCGCACGCCGTCGTAGCCGACCCCGGCATAAGTCTCGAGCGCGAATACCATGCCTGGTTCGATCTCGACCGGGTGGTCGATGCTGTAAGCGCGCGAGATGATCGGGAATTCCCACAGGCCGACGCCGAGGCCGTGACCGTATTGCAGGCCGAAGATCTCGTGCTCGTTCTTGGCGCCCATCTTCTTGTGATCGGGCCAGGTCGTTGCTACGTCGGCCGTCGTGACACCCGGTTTCGTCGCCTCGATGCCACCGAGCTGGTATTCGAGGCACCTCGCGTGAATGTCTCTTTGTTTTTGTGTCGGTTTGCCGCAGCAGAAGCAGCGGTATACGCAAGTGTGGTAGCCGTTGAACATGCACACGACGTCCATGAAGATCATGTCGCCGGGCTGGATCAGGCGGTCCGAACTCAGGTGCGGATGCGGGTGCGTGCGGTTACCGGTGGTTACCTGCACGTTGTGCACCCATTGCGCGCCCAGGCGATGCATCTCGTGGGATGCGACCGCTTGCAGATCGTTTTCCTTGACGCCCGGAGCAATGGTGGACGCTATCTTGTGAAATGCCGCATCGACGATGGCAGCGCCGTGTTTCAGGCACATGATCTCGTCTTCATTCTTGATCGCCCTGGCATACTGCATCACGCCCTGGCCGTCGGCGATGTTGTATCCCTTCTCGAGCATTGCGAGGATGATCTGCGATTCGACGATGTCGACACCGATGCGAATCTTCTTCTTATCGAGTTTGTAATTGTCGAGCACCATGTCGAGGTCTTTGAGAAAACCTTCGTAGCACTTCCATTCCATCGGCAGAGCGCCGTACATCGTACCGTGCGCCGGAAACGTGTAATCGGCGATCCATGGACAATAGAGTTTTTCGGCAGCGACTTCGGAACCGAAACCGAAAATATGCGGAGGACCGTTGCGCGGCACGATCGCATAACGGCCCATGTTGTCGACCTCGGGTGAGGCGACGGCGGTCGACGTCGAGTAGCGTTTGTTACCGGTTTCAAAAAGTAACAGGCATTCGATGTCAAATTCATCCATGTACTTTTTGATTCTGCCTACACGATGTTCTCGCATGCGGTCGAAATCGATACGCTGCTCGTAATCGACCTGCATCATTCCATGGGTACCCTCTCTCACGACATGTACTCCTGCTGATTAAATGTCTACTTTTTCCGGCTGGCCGCTTGCTGCCGACTTGATTATCGCATCTGTCACGGCCGTGCCGTGGATCATTTCGGCGGTCGGAATGGGAAACGCATCTCCGCCCTCAGCCGCGCGGGCAAAGCGTTCCAGCGCTTCGCGGCTGACGTCATACTTCGCCGCTTCCCAGGTCTCGGCCGGTCCCTTGGTCGGTTTGAAGGTGCAATTGCCAAACAGGCCGAATCTGCGCTCCTCCGACGGCGCGCCCGCAATATGCGTCATGCCCTCGAGTTTGACAAAGCCCCTGGATCCATAAACCTGGAAATTGAATCCGCCGCCGGTGGCCGTCATCGTGCCGAGATAAGCGGACATTCCCGCCTTCATGCGAAACAGTATCGAGGTCGTATCATCACCGTCGATTTCCACTGCCCGGCGAAAACTCTGGCAAAACACCTGGTCAATTTCGCCGCACAGGTCGATCATGCCATCGACGGCGTGGACACCCATCGGCATCAGCCCGCCACAGGGCGTTTCCTTTCGGTTCGCCCGCCACTTGTCAGGGGTCAGGAAAAGCGCGTTCGGAAATGTCATCGTCGCTTCGAGGTGCAAGATCGTGCCGAGTTCGCCCGACTCGATCATGTCACGGAGCTTAACCATTTCCGGATGCAGGCGGCGGTTATAGCCTACGCCCAGGGTTACACCCGCGTTCTCGGCAGCGGCGACAGTCGCCTCGGCCTCCGCCTTGCTCATCGCAAACGGTTTTTCGCAGAAGACGTGCTTGCCGTGTTCCGCTGCGGCGATCGACTGCGGACTGTGTTGCGAATTCGGCGTAACGAGCACGACCGCGTCGACATCGGGATCTTTGAGCACCTCGTCATAAGACGAGAGCATCCTGATGCCGTGTTGATCGGCAAACTCGCTGATGTCATCGGTCAGCGTGCCGGTTGCGCCAGCAACAAAACGGATGTCTTCACTGACACCGGCCACTGATTCCACAACCGTCTTGCCCCACCAGCCGAGGCCAACGATGGCAGCATCAATCATAGCAATCACCCATGTGTTATTTTGCGCTGCAACTTGTTTTCAGCGCGCGCGCGATGCGGGTTATGATGCGATCGTTTATTTGCAAGTACTGGACTTGTATCGCGTTTATTCGAGTCTTTCACATTTGTTATCGCAAGGCAACGAATGACAGATGCGTGGGATAACGCCCATTTTTCGCCAGTTGCCGCATGCGGTGACGGCAACGAGGAACGGACTAATATGCCTGTTGAAGAACCGCTCGCATCATGCATGATATTGACGGCACGTTTGTGCCTGGCCGCGGTGTTCCTTGTCAGTGGAATTCACAAGGGCATCTGGTACGAGAAAGCCGTGGAGGAGTTCAAGGATGCCGGCGTGCCGGCCATTGGTTTTTTTCTGCCGCTGACGATCGCGCTGCACCTGGTTGCACCGCTGGCGCTGGTGCTCGGCGTTTTTGTCCGGGAAGCTGCACTGGCGCTGGCGTTGTTTACGGTCATTTCTACAGCGAAGGTGCATTGTTTCTGGCGCATGGAGGGAATGGAACGGCTGGCGCGGAGTAGAATTGCCATGGCACATCTTGCAGTCGTCGGCGGACTGATCATTCTGGCAGCCGCCGGCCCGGGCAGGCTCGTGTTGTAAATACGGGTGGTTTGTGTCGCATAATTGACAAACGAGCCGGGCCCAAATACGAACAAGAACGAACCCTGCAAGCGACGGATTAAGAGTAAAAGCATTGGACGACAACTTGAAACATGGTGGCAGTAGCAAGGTGCAGCCGGCCGATAGCGAAACCCGCCTGGAACTCTATCGCTCGATGCAGGCCTGCCGCATGATGGAGCAACGTGCCCACGAGCTGTTCATGCAGAACCTGGTCAAGGGAACCACTCACCTGGCCCTCGGACAGGAAGCCGTCGCCGCAGGTTTCGGTGCTGCCATGCGCGATGACGATTACACCTTCTGCACGTATCGCGGCCACAACCACACGCTGGTGCGTGGCGTGTCGATGACCGGGATTCTCGGTGAACTGATGGGTCGTGAATGCGGCCTGCTACGCGGCAAAGGTGGCTCGATGCACCTGATGAGCGTGGAACACGGTGTCATGGGATCTTATGCGATCGTCGGTGCGCACATGCCGATCGCGGCCGGTGCGGCACTGTCGGCGCAGTACCGAAAATCAGGACAGGTGGCCGTCTGTTTCTTCGGCGACGGAACAACAAACATCGGCGCGTTTCACGAGGCGCTCAATTTCTCGGCTGTCTGGAAACTGCCGGTCGTCTATGTCTGCGAAAACAACCTCTACATGGAATACACGCCAATCGGCGAGGTCACCGCGGTAAAGAACCCGGCCGCCGATCGCGCATCGTCGTACGGCCTCGAGCCGATACTGATCGATGGCAACGACGTCGACCTGGTTTATGCCACGGCAAAGGAAGTGCTCGCCAAAGCCCGCAACGGCGACGGGCCGAGCCTGGTCGAGGTCCAGACCTACCGGCACGGCGGTCATTCCCGCGCGGATCCGGGCAAGTACCGGCCCGAAGAAGAGCTCGCTGCCTGGCTCGAGCGCGATCCGATCAAGGCGTACCGGAAAAGGTTGCTGGAAGCCGGTGTCGATGAGTCCGCACTGGATGCCATTGACAGGGAAACCGAGGCCCGGGTGGACAAGGCGGAAGAGACGGCGCGCAACAGTCCGCCGCCGCCAATTGACATTGCGGACACCGACGTGTGGTCGGACGGGAGCTCGGCATGGCGGAGCTGAGTTACCGGGAAGCGGTCGCCGCCGGCATCGCGCAGGAAATGCGCCGCGACGAGTCTGTCATTTTCATTGGCGAGGATGTTGCTGCGGCCGGCGGCGTGTTCAAGACGACGGAAGGGCTGCAAGCCGAATTCGGCCCCATGCGTGTGCGCGATACGCCGATTGCCGAGCAGGCAATTCTCGGCGCCACGATGGGTGCGGCGATGACGGGACTCCGGCCGATTGCCGAAATCATGTTCTCGGATTTTTTTGCCGTGTGCTGGGATATCGTCGCCAACCAGATTGCCAAGACGCGTTTCATGTCGGACGGGCAATGCACGTTTCCGCTGGTACTTCGTTGCGCGAATGGCGGCGGCGTTCGTTTCGGCGCACAGCACTCGCAAAGCGTCGAGAATTGGGCGATGTCAGTGCCGGGATTGAAAGTCGTGGCGCCGTCCACCGCTGCCGACGTCAAGGGCTTGCTCGCAGCGTCGATTCGCGACCCGGATCCGGTTCTGTTCTTCGAACAGAAATCGCTTTACGGAACCAAGGGCGAAGTGCCGGACGGCGAACATGTCGAGCCGCTCGGCAAGGCCCGCGTCCTGCGCGAAGGCAATGACGTTACGATTGCCGCGTTGGCCGCAATGGTGCCCCGGGCCATGCGGGCAGCCGATGAGCTGGAACAAGAGCACAACGTGTCCGCAACGGTTATCGATGTGCGTTCGCTGGTGCCGCTCGATTTGTCTACGATTTTCGAAGAAGTAAAGAAAACCGGGCGGCTCGTGACCGTGGAGGAGAATCCAAGACTCTGCGGCTGGGGTGCCGAAGTCTCATCGCTGGTCGCGGAGGAGATGTTCTGGGACCTGGAAGGGCCGATCGTCCGCGTCACGACGCCACACGTTCCACTGCCGGCGGCGGACGCGCTCGAGGATTCGGTGATTCCGAGCGTCGAGCGGATCGTCGACAACGTGTTGAAGCTCGCGGACTGAGGGAATATTTATGGAAGTCCTGATGCCGCAACTCGGTGAAACGGTGATGGAGGGCACGGTTGCCGCGTGGCACAAGAAAGCCGGCGATAGCGTCGAGAAGGGCGAACTCCTGCTCGACATCGAGACCGACAAAGCTGCGACCGAAATCGAAGCACCGGCCGCCGGCGTGATCGAAAGTATCAACGTAGATGAGGGAGACACCGTCGAAGTTGGTACCGTACTGGCCGTCATTACGGTTGAAGGCGAAGAAAAGGCAGCCGCGAGACCCGCAGCGCAGCCAGTCGCTACTGAAAAACGTGCCGCTGCTTCAGGCTTGAAAGAAAAATCGGCCGGCGAGCGATTGTCGCCCGCCGTCAGGCGGCTTTTAAAAGAGCACGATCTCGATATCGCCGATATTCAAGGCACGGGCCGCGAGGGCAGGGTCACGAGGCGGGACGTCCTGAAACATATCGAAAGCAATGATGCGAGAGATCCAGGCAGCGAACGCATCCCTTTCAATCGTGTGCGCCGGGTCACGGCCGAACACATGCTGCGCTCAAAGGCGACATCGCCGCACGTGCTGCAGACCATCGATGCCGATTTCAGCGGCATCGAATCGGCCCGCGGCGACTCTTTGAGTTACCTGCCATTCGTCGCACGGGCATTGTGCCTCGCCATTCCGCAATTCCCGAAAGTGAACGCGAGCGTCGGCGACGATGAGCTCATCATGTATTCGGCCATACATCTCGCAATCGCGGTCGACCTGGATTTCGAGGGGCTGGTTGCGCCCGTCATCCGCGATGCGCAGGAAATCAAGGTGAGCGAAATGGCAACACGCATTCGGCAGCTGGCCGAGGCGGCAAAGGCCGGCAAGTTGTCCGCTGACGACATGCGCGGCGGTACCTACACCTTGTCCAACCCTGGTCCTTTCGGCACCTTGTTCACGGCACCGATCATCAATCAGCCGCAGGTCGCGATCCTGTCGATGGATGCGGTGAAGAAGCGGCCGGTCGTAATCGAGTCAGATGCCGGCGATACGCTCGAGATTCGCCCGGTCGGTATCCTCGCGCACTCGTTCGACCACCGCGCGATCGATGGCGCCTATTCAGCCGCCTTCCTGAAGCAGCTGAAGACAATCATCGAAGAGACCGACTGGGCTAAAGAGCTCTGATCTCGCTCAGACGTCGATTTGCAAGCCGGGATCGGCTGCCCTGACGCGCGTTTCCTCCGCGCCGAGTTCCTTGCGCACGATATTCGCGCCCTGTGCGAGTGCTGCCGCCTTGTAATAAGCGATCGGACGCGGCACACCCTGCCTGCCAAAACCGCAGTCTGACGAGAGGATCAAGTGTTCCGCATCGATGTATTTCAATGCCTCGCGTACGTCCGCGGCAATCTCGTCCGCGGTTTCGACCTGCAACGCGCGGTGACTGATGCAGCCCAGCGCTACTTTCTTCTTGAGCTTGCCTTTATAAGGCTTGAACAGCGGCAACGATTTGTGTCCGTTGTCCTTGGACTCAATGGTCCACACATCACCTTTGCATCTGTTCAGATACATGTCGATGGAAGGTTCATAGGAGATGTTGGGGTCGAAGCAGTGCTGCGCGCCGGGATTGCCCCAGCAGGTATGGATCCATAACTCGACGTCATCGAGCCCGTCGACCTGGTGGTTGAACAGGTCCACATAGAAATCCAGCGTGTCTTTGTCCTGGGTGAAGGCGGCCGTGCTGTGGATTGCCGGCTCTTCTACCTGGATGACCTTACAGCCAGCCGCTGCCAACTCGCGAAGTTCGGCATTGATGATCGTCGCCATATCCCACATGAGTTCGCGTTTGTCGTCGGCGTAAATGTCGGTTCCCAGGTTGAGAACCGCGGCGGCAAGATCCGCGGAGATCGTGCCGAACTTGACCGGCTTTTCTGTCTTCGACTGCGCGATGCGCCAGATCTTGGCGAATTCGAGTGGAATGCGGGGCTCGACCTTGCCGGTGATCTTCGGATACTTCCAGCCGGCGACAATCTCGTTGAGCCAGGTACCGACCGGATAGGACCACATCGCGTTGGTGCTCTCCGGCTCCTGCTCGGAAATGCCCGAGAATCGTTGCGTCGGGTAGGAGAACCAGGAACGACCGGCAAGGTCTGCGTCGAGGTGATAGTCGCCGTTGGTCAATATGTCCAGCCCGGCCGCGTCCTGGTCGCTGATGATGCTGCTGACCGCATCGGTGAACTGCTCACGGAAAGTAACGTCGGACATTGCGGTTGAAAATGGCTGGCCATTCAGGTTGCCCGTGTACCAGACCGGCCGTGGCCATGAACCCGTGACAGTCGTCGGTATTACTAAGTCCTTGGTCGCTGTATACATCGGACACTATTCTCCTCTTGTATTTTTGCCTGTCGACTAGAAGTCCTTGGTGAAGTCGATACCCCATCTGAATGGCGGTGCTTTGAACACGAATCCACCCGTCGAGTACTCGGTATGATATTTCTCGTCGAACAGGTTCTTGCTCCATGCCGTTATCGCCCAGTTATCGGACGCGCGGACGCCGAGACGCAGATCCATCAGGTGCACGGGATCGCGATCGTTCGTGTCTGACTGGTTGTTGTCGAAGAAAGCCGTGTCCCCGATGATCTGGTAGTCACCGCGCAGGAAAAATTCCGAGCCGCCGAAGGCTGTCATCGGGCGCACCCAGTTGACGCCGAGGTTTACCGTGTATTCGGAGACGTTCGGCGCGGCGTCACCGATATCGTTTGGGTTGAGCGAGTCGGTGATTTCACTGTCGGTAATGCCGAGTCCAAAGTTGATATCGAGGCCATCCGCCAGGTTAGCCGCGAGGTCGAACTCGAGTCCCGTGTACTCGGTCTCGAGCAGGTTGCCGAGGTTCTGCGTCGAGTTCGCCGCGAGGAAGATGAAGAAATAGGTTCCTTCCGCCCTGGTGTGGAAGGCGCTCAGGTTGGTTGCAACACGGCCATCGGCGAATATGCCCTTGAACCCCACTTCGATCGACTCTGTCGTCTCCTGGTCGAACAGGTCACCGACGCCGACAAAGCCGTTAGCCAAGGCCACGGTCTCGACACCCGTCTGGTTGAAGCCGCCGCTCCTGAAACCGCGGCTCAGGCTGCCGTACCAGGTGATGTTGTCGCTCGCGATGTAGCGGGCGGTCAGCTTCGGCTGCCAGTCGTCCCAGGTATTTTTCCTGACCTCCCCGGTAGCACCCTCCTGTGGAAAGCCCGGTGCGGTTGCCAGGAATGCCGTTGGCGTCTCCGTCGTATTTTCACGCTCGTCTTCGTCGTACCGCAGTGAAAAAGCGAGTTCGAGCGCGTCGGTGACGTCGTATGCGAGCTCACCGAAGACCGCCCAGGCGAAGTTGTCCTGGGAGTCGGCGAGATAACTCACTTGCGGATTTACGGGATCGGTCGCGAAATCATACGGGAAGTTCCCTCGCGGCTGATAGAAAACGGGGAACACGCCCTGGCCCGTGTCGGCCATCGCGCCAGTCGCTATAAAGCGATCCGTCGCGATGCCGTATGCGCCGAGAATCCAGCGAGCGCGGCTGTCTGCCGTCGAGGTAAAGCGGAATTCCTGGCTGAATGTATCGAGGTCGAGGAACTGGCTCTGGTTTTGATCGATGCCTCCCAGAATCGCAAACCAGGTTTCGCCTGCGGATTCCGGCTTCGGCAGGAAATCCCAGGCGTCTCCGGTCAGCAATTCTTCCAGTGTGTCGTACGAGGTGATCGACGTAAACGTGCCGGCATCGGTGTTCCAGTCGAGTTTCAACGACACGTTGGTCAGATCGCGGTCGTTGACGCCCGCGTTATTGTTCCTTATCAGCTNNGTCGTTCACGGAATCCGGGTCGCCTGCGCCATGCCCGAACGATTCATTGAATGGATCGGGATGCGGGAAAAAGCCGAACAGCGGATCCTCCGGCTCGGGCAATGACTCCCTGATCTGATAGTAAAGCGCCTGTGTCTCGAGGTTCGAAAAGCTGGCGCGAAAATCTGCAGAAAAACTGTCACTGGGTTCGTACAGCAACCTCAGGCGTCCGGAAAGGTCCTCGTAAGGGTCGGCTTCTTCGCCGAGGAAGACGTTATTGAGATAACCGTCCGTGTCTTTGTAAGAGGCAGCGGCACGGAATTTCCATGCGTCGGATTCTCCAATCGGCCCGCTCACGACGCCCTGTATCTTGTAACCGGGTCCCGAGTCATAGCCGGCTGTGACTCGGCCCTCGAACTCGTCTGTCGGTTTCTTGGTATTGATCAGGATGGCACCACCGATGGCATTGCGCCCGTAGACGGCACCCTGTGGCCCCCTCAGGATCTCGATCTGCTGGATGTCATACAACTCCTGGTTAAATTGTGCAGGGTTCGACATGAGTACCCCGTCAACCAGCGTTGCGACTGACGGCTCGGTATTTCTGCCCTGGGAAATGCCGCGAATCGTGACGAAGGAGTTTCCGGCGTTCTGTACCTGTATCACCGTCACGTTCGGTGTCAGTGCAATGGCGTCGTGCGGTAATTCGATGCCTGCGGATGCGATATCTTCCGCGGTGAATGCGGTTACCGATACAGGCACGTCTTTCAGGGCCTCGTCACGCCTGCGCGCCATAACCATAATTTCTTCAATGACGTCGCTCAATTCGGATTGTGCGCTGGCAGTCGATATGCCGAAGTAAAACGCGGACGAAAGTAACGGAAGTAACAGAATCTTCCACAGATGTGTCTTCATGATGCTCCCCCTGTGGCCGGTGAGATCCAGCCGTTTTACGGAAAATCTTAGCACACGCCTCTGGGTGCCTCTATCAATCGCTCATGAAATTACGCGTGGTTATACGCAAGGGGATTTTGCCCACCCCCCTTTGGCCGATCACCCTGATTGATGCAAATATGCGCGGGACTTGCCGCCTCGACTGAAAGGCTCTACGCTCATAATGCTGTCCGCATTAAAACGCTCGGTAAGTCTTTGATCGCAATCGCCGGTCGCAAAGCTGAGCGACAAAAACGAAGGAGTTAAACAGCATGCTTAAGGCAACCGCAGACCTCACGCTACCAACAACTATCATTGGCTCGTTGCCGAGGCCGAGCTGGTTTACGGAAAACATCGGTGCCGAAAGTTTTCTGCGGCGCATGATGAACTCGCGTTTTCGTGAGCAATATACCGATGCGGTGGCCGTGCACCTGAAAGACCAGGAAGCGGCGGGGCTCGACATCTGTACCGACGGCGATGCGCATTACGACGAAGAAGTCGGCGGACAGAGCTGGACCAGTTACCCGCTGTTTCACATGGAGGGATTCAGCAGGGGCGATCCGCAGCCTGCGATCATGCGCACCGGTGGCGTCGCGTTCCCGATGGGACACATCCTGCACGACTACCTCGAAGCGCGCATCATGCCGAAGATCGTCGGGCCGATCGGTCGCGGCGACCTGCAGTACACGGCGATGTGGAAGACGGCGCAGCGCATGACGAGCAAGCCCGTGAAGTTCGGCACGGTGACGCCCGAGATTCTTGCCGCCGCCGTGGACGACGAGTATTACAAGGATCCCGTCGAACGCGTCATGGCCCTGAGCAACGCGATCAACGAGGAACTGAATGAACTCGCGGACGCCGGCTGCCCGGTAATACAGATCGAGGAACCGCAAATTCACATGATCCCGGCCCGCGGAAACCTGTTCGGCAAACTGGACATGGGCAAGATGGTTGACGTCTTCAACAACACGGCGAAAGGCCTGACGGACAAGACCGAAGTCTGGTGCCATACCTGCTGGGGCAATCCGTCGCAGCAGCGCATGTTCAAGGAAATTCAGAGTTACGAACCATCGCTCGAGCATCTGAACAAAGTGGATGCCGATGTGATCACATTCGAATCCTGCAGCTCGAACATGATCGACATCCCGGCGATCGGCAAAGCGATCACAGACAAGAAAATTGCGATCGGCATGATCGATCACCATTCGCTGCAGGTCGAGCGGCCGGACGAAATCGCCGCGAACATCCGTGAGACGCTGAAGCACATACCTGCCGAAAGACTGATCCTCTGTTCCGACTGCGGTATGGGGCGCGAAGGCATGAGCAGGAGGCACGCACGCTACAAAATGGCATCGCTGGTGCAGGGCGCCAATATCGTTCGCAAGGAACTCGGGCTTCCGGAGGCGGAATGCCTGGCCGCCGATGCCAGGTATTCGCTCATAGTCACGGCAGACTGATCGTGCATAAGGGGTACGAGATGGATTCTGCAAGAAGAAGCGGCAAACAATCTCTGTCGTTCGTGTTCCTGGTATCTCTCATTTTCACTGTGGGAAATGCCATGGCTGATGAGCTGACGATGTCCGCGCTTTCGAACTGGCTGGATGCTTACGGCGAAGCCTGGGAATCCAGGGATGCCGATGCGGCGGCGAAGATTTTTTCCGAAGATGCGACTTACCAGGTGACGCCGTATGAGGAAGCGCACAGGGGACGAAGCGGGGTTCATGACTACTGGGCGGGCGTTACCGAGAACCAGCGCAACGTGCAGTTCGAATATCAAACACTGAGCGTTACCGGCAATACGGGGATCGCACACTGGTCGGCGAATTTTGACGTCGTACCGGACGGTCCGCATATAGACCTGAACGGCATTTTCGTACTGGAGTTCGATGCGGACGGCAAGTGTCGTCGGCTACGCGAATGGTGGCATATTCAGACCGATGCCGAGGGACAGGACTAAGCTTTCCTGACCTCACACGGCGTGCAAGTCGTCTACTGCAGGTCCAGGATCCAGCGCGAAATCGCACGCGCCTCGTCGAGGCTCAGGTGCTCGTTTGGCACCATGGGCACGATACCCCAGTTGCCGGCGCCGCCTATGATGATCTTCTGCGCAAGCACTTCGAGCATGACTTCTTTATTCGCCGAGTGTCGAGCGGCAATTGCCTGGTAGGAAGGGCCGAGCAAGTTTCGATCGAGGTCGTGGCAGCCGACACAGCGTTTCTCGGTTGCCAGAGCCTCGCCATCGAGTTCGTCGGCATAAAGTGTTGACGCAGAAGCAAAAAACAGTGTCAGCGCGGTGAGGGGAATAACAATTTTCATCGGCCGCCTCCACTCATCGCATTGTCGTATGCGCCGTCGCCCGGATCGATAATCAACGCCATTCTCGGGCCTTTAACGAACTCGACGATATTGGCGTAGGAGGTGACGAGCACGCCGGACTCGGGATCAATGTCGATCATTCTCAGGAATGCACCCGCGCGCGGCAGCGGAATGACACCGAAAGAACCAGTCTGCGGATCGAAACTGTAAATCACATCCGCGTTGGATGTCGCAATCCAGACAATCTTGCGCACGGAATCCCAGGTCACGGCGTACGGCGCGCTGCCGGTATCCGGCAGGTCGTACATGCCGAGCTGTTTCCTGGCTTTCGTATCGTACTCGACCAGCTGACCGGATCCATACAAAGGCACGTACATGACATCGTCTTCGGTGATCGTCAGTCGGCGCGGTCCGGAATCAGCCATGGGCAGGACGACGCGGTTTTCGAACTTGCGGGTTTCGATATTGAAGTTGCCAAAGCTGCCGATGCCGAGCTGGCTGTACCAGATGTGTTTGCGATCGGCGGTCATGATCAGTCCATACAACAGCGCGCCCGCTCCCGGTCTGCCGGGAATCTCCGGCGCATGGAATATTTCCGCGTCTCCGGTTTCCGGATTGAAGTAACCGACCGCGTTATTGCCGATATCGGAGTACCAGACGAGGCCGTCAACATCGGTGAGCAATTCGTGACTGGCGCCGAAGCTGAGATCGTGAATGCCGACGACCTCGCCTTTGTTGGTCGTAGTCGCCCAGGTTCGCCAGCTCATCTCGACAGGGTCGAGGCGGGCGATGACGCTCGGGAAGAACGGCGTAATCCAGAGCGAACCATCGGCGGCGCGGTGCAGGGAGTGCGGACCGGACACGCCATCGAACGGTACGTCGTGATATTCCTGTTCGCCGGTTGCCACGTCTATCGCGTACATGCGGTTCGTCGCAACATCGGCGACCCAGAGCTTCGGAGGGGAGCCGAGCATCATCGCTTCGCGAATCGCGTTGGTTTCCCTGACTTCGTATTCGCGGATGACGGTATCGCCGGTGACGATCAGAGGCGCGCCATAGTCATAGCCGGACAACTCGTCCATCGCGCCCGTGAAATGATTGGCCATCGTGGTCGCGACTTCCTCGCCCGGGCCAACCGTATAAGCATGCTCGGCGTCGGGAGGGCCGGCGGGATTTGCGCGACCGAACTCCCAGCCCGAGAGGTAATTCATGTAGTGCACTATGGACAGCCAGCTCTGTTCGCGCACGGTTGCTGCGTCCGCAATATCGACCGCGTCGATCTGCGCGGCGTAAGCGCGGACTTCCTCGGACGGAACCTGGTGGCAGCCGACGCAATTCAGTACGAATCTCGCCTTCTCGTCGCGATCGCTTACAGGCTTGAGCCATGCCGATGCCGGTGCCGCCGTGACCTGGTTGGATGTGCTGGTCATGACGATGGTCGCGTTGACCAGATCCTCAGCAGCACCCTCTGCGGTGACGTGCAACAGGTCATAGCCGAGGGCGCGGGCAGTCAATGCCGACTCGACTTTGTCGGCGACGGTAACGGCTTCCGGGAACGAGAACTTGCCGCCATCACCGGTAAATACCGTAATCAGATCTGCACCGGCATGCGAGTCTCCGGTTCGCACCGTAACTTGTGCCTGGACAATGGGCCGTCCGTTCAGATCGACCACCGTTCCATCAAGTGAAACGCTTGCATGCGCGCTCACTGCCAGTCCGCAAATAACGACGACAAAAAGAAGGTCGGCGGGGCGGACCGGGTAATCCGGGATCTTTCTCATGATTATCTCTCGTTCCCGATTTCTATCGATTCTATCAGAGCTTGTCGCATCTCCTTGTCGATAGAACATTTGCGCGTTCGAAGTCGAATGTTGGGCGGGGCAATCAGTACAATCGCCTTTGACAGGAGAGAATATGAGCGAAGCAGTAAGTCTGGAGAAGTCCGACCGCCTGGCACTGATCACGATAGACAGTCCACCAGTCAACGCATTGTCCGAAGCTGTACGCGCAGGTTTGCAGGACTGTTTCCGCCAGGCCGCATCCGACGAGTCTGTCGATGCTGTCGTACTGATGTGTGCCGGCAGAACCTTCATTGCCGGCGCCGACATTGCCGAACTTGACGACGCGATCGGTGATACCAGTTACCTCGACCTGTTCGCCGAGATCGAGGCGCTGGAGAAACCGGTGGTTGCCGCATTGCACGGTACGGCATTAGGTGGCGGTGTCGAGGCCGCGCTTGCCTGCCACTACAGGGTCGCGGCGCGCAACGCGAAGCTGGGTTTTCCCGAGATTAACCTCGGCATCGTGCCGGGTGCCGGCGGGACACAGCGCCTGCCGCGAATCATCGGCGCGCGAGAAGCGCTGCAGATGCTTCTTTCCGGGCGCCCGGTCGATGGCAACACCGCGCTGTCATCCGGCCTGCTCGACGCGGTCACCGATGCTGAGCTGCGTGAATTCGCGATCGGGTTCGCCAATAAACTCCTTGAGGACGGTAAAGGTCCGCGGCGCACCTGCGAAGTTATCTTGAAGCGCGATGATGATATCGACGCGTTCCTGCGTGCAGAGCGCTCGCGCGTCGAAGCGCAAATGCCGAACCGCCAGGTGCCCGGCATGGACATCGATGCGATCGAGGCCGCGCTCGATCTGCCTTTCAACGAGGGGATCGCGCGTGAAAAGGAGATAAGCGACGCGTCGCTGCAGACGACCGAAGCGAAGGCAATGATGCGGCTGTTTTTCGCGGAGAGGCAGACCTCGAAGATTCCCGGCATCGATGCGGGCCTCGCGCGGGACATCGGGTCCGGCGGCATTGTCGGCGCCGGAACCATGGGCCGCGGCATTGCAATGGCATTTGCGAACGCCGGCATCCCGGTAAACATCCTCGACGTCGATCAGGCAGCGGTCGATGCCGGGCTCGAGGCGATCCGCGGCGAATACGAACGGCGAGTCAAGAAAGGACGCATGACGCCCGAGGCAGTCGAGGAAAAAGTGGCGTTAATTACAGGTTGCAGCGATTACGCCGACATCGCTCGAGCAGACGTCGTCATCGAAGCGGTATTCGAGAACATGGCCTTAAAAAGGGAAATCTTCAAAAAGCTCGATGAGATCTGCAAAGCGGACGCGATACTGGCCACGAACACCTCGACCCTCGATGTCGCGGAAATCGCGGGCGCTACCAGGAGACCGCAGGACGTAGTGGGTCTGCATTTCTTCAGCCCCGCCCAGGTCATGCGCTTGCTCGAAGTCGTGCGTACGGACGAAACCGCGGACGAAATCATCGCGACGTCGATGAAACTCGGCGGGCGGCTGCGCAAGGTCAGCGTTTTGTCCGCGAACCAGTATGGCTTCATCGGCAATCGCATGATGGAACCATACGGGCGCGAGGCCGAGCACATGTTGCTGGAGGGCGCGACGCCGCGGCAGGTCGACACCGTGCTGGAGCGTTTCGGCATGGCGATGGGGATACTCGCGGTCTACGACATGGCCGGCGTCGACGTCGGTTACAAAGTGAGGCAGGAACGCAAGGAATTCCTGCCGGACGACCCCGCCTTTTGCCGGACGTCCACGATGCTCGCCGAGCGCGGCTGGCTCGGGCAGAAAACAGGCACGGGTTACTACCGTTACGAAGCAGGTTCACGGGAACGGCGCGACAACCCGGAAGCTCTCGAGATGTTCGCGAAAGAAGCAGAGCGGCTCGGAATCGAGCGTCGTGAGCTGTCAGACGAGGAGATTGAACAACGCTGCTTGTGCGCGCTGATCAACGAGGGTGCAAAGGTGCTCGAGGAAAAGGTCGCGCTGCGCGCAGCGGACATAGATGTCGTATACACGTCCGGATACGGATTTCCGAGATTTCGCGGCGGGCCGATGTTCTATGCGGACACGATCGGACTCGGCACGGTCTGCGCAAGGATAGAAGGGTTCGCGAAAACGCTCGATCCGCAGTACTGGGAGCCGGCAAAACTGTTACACGAGCTTCAGGAAAGCGGCGATGCAATCGCGGATTATGCCAACGTTTGAGAGCACGCGGGCGACGAACCTCAGTCTTTCAGCCTGCCGATCGCGGCCTGTGGAATTTCTATGGCGCGAATCCCATTCGGGCTGGACTCGTCGGGCACCGCCCACACCCGGCGCTCGAACCCCTCCGCGGCAACGCGACCATCAGCGTGGCTGACCTGGTGCTTCACCAGGAAGGTCTTGCGCGCCCATTCATCCACCCAGGTGCATATCTCCAGTTCGTCGCCAAGGCGGCACGCGTTCAGATACCGGGCGCCGGTTTCGACCAGCGGCATGCCGACAACACCGAATTGTTCTCTGAGCTCCGCATAGGACAGCTGGTTGTTCCTGAAAAGCTCTTCGGTGCTTTGATCGAACCAGGAATAGAGATACGGATAGAAAATCGTTCCGTGCACGTCACAGTGTGCAAACATTACGGTACGGGTCCATTTGTAGGTTTTCACGTTAGCTCCAGGGCGACCAGGACGAACTGCCTGGATAACTTATACATATAATTGCCTATGCCGCTCGACACGCTCCTGCCAATCTTCGCCTATTTTCTTATCGGTTTCCTGCTGCGATCCCGCGGTCTGGCCGGGAGCGAACAGGCTGCTTTCCTGTTCCGGCTCGCATTCTATGTGACCTTGCCCGCTCTGGTCTTCCTGGTCATTTCAGGTGCCGAACTCGAGCGGCGTAGTATTTTTTTGCCGATCGCGGGGATCACGATCAATATCCTCTGTACGGCGGCGGCAATATTTTTCGTGCGCATGGCGAAGATCGAGAACCGGCAGGCAGGCGCAGTGGTTCTCGGTGCCGGGATAATGAACGCGGCCTTTGTTTTTCCGTTTGTCCTGTCGGTCCTGGGGGAGTCCGCCCTGGCCGAAGCCGTGCTGTTCGATCTCGGCAATGCCATCTTCGTCGGGGTATTCGCATACCCGATCTCCCTGTTTTTCGGCGAAGCACAGGCAGAATCGGCGGCATCTTTCTTGTTCAAGACGATTCGCGCGCCGATATTCGTAGCGGTCGCAGCCGCACTGATCGTAAACATCTTGCATATTTCCGTACCGGCGATTGCCAACAGTGTCCTCTCGCCACTCGGATCCGCGACGATACCGCTGATCCTGATCGCGGTCGGCATCTCGTTCTCCATCGCGGGAATGTGGACCCTGTTAACGGTTGCGACCGTGCTCCTGAGAATGGTGCTCGGCCTGATCACTGGGCTACTCATCGTGTGGGGTTTCGGATTCACCGGGGTGACCGCCGCGGTCGTGATCGTATTGGCGGCAGCGCCGATCGGCTTCAATTCGGTTTCGCTGGCGTCTATCGGCAAGCTCGACACCGATCAGGCTGCGGCCGCATTGTCGGTATCGGTGGCGATCGGCCTGCTCAGCACGACACTGCTGCTGATCGTCGCCTTGCGCGTACTCGGCTCAACCGCATGACTGGAAAGACGGATGCTGGCCGCAACGGCTAATAGAATGCGAAGGCACGAATCTCGGCGCTGGCCCTTGCCGGCGCATCTGCCGGGCAGTCCGGGTTGTCGAAGCCGCTGTGCGGGCAGCCCTGGACGCGATCGAGGTCGGAATCGAAAGCTTTGAACACGAGCGCCTCGTCGGGGCGCATGTCGGAGTACCAGAACCAGCGGTGATCGGGATTCGCGTGATACAGGGATGACTCGAAGCGGCGCTCCGGCTCGTGCGGCGCGTCGATAACGGCATCGCCCACGGTGACATCGCCCTGGCCCGCCGTACGCGCATCACACAGACCGAGCGGCACGTCCTGCGGTGGCTGAGACAGGACGCGCCAGATGTTGTAGGCGACGAAGCGCCGCTCGAGGCGCGATGCGTCTTCGTTACGATCGGCGAGCTGCATGTGCGCGAATTCTTCGAAGGACCTGCGGCTGTAGTCCACATGCACGAAGCGGGCAGGGTGGGAATTGACAAAGGCACTCTTGTCGCCGGCACGTTCGCTCCAGCGAAGCACGGTATTCATCACGATCACTTCATCGGCGCCGGTCAGGCCGAGCATCAGTTCCCGGATTTCATCACGATAGCTTTCCTGTGCGCTTTCAGCCGTGAAGTCGGTTACCGCGGTGACATGCTTGACCAGGGTGAAGCCGCTAATTTCCAGCGATGCTGCTTCTGTCAGTCCGCGCGCGTCATAGATCCGGACGTCATGCGGTTCCAGGACGAGATTGTCGCGCTCGCGTTGCCGGGCATGAAAAACCGGGCGCACATTCATGTCTCCCAGGTAATTCACGGTCGATGTCACAACGGGGCAACCGCTCAGTGTAAAATCATCCGCAATCGTGGCGCTCATTTATTCGGGAATACCTGTAAAGGCCCTGATCCAGGCAAAGCGAATCGGGCACTTCCGTATAGCCGTTAAGCATCGAGATTGCAAACCGGGACAGCGCATCCACCGCAGCACCAGGAACAAGTCATGTACGAATTATCAAAACAATTTCTGGATAAGAAAATCGGCAGAAGGTCGTTCATCAATCGCCTGGTACAGGCCGGCGTATCGCTGGCAGGGGCCGGCGCCATAGCCAACAACCTCGAGGCCAAACAACAGCCAGCCGTGCCCGGCGAGCGCATTGCACCCGAAAAAGGACGGACGGTGCGCAACATGAGCGGCGGCGAAGTCATGTTGGAGTTCCTGCTGGACTGGGATGTGCCGTACATGTTCGGCCTCGCCGGTTCGGAAGAAATCGGCCTGCTGGACGCCTTTGTCGACCGACCGAAGCTGAGATACGCGACCTGTCTGCACGAGGGTGCGGCTATGTCCATGGCTGACGGTTACTCCAGGTCCACCGGCGACACGTCGATAGTGAATCTGCATTCGGTTGCCGGGGTCGCATATGCCTTGGGCCAGGTGGCCAGCAGTTATCGTGACCGCATCCCGGTCGTGGTTACCGCGGGACGCCAGTCCACGAATTTTCGTGGTCACATGGGATTCCTGGAATCCCCGAACCTGACGGAAATGCCGCGGGACTATGCGCAATGGGTCTGGGATGTCATGAACGTAGACACGATCCCCGAAGTGCTGCGGCGCGCGTTCCTGCTTGCGGAGGCACCGCCGGGTGGCCCGACCTTTGTCACCTTTTCCAAGGACCTGTGGGAACAGAAAGTCGACGAAGTCGAAATCGTCCCGAGGTCGCGATCACGCGTGGACGGCGAAGTCTCACCGTCACCGGAGCACGTCTCGCGTATCGTCGACGAGCTGCTGGGCGCCGAGAAGCCGACCTTGTACCTTGGCAATGAATGCATCAAATATGACATCAGCGAAGAAGTCGCCGGCATCGCCGACGCCATCGGCGCCATGGTGATGTTCTCGGTCAAGATACCTGCTGTCTTCCCCACCACGCACCCCAACTTCGTCGGTGAAATCCTTGATGATCCGGACCTTATGCCCGGGATCGACTGTTTCTGGAGCATCGGCGCGCACATGATCAAAACCTTCAACTTGCCGCCGAAACCGATCGTCTCCCGTAATGCGACCGTGTTGCATACGAGCCTCGCCGATGTCGATGTCGGGCGCAACTATCCTGTCGACGTTGCCGCAATAGCCAGCATCAAGGAGACGACGGCACTGGTGCTCGAGGAAATTAGGAAACGTAAACTGGACAAATCGACGATTGCTGATCGCCAGCGCTGGTTGCATGAATATACCGCCAGGCAGCGCGAGCAATTTGCGGAAATTGCCAAAGCCGAATGGGACTCGAGCCCGCTATCGACTTCGCGCCTGATGATCGAACTCGATCGCGTCATCGGGCCAGACGCGGAAATAGTCTCCGAGCTGATTACCTCGGATGCGTATCCGAGGAAGTACCTTAAATTCGATCATACGAAGCCGGCCAGTGAACGCCGCAGGCAGCACTATACGACCGGCGGCATTCTCGGATGGGGCGTCGGCGCGGCCATCGGCACCAAGATCGGTAATCCGGACAAGGAGGTCTGGTGCCTGACCGGCGACGGCTGTTTCAATTTCGGCAGCCAGGCGCTCTGGTCCGCGGCACGCTACGAGGTGCCCATCGGCGTGGTCATATTCAACAACGGCGAGTACCAGGCGAACCGCATGGCGCAGAACAGCCTGCGGGGGCGCATTTACGAGACCGGGCAGTATTTCGGCACCGACCTGCGCCAACCCGACATCGATTATTCGAAAATGGCCGCCGCCTACGACATCGAAGGCGAAAGCGTCAGTGATCCGCGGCAACTGGGCCCCGCTCTGGAACGTTGCAAGCGGGCCATGCAGGAAGGCCGGCCCTACCTGGTCGATGCGAGGATCAAGCGCTATCACAGGGGCGCCGATTCCGACGCCGAGTATTTTTCCATCGCGCGGGGATAGGCTAACGACGGCCTGCTTCGACAGGATCCGTTCCGCATCACGGCAGCAATTTCGAAAGCACAGACAATATTTTGCTGCGGCTCCGAACGTCGACAAGCTGTTCGCTCTCGGACGATAACCAATATGTCCGCGTCGGATAAAATTATCGACCGCCTGGCGAAAATAAAGGCGATTGGGGCGCGTCGGGCTGCCATTCAAAAAAAGAACGAGGTTTCAAGGAGTCATGAGTCACAAGAACCTGGAAGCATTACTGCAAAGTGTGGGAAATCCGGTAAACATGCTGCGGAATTCGCAGATAGGCGCGTATATCTATCCGGTGGTTCCTCCCGAGTACACGAACTGGCGCGACGAGCAACGAGCCTGGCAGGAGACCTGCGTACTCTTCGACCAATCGCACCACATGGTGGATATCTACGTCGAAGGCCCCGATGCGCTGAAGATGCTGTCTTACCTTGCGGTCAATACTTTCAAGAATTTTCCTGTCGACCGGTCCAAACAGTTCATTCCTTGCAGCTACAGCGGCCACGTCATTGGTGACGGCATCCTGTTCCATCTTGTGCCGAGAACCAGTACGTATTCGTCGGTCGAGCGCCGACTGCCAACTGGATCGAATTCCATGCCGCCACGGGTGGTTATGACGTATCGATAGAAAAAGACGACCGGTCGCCCGGCATCCTCGGCGGCAAGCCTGCGCTACGCAAGTGTTATCGCTACCAGATCCAGGGTCCGAATGCCTGGGAGGTCATCGAGAAACTGAATGGCGGGCCACCACCGGACGTCAAGTTCTTCTACATG
>JABAOE010001579.1_pt4 | contig 25325 bp, 22 predicted proteins | sample 7062141 | NCBI WGS metagenome assembly JABAOE01 (sample SAMN14538627, study PRJNA623070) | marine sediment metagenome | biome: marine biome [ENVO:00000428]; feature: marine pelagic biome [ENVO:01000023]; material: deep marine sediment [ENVO:00002113] | place: India: Gulf of Khambhat ... | reverse complement strand
AGCGTCAGCCGCGCGGGAGCATCACCGAACATCTCCTTGCGCCGGGCCTCGAGCTCCTGGCCGTGCTTCGCCTCGTTCTCGGCCATCGTGGCGAAAAACGCTCCTGCGTCGTAGCCGCCCGTGCGGCCAAGCTGGGAGGCGAACATCTGGTAACGATGGCAGGCCTCCATTTCGATCAGTTTCGCAAGGTCCAGCGCATCCATGAGACTGAGCTTGGACAGGTCGAGGCGGGTGGACATGAATTTGACTCCTTGTCTGAACTTGACGGTCGAAAACGGGCCGGCAGAAACGCTTCGAGCAGTCCGCTCTGCGGAATACCGCTGCTCCTTCGACCCTGAAATAATACCATCGCCGAGCGAGTTTAAACGCTTGCTACGGATCGAGCGACGACCAGATTTCCCTTATCCACTCGCGAATCTGCAGCGACTCCCGCCAGCGGTCGGACAGTTCTCTCTGCTCACCGTCGGTAATCGCGTAGGGCGGCGGCCCGAGTTCGCAGAGAAAAACGAGGGTGGCGTCTTCCGGGCTACGCCTGCGCCATTCCCGCATACCATACGTCCACCAGCCCTTGAAGATTTCCACCCACTCGCGATGCTGTGGAAAGTCGATAGCCACCTGCACCTGCTCGCGAGATGCGACCCGCCCCTGGAAACAGTCGGACCGATCGAGGATCGATTCGATGTACTTCTGATCCCGCTCCGGAACCGGTGCGCGCAGTTCACGATCAACGACGAAATGTGACAGGTCCGCACACAGGCGCATCTCGGGAACCATATCCATGAGCTGCAAAGTGAAGTACATGTCGTTGAGCAGGCCGTCCCTATGCGTTTCAAACAGCAAAGGCATACCAATGTCATCCGCTTCCCGCATCCACCCGCGCACAACCGGAACGGCATCTTCGGGCCGGATCGGCATAACCCCGCTGATGACATTGACCATGCAAGCATTGAAGTCCGTCGCAAACTCGAGCAGAGGCTGCATGTCGTCCTCGGCATACGGGAACGCGTTGACCATGCAGCCGAGTCCGTGCTGCTCATATAAGCCCTGCAGGACACGCATGTCGGGAATCTCGGCCACGGACGGGTCGATACACATGCCGTCGAACCCGGCCTCGGCAACCATGGCAAAGCTCTCTTCGGCAGTGCGCTCGGGCACATGCGGGCTGCGCAGTTCCATGCCCCACAGTGACTGGTAGATCTCCAGCTTCTGCATCACGCCACCACCAGCGCATCGACAATCGTGCAGCCTTTTTCATGCACGATGATCGGGTTGATATCCATCTCATGGATACTGTCGCCGAGCGCATCGACAACCGTCGAGAACCGCGCCGCAACATCGCAGAACGCATCGACGTCGGACGGCTGCCGGCCGCGCTTGCCGTCCAGCATCGGCCGCAGCTGCAAGCGGTCGACGCAGCGCCGGGCATGTTCCGCGGTAAACGGCGGTAATGCGAAGGCCACGTCGCGGAGCGTCTCGGCATAAACGCCACCAAATCCGATCAGCACGACAGGTCCGAACTGTGGATCCAGGCGCGCCCCGAGCATCATCTCCACACCGTCGCCGGCCATTGGCGCGATCAGCGCAGCAGGTCCAAGACGCTCCGCCATGTCCCTGTAACAGGCGCGTAACTCGTCTTCCGACTCTATATCCAGGATCACGCCGCCCACGTCCGATTTGTGCAGTATGCCGGGCGCCGCGGTCTTGAGGACCACCGGGAAGTCGTCCGCCACCGCATCGGATTCATCACTAACAATCGTTACGGGCACGACCGGCAACCCGCAGTCGGCCAGCAGCCTGAGCGCGGCAGCTTCACCCGGCTCGATCGCGCCGGACGGCAGGTCCACCCCGGGCGGTGCAGCATTTTCCCGGGCCAGGAAATCGCGGTAGTCGAATAAGGCGCGTACGCCGCGCAGGAACAGGGGGACGCTGTCAAGAATCGGGTAGCCTGCCGCCGTACTTTCGGCCACGACTTCATCATGACCGGTTCCCTGGCGCGCTGCCACAAGCGCGACCGGCTTCCCGGAGGCTTCCCGTCCCCGCCGCATGTACTCGAGGTAGATCCTGTAGACCTTGCCGTATGGCGCCCGGTCCTGCACGACGGCGCCGATCGCCGTGCCCGGATCCCTCATCATCGCGGCAAGGCTGTTCGCCATCTGGTTCGCCGAATCCGGGCCGCCGCGGCTCCAGGCATCGAGTGGGTTCACAGCCGGCAGTTCCGGGTCGAGAATGCCCTCGAGTTCATTGACCGTGACTGCGCTCAGCTCCGTGAGCGGCACAGCAGCTTCGTCGGCAAGATCGATGATGAGCTGCCGCTCGCCCCCCGAATCGTGCAACGTGGCGAGTCCGCCCTCGCCCACACGCGGCAGCTCGGCAAACAGGATCAGTGTCGTCGCCAGTTCGTCCATGTCATGAACGCGCTGCACACCGTAGTGATCGAATAGCGCTTCGTACGCGGCGTCATCTCCGGCAATTGCCCCGGAATGCGACACGGCGAGCTCGGCGGACTTCTCGGTCCGCCCAACCTTGATGGCGACAACGGGAATCTCCTTGCGCGCCGCTTTCTCGAGCGCGGCGCGAAAACCGTCCGGGTTCCTGGCCGTCTCGATGAACAGGCCGACTGCTTTCGTCTCGGGCAGATCGAGCACGAAATCGAGGTACTCATCCATCGTCGCGTCGAGTTCGTTGCCCGTCGATACTGCGACGTTGACGCGCAGGCGCTCCTCGCTGTCGATCAGGCCCGACATGCCCGAACCCGAATGACTGATCAGCGCGACATTGCCCGGCGCCTCGTGATCAGAACTGTCGAAGCCGCACGCCCATACATGGTCGCGCACGTTGTAGAAACCCATGCCGTTCGCGCCGCAAACGACGAGCCCGGCGTCATGGATTTTCTTTGCGACTCGCTCCCTGAGCGGCGGTGTCACGTCATCGTCGAGATACATCGTCGACATGATGACGGCAGCTCTCGCGCCCGCGTCGATCGCGTCATCAAGCACTTTCTCGAGCCAGCGGTCGGATACAGCAAATATGACGAGATCGGGCGGCGCCGGCAGGTCGGCAAGGTACGCATAGCATTTGACGCCCTGAACCTCGTCGTACTTCGGGTTGACCGGGTAGATCGTGCCTTCGTAACCGCCCTTTAGCAGGTTCCTGAGCGACCATTCGCCCATCGAATCATTGTTTTCGGAAGCGCCGACAACGGCGACCGATTCTGGCCTCAGCAATGGGTCGAGGCGATGCGCCATGCCCGGCTAGTACGGTTCGGGAGGCGTCGCGCTGCGTCGCGGCGGGGACCAGAACGGCTTGCTGACGACCGTCGCTTTGGCCACCTCTCGATACCAGTGCAGTTCACGCTGGTAGTAGATCTCTACCCAGACGTTACTGCCGACTTCGCCATGCGGTGTACGCACGGTGCCGATCGCAATATTCTGCTTGCAAACCGGCGACCACGTAGCCGAGGTCACAAAACCGATATTGCCGCCGCGCATTTGTGCATTAGCGAAGATGTACGACGCATTGGCGATCTTGTTGCCTTCGATGTCGAGCTTGACCAGCCGCCACCTGGAACCCTTGCGTTTTTCTTCGGCCAGCGCACGCCTGCCGTTGAAATTCGGTTTCTTGAAGTCGACGAGCCACTCGAGGCCGAGCTCCAGCGGCGAGCGTGTGTGCCCGGTACGAACTGTCGCGTTTGCGGGAAGGAAATCTTCATAGGCCGCGAGCAAACCGGCCTCGATTCGGGCCTGCTCCAGCGCATGGACGCCGATGGCGCGCATGGCGTAATCCTTGCCGGCCTCGAACAGCGCATCCCAGAGCGCTTCGGCCTTCTCGGGCGCAAGCCAGAGCTCGTAACCGAGGTCGCCGGTAAAGCCCGTGCGCGAGATCATCAGCTCGGTACCCTCGAAGTCGACATGCATCAGCCCGAAGATCTTGAGTTCCTCGAGACCTTCTATCCCCATGTTCCTGAGGATCGAATACGTCGTCGGCCCCTGCACGGCCAGGGCACAGACATCGTGCGTTTCGTCGACGATTGACACATCGAACCCGATTGCCGCCGCGGTCAACCAGGCCATGTGGCGCTCCTGCGAACACAGGCGATAGTCGCCTTCGCGCAGATGGAAAATCGTGCCGTCGTCGATGACCTGGCCCTGATCGTCGCACCAGACCGCATACGCCACACGTCCGGGGCCGACTTTGCTCATATCACGCGTCATGAGGCGATCGAGGTACTCGAAAGCGTCCGGGCCCGTTATGCGGTACTTGGTCATCGGCGTCAGGTCGAACACGCCGGTCGTGTTACGGATGGCGAAATACTCGGTCTCACCGCAATACAGTTCGTCGGGTGTCGTGTAGCCCTTCCACTGGTGCCAGGAATTGACCGTGTCGACCGCCTTCATGCGCTCGTAGAACGGACTCTTCAGCCGGCCCTGTGGTACCTCGAATACCGTCATGCTGCTTTCTCCCGCTTGAGAATGGCGCGCGCCGCATTGCGGCCAGCCGCGCCGCTGACTCCGCCGCCCGGGTGGGCGCCGGCGCCGCACAGGTACAGCCCGTCGAGCGGCATCCGGTACTGCTGCGCCCCGCCGACCGGCCGCGTGAACAGGAACTGGTCGAGCGTCAGCTCGCCGTGATGCCAGTGCCCGCCCGTGATATGGAACTCCTTCTCGATGTCGGCCGGCGTCAGCAGTTCGCTGGCCGTGATCCGCGACGCGATGTCGGGCATGTATTTTTCGAGTACCCGAATCGCGGCCGATTCGAATCCCTGCCTTGCATCGTCGGTCCAGCCATCCTTGTGCTCGCAGGGTGCGTACTGGACGATCGCCGATAGCACGTGTTTGCCCGTCGGAGCCAGTGTCTCGTCGCGGAAACTCGGGAACGACACTTCGAGTACCGGTTGCGGCGAACTCTCGCCGTACTTGGCCGGGTTGAAGGCAAGCTCGACGTAGTCCTCGCTTGGCGCAATCACGATGCGCTCGCCGTATTCGTTCTTCTGCACGCCCGGGATAGCAGGCAGCCCATCGAGCGCCAGGTGCAGCTTGGCGGCATTGCCCCTCGAGCGGAAGTGATGGATGCGTCGCGTGAACACGGTCTCGAAATGGCGCGCGCCGACCAGCTCCATGACGGTTCGTTTCGGATCGGCATTCGAGACGACGGTCAGGCTGTCGAAGCGCTCGCCCGCTTCGGTGTCGACGCCGGTTACGCGCCCGTTCTCGACGATAATGCGTTTGACCGGCATGCCGGTGCGGATCGTGACGCCCGCGTCGCGGGCACTGCGCGCAAGTTCCTGCGTCACGCTGCCCATGCCGCCTTTGGGCGCCGCGACCCGGCCATGGTCACCTGCCAGGCGGTACAGGTACGTCAGGATCGTATTCGGCGACCTCGGGCCGAGATGCGTACCCAGTACCGCGTCGAAGCTGATCGCGCCGCGCAGAACGGAGGACTCGAAGCGCTCCATGACCTCGTCGTATATGTTCATGCCGATCAGGCGCAGGAAGGCCTGCATCTCTTTCTTGCCGAGCCGGCGGACATCGAAACCCAGCTGGGCCAGCGTACCTATGTCACTCGCATCGCCCGCACCGAGCCGCGGCGGCGTCTTGTTCAGGTAAGTGCGCAGCAGGTCGGCGAAACGTGTCATGCGTTTATGAAAGGCTTTATAAGCCGCACCATCGCCTTCTGTCGCCCCGGTAACGGTGCCGCCCTTGATCCGCACGTGCCCTCCGTCGTCGTCGAGCGCGATCGTGGTCATGTCCCGTGAGGCGAGCGAGAGATCCAGGTTCAGGTCTTTCGTCACGCTCGGCTGCAGGTTGTACAGCAGGTGCGCGCAGGCCGACACCGAGTATCCGTCGGCAAACTGGCGCGTCACCGCGGCGCCGCCGACCTGGTCGTTCGCCTCGAGCAGCAACACCTGCTTGCCGGACCGCGCCAGCAATGCCGAACACACGAGGCCGTTGTGGCCGCCCCCTACAACGATTGCATCGTATTTATCAGTCATCGCCGAAATTCTCCGGGACCGTGCTCGGTCGTTTCAGGTCGGCGAGGATCTCGCGCGCCGCGTTGGCCCCCGGCGCCGCCATGACACCGCCGCCCGGATGCGTGCTCGAACCGCACATATACAGACCGCTGACCGGCGCACGGTACTGCGCATAGCCCGGCACCGGGCGGTTGAACAGTATCTGATCCATCGTCAGCTCGCCGTGGAAGATGTTGCCCTCGGTAATGCCAATCTCCTCCTCGATGACGGCTGGCGTACGCACCTCGTAGTGCACGATCAGGTCCTTGAAGTTCGGGCTGTAGCTGCCGATCTGGTCGATGACCGTCTGCGCAAACTGATCTTGCTCCTCACTGGTCCAGTCGCGTCCCTCGACCTGGTAAGGGCAGTACTGGATGAAGCAGCTCATGAAGTGCTTGCCCGGCGGCGCCATCGTCGGGTCGATCGTCGTCGGGATGACCATGTCGACGTAGGGATCCTTCGACCAGGTTCCGGCTTTCCAGTCATCGTAAGCACGCTCGAATCGCTCGGGAGAGTCCAGGAAGTGCATGTCGCTGTGGTACAGCGAGCTGCCTTTCGGCAGCGCCGGAAACTCGGGCATGCCATCGAGGGCGATGTTGAGCTTGCCGGAGCTGCCGCGGGCCTTGAAATTTGCGACCCGGTTATAGAAGTCCGCAGGCAGGTCCGACTTGTCCATGCATTTCAGGAAAGTCCGTTTGACGTCCATGGAGGAGACGACCAGCTTCGCGTTGATCTCCTCGCCGTTCTCCAGTGCAACGCCTGTAGCCTTGCCGTTTTTGACGATGATCTTGTCGACTCCGGCATCCGAACGGATCTCGCCGCCATAGGACTGGAACGCCCCGGCGATCGACTTGGCGACGGCGCCCATGCCGCCGCGAGCAAATCCCCAGCTGCCGACATTACCGTCGACGTCGCCCATGTAGTGATGCAGGAGTACATAGGCCGTGCCCGGAGAATGCACGCCTAATGCCGTGCCGATGATGCCGCTGCCCGAGAATGCCGCCTTGATGACGTCGGTCTCGTAATACTCGTCGAGGTACTCCGAAACGCTCATCGTCCAGAAGCGGATCGTCTCGTACATGCGATCTTCGCCCATCTCCATGAACTTCTTGCCGATGGTAAGCAGCTCCATCAGGTCCCGCGGTTTGAACGAAGTCGGGTCCGGCGCCGTGCTCAGCAGGAAGTCGCGGATGAAACGGCACTGGCGCATCGTGTCGGCCGAATAGCGTTCGTAGGCGTCGGCGTCATGCAGCGAGAACCGCGCCATCTCACGGTAGGCAACCTCGGGATCGTGGTACGAACCAAAGTAGTCGCCGTTCTCCATGAACGTGACCGACCCGCCGTAGGGCGTCACCTGCAAACCGTGCTTGTGCAGTTCGAGCGCCCGGTAGATCTCGGGGCGCAGCAGGCTGCAGACGTAGGAACAGTTCGAGTAGATCCAGTCCTCGTGCAGGTTGCGGCTGACGGATGCACCGCCGATGTAGTCGTTTTTCTCGACGCACAAAACGTCGAGACCGGCTTTTGCCAGGAAGGCCGCGTTGGTCAGGCCATTGTGGCCCGCGCCAACGACGATGGCATCATAGGATTTCATGCAGCGTCACTCTAGTTTTTCAATTGTTATATCGACAGCGCGCTCGAATCGTCTGAGCGTATCATCAAGACAGCCATCGGTGTGAGCCTCGCACAGGAACCACGGCTCGCGCGAGTCCGGTTCGACGAGGATGCCCTGGTTATGCAGCTCGGGCGCCAGCGCATCGTAGAACTCGTAATTCGAATCGACCCACTCGCGGTAGTTACTCGGCGCACTGTCTGCAAAGAACAGGCCCATCAATGCAGGCGCCCCTGTAAAGCTGTGAGCAATATCGCGCTCGCTGAGAATCTCGCCGAGCCCTTCCTGTAACCGCAGTCCGTAATTGCGAATCGCTTCCAGCGCATCGGTCTCATCGAGGATTTCCAGCGTCTTGTCGGCGGCGGCCAGCGACACCGAGTGCCCTGTGAATGTGCCGCCGTGAACGACGCCGTCGCCGATATGGCGCATGATGTCCTCGCGCCCGGCAACGATCGATATCGGGTAGCCGTTGCCGATGGCCTTGGCGAACGTGCAGAGATCCGCCTTGAAGTCGAACAGTTCCTGCACGCCACCCTTGGCGACACGGAAACCGGTTTTCACTTCGTCGACGATCAGCACGACGTTATAGCGATCGCAAAGCTCGCGTATGTCGTGCAGGTACTGGGGCTCGGCCGTAATGCCGCAGCAGTTGCCCATGATGGGCTCGATCAGGAATGCGCCGATGTGCTTGTGATAGCGCCTGAGCAGGTCCTCAACGAGGTTGGCGTCGTTGAGCGGGACCGGGTAGCACAGGTCCCTGGTAACCTCCGGAACGCCGTCTCCGAAGGGCTGTAACTCGGGATCGCCCTCCTCGTCCCATTCCTCGAGCTCCGAGTGCCACATGACCTCGGTGAACACGCCGTGATAGCCGCCCTCGAGCACGATGTGGCCGTCCTTGCCCGTGTAAGCTCGCGCAACCCGGAGCGCGGCCATGACGGCCTCGGTACCCGAGTTCGAAAAGCGGACGAGTTCGGCTGCCGGCACCATCTTGCTGATGCGCTTGGCGACCTGGTATTCGAGTTCGGTCGAGAGCGCAAAGACGCCACCCACATCCATGCCCCTTTTCGCTGCGGCGTCGACGCGCTCGTCGGCGTAGCCGAGAATGATCGGGCCGTAGGCCAGCCGGTAGTCGATGTACTCGTTGCCGTCGATGTCCCAGACGCGCCCGCCCTTGCCGTGATCGACGTAGATGGTCTTGTCTTCGCCCCAGTAGCGGAAATTGGAGGAGACGCCGAGCGGCAGCTTGTTGACTGCCCGTTCGAAGTGTTTGTTCGACTTCGCAAGAGAACGCATAGATAAAAAATGAATGAGTATTCATTCAGATTATGCCATAATTGCCCGGCCCATGGCTACCGTCGCATCCGCCAAGTCCCGCCGCACGGCGTCCCGCGAGACACGCCGCCGGCAGCTTATCGACGCTACGCTCAAGTGCATCGCCCGCAAGGGCATGGGCAATACCACGCTCGGCGATGTCGCCAGGGAAGCCGGCCTGTCGCAGGGCATCGTGAACCTGCACTTCGAGAGCAAGGACAACCTGCTGACGGAGACCCTGCGCACGCTGGCCAACGAATACCGCGAGCAGTTCGACAAGACCCTCGAGAAGTCGGGGCCCGATCCCGCCGGCGCCCTGCTCGCCCTGGTGCAGATGGACCTCAAGCCGAAACTCATCGACCGCCAGAAACTCGCGATCTGGTTCGCATTCTGGGGTGAGGTCAAGTCGCGTCCGACCTATCGCAAGATCTGCGACGAGTACGACCGCTATTACGACAGCGTTATCACAGGACTGTGCGCCGAAGTCATCGCCGACGGCGCATACGCCAATGTCACGCCGGAGGCCGCGGCCGAGGCGCTGACATCGATGACCAACGGGCTGTGGCTGTCCTGCCTCATTAGCCCGCGGGAGTGGGACCGGCAGGTCGCAATGGACGCGATCATGAGCTACCTCAGCAACGTATTCCCGAGACACTACGAGACGACCCGGTGAAAATCGAACTCAGTGACAATGCCCTGAAGTGGCAGGCTATTGCGCGCGAATATGCCGACGAGTACCTGCAGCCGCATGAAATAGAGGCCGAGCTCAATGACGGCAAACTCCCGGCCGAGATAAGCAAACGCAACAAGCAGCGCGCCATCGAACTCGGGTTCCCGGCGATCGACGTGCCAAAAGCGTATGGAGGACTCGAGCTGTCGATGGAGGAGCAGGCTGCGATCTGGGAGCAGCTCGGCCGCGTCACCAACGCGTTGTCGTGGTGCTTCCCCGAGCCGCAGTCGTGGATGTTCGAGGCCTGCTCCGATGCACAGATCGAAACCTACATCCTGCCGATGATGCGCGGCGAAAGAAAAGACTGCTACGCCATCACCGAGTCGGGCCCGGGGTCGGACGTGGCCGGCATCGAGGCGACGGCGACCAAAGACGGCGGCGATTACGTCCTCAACGGCGAGAAGTGGTACGTCACGAGCGGCAATCTCGCCGACTTCTTCTGGTTCCAGGCGAATATTCCCGATGAAGACGGTGAAGCGCTGTTCCTGGTCGATGCCGATACGCCCGGAATCGAAGTCATTGCGACGCCGAGTTTCAGTCATACCTACGCCGCCCATCACCCGACTTACCGGTTCGCAGACGTGCGTATCGCCGCCTCGCAGCGCGTCGGTAATCCTGGCGACGGCATGGCCTACACGCACTCCTGGTTCCGGCACGAGCGGCTGATGATCGGGGCGCGCAGTTGTGGCGCCGCGGCGCGACTGATCGAGGAAGCCTTCGATTTTGCACACGCGCGCATCGTGGACGGGCAGCCCCTGACCGAGAAGCAGGCTATCCAGATCATGCTGGCCGACTGCGCCACCGAACTCTATGCCTCACGCCTGATGACTTACGATACCGCACGCGCCGTGGATGCCGGCGTCGACCTGAAGATCCAGCACAGCCGCTGCTCGATGACCAAGTTGTTCGTGTCCGAGGCGGCCAACCGCATCGCGGACCGCGCCGTGCAGATTTTTGGTGGGCGCGGCTACATGCGCGAAAACGTTGCCGAGCGTTTTTTCCGCGAGCTGCGCGTCGACCGCATCTGGGAGGGCACCAGCGAAATTCAGCGCCTGATTATCGCCCGCTGCCTTATGAAACGCGGCCTTACCGACATGTAATTGTCATTCCCCCGGTTGGGTGGTCAAATCGGGGCAATGCGTAATAGAACGACAACAGCGCTGGCCGTATTCGGCGCCGCTCTGCTCTCCTCCTGCGGCGGCAAAGGCCCTGCGCCTGGCGACGACAATATCGTCAACGTATATAACTGGGCGGACTACATTGCGCCCGGCATCATCGAGCAGTTCGAAGCCGATACCGGCATCGAGGTCAACTACGATATCTACGACTCATCGGAAGTGGTCGACGTCAAGTTACTCGCGGGCAACAGCGGTTACGACGTCGTCGTGCACAGTAACCAGTTCTCGTCACGTCTGGCACCGATAGGCATCTACGAGAAACTCGATTTTTCGCGGCTGCCGAACATTCGAAACCTCGATCCCGAGGTAATGGACCGCATCGCCTATGAGGCAGTGAACGACTACAACGTTCCGTACCATTGGGGATCGACGGGTTATGCCTGGAACGTGGAAATGGTTCGCGAGCGGCTGCCGGATCACCCGATGGACAGTGCCGATGTGCTGTTCGACCCGGCGGTCATCAGCAAACTTGCCGATTGCGGCGTGTCTCTGCTCGACGGCCCGACCGACGTGTTCCCAATGGTTCTCGCGTATCTCGGGCTCGACCCGAACGCGGTGGACGACGACAGCCTTGCGGCTGCCGAAGCGCAAATCAGGAAAGTCCGGCCCTACATACGTTACTTCAGCAACCAGAAAATGATGACCGACCTGCCCAACAAGGAGGTCTGTGTGGCGATGAGCTGGTCGGGTGACTATGCGCAGGCACAAGCGCGCGCAGAAGAAGCCGGCATCGATATCGAACTGCGCTACACGATTCCGAAAGAAGGATCGGGATTATGGGTCGATGGTCTGTACATACCGTCAGACGCGCCGCACAAGGACAATGCCTACCGATTCCTGAATTTCATGTTGCGTCCCGACATCGCCGCATCCAACGTCAACAACTCGCGCTATGCGAACGCGAACGGCGCATCCTGGGAACTCCTCGATGCCGAGATCCTGGAAAACCCGGCGATTTTTCCCACCGAGGAGGTCTGGAACGTCTTGTATCCGATCAAGACGGCTGATCCCAAGCGGGAACGGCCCAGAACACGGGCTTTCGCCCGCGCCAAGAGTGGCTTATGAAAAAGCAGCCGGACTTCATCCGCGTGCGAAACATCAGCAAGCACTTCGGTGACTTCGTCGCCGTGGACAATATCGATCTCGACATCGGCCAGGGCGAATTGTTTTCTATACTCGGTGGCTCGGGTTGTGGCAAGACGACCCTGTTGCGCATGCTCGCCGGATTCGAAACACCCACGAACGGGACGATCGAAATCGACGGCGTGGATATCACCAACCTGCCGCCCTACGAACGTCCGGTCAACATGATGTTCCAGTCGTACGCGATTTTTCCGCACATGGATGTCGAAAAGAATATTGCGTACGGGCTCGTCAAGGACGGGGTGGACAAAGCGGAAATCGCCGAGCGGGTGGACGCTGCGATACGGCTTGTAAAGCTCGACCGCTTCCGCCGACGCAAACCCGACCAGCTCTCGGGCGGACAACGCCAGCGGGTAGCGCTCGCGCGGGCGCTCATCAAACGGCCCAAAGTACTGCTGCTCGATGAGCCGCTGGCCGCACTCGACAAGAAGCTGCGCGAATACACCCAGTTCGAGCTCATGAACATCCAGGACAACCTCGGCATTACCTTTGTTGTCGTCACGCACGACCAGGAAGAAGCGATGACGCTATCGTCGCGTATTGCTGTTATGGAAGAGGGCCGTTTTCTGCAGGTCGGTGAGCCGAAAGAAATCTACGAATATCCGAACAGCCGCTTCGTGGCTGACTTCATCGGCACGATCAACACCTTCGAGGGCACGGTAAAAGCAGTAAACGGTGAAACGATTATGATCAGTTGCGACGATGTGCCGATACCGGTTAAGGCGCGTTCTGGTGACAGGGTCACGGTCGGTCAATCAGTCTGCATCGCGCTGCGCCCGGAAAAGATATTTCTCAGTGTAGAGAAACCGGAAGACGCCGAAGCAATGTCTATGCCGGCCGTCGTTGACGATCTCGGCTATCTCGGTAATCGCTCGCTGTACCGGATTCGTCTGGCCAACGATCGCATCATCCAGGTGAGCCGGCAAAACCAGCGCCGCTCCGCCAAACGGTTTGTCGAGTGGGGAGACAGCGTGTGGGTATCCTGGCAACCAGACAGCACTGTCGTCATCGTCGGTAAGGATTAGGGCCTATGTCGACCGTACGGGAATCGAAGACCTGGCAGCGAGTTACTGTTGCTGTCCCGTACCTTTGGCTGCTTGTCTTCTTCCTGCTGCCGTTCGCAATCATTCTCAAGATCAGCCTCGCCGATCCTGTCGTTGCGAGGCCACCGTTCACGCCAATGATCGACGACCAGGGCCAGCTGTCAGTCACGCTCGACAATTTCCTGTTCCTGCTGACGGACAAGCTATACGCCTACACCTACCTGAAGTCGGTCCTGATGGCCCTGGGCGCAACGTTCCTGTGCCTCGTGCTGGGCTTTCCGATGGCATATGGCATCGCGCGCTCGAATCCGACAGTACGCGGCATATTGTTGTTGCTCGTCATCCTGCCGTTCTGGATCTCGTTCCTGTTGCGCGTTTACGCCTGGATGGGCCTGCTGAACAATTACGGCGTCATTAACAATACTTTGATATTCCTTGGCCTGATCGATCAGCCGATCCAGATCATGTACACGGATATCGCAATATTTATCGGCCTCACGTATTCCTACTTGCCGTTCATGATCCTGCCGCTCTATGCGTCGCTCGAGCGCATGAATCTCGACCTTGTCGAAGCCGCGCAGGACCTCGGTGCATCCCGGACCCAGGCCTTCTGGGACGTCACCTGGCCACTCGCCCGCCCAGGCGTCATCGCAGGTTGCTTGCTCGTATTCATTCCGGCCCTGGGCGAATACGTGATTCCCTACCTGCTCGGCGGACCGGAGTCGCTTCTGATCGGCCGCGTACTGTTTGACGAGTTCTTTGTAAATCGCGACTGGCCGCTCGCGTCATCGGTCGCTATCGTCCTTCTGCTTCTGCTCATCATTCCGATCATGGTTATGCAACGCAATGATGCGCGACAGATAAAGGCGCCGGAATGAAACAGTCGCGCCTCATTATCTCGGTCCTCGCCTTCGGATACGCGTTCCTTTACATCCCGCTGTTTTCGGTCGTGTTCTACTCATTCAACGATTCGAAACTGGCGACGGTCTGGGGCGGGTTCTCGACGCGATGGTATGGAGAACTGTTTAATAACGAACAGATCCTCGATGCGATGCTCCTGAGCCTGCAGGTCGCTGCTTCATCGGCCACGCTTGCCACGATACTGGGTACGATGGCGGGGTTGATCCTGGTGCGGTTCGGCCGCTTCCGTGGCCGTACGCTATTCTCGGGCATGATCATGTCGCCGCTCGTGATGCCCGAAGTCATCACGGGCCTGTCACTGTTACTGTTGTTCGTCAGTCTGCAGCAGATAATCGGTTGGCCCGGGCAGCGCGGATTCTCGACGATCACGATTGCGCACACGACGTTTGCCATGGCCTACGTCGCCGTTGTCGTACGCTCGCGCCTCGCCTCGATGGACGAATCGCTGGAAGAGGCTGCGATGGACCTCGGCTGTGGCCCGCTACGCGTGTTGTTCGATATCACGCTGCCGTTGATCGCACCCGCAATGCTCGCAGGCTGGCTGCTCGCATTCACACTGTCGCTCGACGACCTCGTCATCGCCAGCTTTGTGTCCGGGCCTGGCGCCAGCACGCTGCCGATGTATATTTTTTCTAAAGTAAAACTCGGCGTTACGCCGGATATCAACGCCCTGGCATCGCTGATCATACTGATTGTGAGTATCAGTTTGCTCGCCGCCTGGCTGGCGATGCGGAAGATGAAGAGCTAGAACTAGGGTCTTTGCAGCTCCCTCAAGACCCATTCGATCCAGCTCTGCTCCAGGCTTTCGTGCCCCGAAAACGGGCCGGGCCGATAATACTTTGACTGCACGCCCTTCCAGTTATTGACGATGATCGTCTTGTCGGCATCGGTTGTAACATCCCACAGCCAGACCAGCTCGTCGACGTCGTAGTCCCTGCCCTCCTCGGCATCGGCGCGAACCAGCCAGTAAACCTCGCACCTGCAGTTGAGATGATCGACAGGTGTAAAAACATAGGCGACGACATGGTCGGAATAGGCGAGCGCAAATGAAAACCCGCCGAACCCGAAGTCCGAGGCGCCGCCATCGTAATCCTTGAGCCCGCCGAGCAGTGGCGCAACGGGCTTGCCTTCCTTGCTGCCGGTCAGGTAACCCTCGAACAAGGCCGTGCGCGAATACAGGTAGCCCATCTCCCCTTCCGGGGCATTCTCGTCATAGCGCAGGATCTCGATGTTCTTCAGGCCGCAGGCCTCCATCCTGTCGAGCATGTGCTGCTGCAGAGGCTCGCGCTTCTTGTGGAAGACCATCAGCGTATGCATCTGCGCGTACTCGGGGTGGGCCGTCGCACAGTGATAGCACTCCTGGTAGTTCTCGATCGCGAGCTTCCAGTTCGCGGGAATATCGTAGTCCCTGTACGCAGCAACCTTGAGATTCTCGAAGTCGAACATGGCCATCGGCTCGGCGAGTTCCCTGCGGGCGCTCTCGACGCCCGGCGGATCGCTCGAAAAACAAACGAACACGAGACCGTGGATAATCTCGAGCGACACCGGGTTGAGTCCGTATTCCGACTTGTCGAAATCGGGTGGCATGCTCCGAGCGGCCGTCAGCTTACCGTCGATGTCGTACATCCAGCCATGGTACGGGCAAGTGAACTTGCGCGTATTGCCCTTTTCCTCGAGGCAAACGAGCGAACCGCGGTGGCGGCACACATTGGCAAATGCGCGCAGTTCTCCGTCGGAACCGCGCACGATAATGGCCGATTCCTTCGCCACCCTGAAAACCTTGAAGTCGCCGGCTTCTAGCAACTCGGACTCGTGCCCTGCCAGGATCCAGTTGCGGTTGATGATTCTTTCGACCTCGAGGTCATAGATCGCAGGGTCGGTGTAGAACTGCTGCTCCAGCGCGCAGCCTGGTTTCTGGTTGGCTATTAGCTCATCGACGTTTCTCATGCCGCGGCACGATAGCACAGAGCCCGGGGTGCGACGCAAACCCGGCGCGGCAACTACCTATTCTCAGCCACCGCGGGCAAGCGTAGCTTCAAGATGTGCCTGGGACTGGGAGGTAATGCCGTGTCTGATGCAGTAACAGAACGTCTCATCGATATCGGTACGGAGAGGCCTGTCTGGAATCGATTTTTCACCGTCGCGCCGCTTGTTCTGATTGGAACAACCGACGCGGACGGTTCGCCCGACCTTGCGCCGAAGCACATGGTCACACCGATGGGCTGGGAGAACTATTTCGGGTTTGTCTGTACGCCGGCGCACTGCACATGCCAAAATATCCAACGCCGCGGCGGGTTCACGGTCAGTTACCCGAAACCATCACAGGTGCTGTTTTCAAGCCTTGCTGCTTCGCCGCGCCAGGACGGACACAAGCCTGTGCTCGACTACTTCACGACATTCAATGGACGCGAAGTCGACGCCCCGCTCATCGAGGAGGCTTATCTCTACTTCGAGTGCCGACACCACAAGACCGTCGACGGCTTCGGCTCCAACTGCCTGATTACCGGCGAAATCATCGCAGCCTATGCAGAGCCCGAGTTTCTTCGATCGTCCGAGATTGACGACCAGGAGCTGGTGCACGATTCGCCGCTGTTCGCCTTCCTGGCACCGGATCGCTTTGCGACGATCGAACAATCAAACGCGTTCCCGTTCCCTGCGAACATGAAGCAGTGACGTGGGTGGACAGCTCGCCAAACAGGTCCTGAAACACATACGCGGTCAACAAGACCTGCTGGTCTCGCTATTGCGTGACCTCGTGACCGCCGAATCACCCTCTTCCGAGCCTGCCGTTCATGAACGGGCGCGTCACGTCTTCATGTCGGCCCTGATCGAACTCGGCTGGCACGTCGCTGAAACAGGACCCGTGGACGGACCGCGCCACGTGTATGCACGCCCCGTCAGGCACAAGAAAGGAGCGCCGGTACAGCTCATCATCGGTCACTACGACACAGTATGGCCCGTTGGCACCGTGATCGATCGACCATTTACGATAAATGGAAACATGATCCGGGGCCCGGGCGTATTCGATATGAAAGGCGGGCTTGCCCAACTGGTTATTGCAATAAAGACGATACAGGATTTCAGCCTTGAGCCGAGCGTCGTGCCAATAGTTTTTGTCAATGCCGACGAAGAAATAGGCAGCAGGACGTCAACGCGTTACATCCGCCACCTTGCGAACCTTGCGAATCGGGCGCTCGTTCTTGAACCTGCGCTTGGCGATGCGGGCAGCCTGAAGACCGAGCGCAAGGGCATCGGCCGGTTCACAATTACCGTGCATGGCAAAGCAGCACACGCGGGACTCGATCCTGCCGCCGGGGCCAGCGCAATCCTCGAGTTGTCGCACGTCATTCAAAAACTCTTCGCGATGAACGACGTCGATTCAGGCATCACGATCAACGTCGGTACTATCGACGGCGGCGTGCAGCCAAATGTCATAGCGCCACACAGCACAGCCGTCGTCGATGTGAGAGTACCAACCGTCGCTGATGGCGATCGCATCGAAAAACTGATCCACGGGCTCCAGCCGGAGACGCCGGGCGTTCGCCTGCGGGTCGAAGGCGCCATCGGCCGGCCCTCGATGGAGTCGACGCCGCGTAACGAAGCCCTGTGGCTGCAAACGGTCGCCATCGCCGATCAGCTTGGCATCGAACTCAGTCGCGCCAAGGTCGGTGGAGGTTCTGACGGCAACACGACGAGCCAGTACACGGCCACTCTTGACGGGCTCGGCCCGGTTGGCCACGGCGCTCATGCGCAACACGAGTGTCTCTATATCGACAAGACTCTCGATCGGGCCGCGTTGCTGACGATGCTATTGCTGGCGCCGCCGACCGAGACCTTGGCGCTCGAGGAAACCGGATGACCCAGACGTTTCTGGCATCGCTGACCCGGATCGCGGACTTTGACAGAAATCCGTACGAGTTTCGGGCGCTCGATCACTCGCTCTGGGGTGACGGCGATTACGTCATTACCGAGGTGACGGGAGAACGCAGTGACCTGTATATCATCGAATCGTGCAATGGCGAGATGGTCCCGGTCAAAGCCGGCGACCAGGTGATCGGAGCGCTTGGGCGCCGTGCCGCCACACTCGAGGGCGTCGGCAGCTACCTCGACGTCCACAAGGGCGAAATGCATGCGATGACCGGCGCGGGTCTCATTGGACGCTTCACCTCGTTCTCCATCCTGTTGCCAAATCCGCTGGCGCTGCGCTATCGCGGACACATCGTCCGCGACGGCGCAAAAGTCACGATGGAACAGTTTGCGATGGAGCTGGAAGAAGGCGAATTCAATATCCCGACAATTCTGATCATTGGTACATCGATGTCCGCCGGCAAGACCGTTACCGGCCGCCGCGTCTGCGAGGTCCTGTCAAAAGCGGGACTCGACATAGTCGCCGCCAAGCTGACTGGCGCCGGGCGCTATCGCGACATCGCCAGTTTCAAGCGCGACGGTGCGGCGCACGTGTTCGATTTTGTCGACGTCGGATTACCCTCGACGGTCGTGCCCGAGAGTGAATTCCGCGAATCGATTCGGCCGCTCCTGAGCCACATCGGCAGCATGAATCCCAGCTACCTGGTCGCAGAGGCGGGAGCATCACCGCTGGAACCTTATAACGTCGGCCCGGCCATGGAGGAACTCGGCGACAACATTGCGTGCATCATCCTCGCCGCATCGGACCCATACGCTGTTGTCGGTGTCGAGCGGGCGTTCGGCGTGAAACCGGACCTTGTTACCGGACCCGCTGCAAATACATCGGCAGCTGTCGCACTCGTCCACACGCTTTCCGGCCTGCCGGCGATCAACGTGATCGACCGCGACACGATGCCCGAGTTTGCCGCTTTTCTCGAGCGCAAGCTCGGCCATAGCCTACTCGCAGCTTGAGCGCTCCTGCCCTCATCAGTGTGAGATGAATTCATCGCCGTCGTAGTGCAGCACGGAATGATGCGCGAGTGCACTGCCCGTGAAAGCTCCTGCCACAAATCCGGGCAGGAGTGTTTTCATGTTTACGCCCTGATGAGACTCTATTGGTCGGGCGGACGCAGCCACCGCTGAGGCGTGGAGAGGGGCGCCGCGAGGGTCATCAGAAACGCCTCGAGCTGCAGGAGTTCGGCTGCGCTCAGTCCGAGGGGTTTCGACTCGTTATGCCCGATCATGGCAAGCGGCGCCTCGTTATAGTGTTCGAGAACCTCGGCCAGCGAGAACATCTGTCCCTTGTGCATGTATGGCTGGGTATTCTGCAAATTTCGCAAGGACGGCGTACGAAATGCGCCGAGCACTTCCGGCCCGGTGCGGGCGAACTCGAGCTCGGCACAATCCTCAGGTTCGGCATCGCTGAATTCTCCCACGCAGTTAAACGGGTCGACCAATACTTCCCGCACGCCTGCTGCGCGACCCTTATCGGGAATCTCACCGGGAAACGACAGCAGGCCCGTGTTGTGAAATTCGTGGTTCGTAAGCAGCGGTCCATTGTGGCATTGCGTGCATGCGGCCTCGTTAATGAACAGACGCAAGCCTGCTCGTTCGTCATCCGTATACAACTCGTCCTGCTTCACCGCATCCCCGGCCAGCACGGCCTCGACGTAATGATCGAAGCGCGACGGCCCCGGCATCAACAGGCGTTCATATGCGGCAATAGCTTTTCCTATGTTTGCAAACACCGTGTCGACTTCCCTGGCATCGCTTCTGTCGGGCATGTCGCCGAAAACCGCTTCGTACTGGCCTCGCAGACGTGTATCCGAGGCAACGGCAGCCACCGCCTGGCCACGACTGCCGCCATGTTCGGCGGGATCTTCAATCGGCGATAACGCCTGCGACCATTGGCTGTCCCGGCGGCCGTCCCAGTATTGCCAGGGGCTGTAGGCAGCGCCGACGATACTCTTTGTGTTGCGCTTCGACTGGCCGATCCCGCGACCCTTTTGCATGCCGTCTGTGAACCGGAGCTCGGGCCGGTGACAGGTCGCACATGCGATGGCGCGCGATGGACTCAGCGCTGTGCTGAAGAACAGTTCATGGCCCAGTTCGGCTGCGCGGGGATCTTCGGAATAGGCATTGCTCGGGTCGGCCGGTAATTCGGGCAGGCTCCCGATCCACAACGATCGCAGCATTTCGATCTCGGTATCCGTCCAGTCGTCTGAAACCGGCGGCCAGATACGCGAGGCGCCGACAGCGAGCGCCACGCTCCCAACTACAACCAGCCAGTACGTCGTGTTCTTCACAGATTCAGCTGAATGATGATTCTGTCCCGGGTGGGACCAGATTCGATCTCTATCGTCACTTCCCAGTAACCGTTCATGTGAAACCGCATGCCTTCGAGCAGGTATCGCCCTGCACCGAGTTCGGCCGTAACCCGGGGTCGTGTTGGCATACCATGGTCGTGTTCGGGCATGCCGCCCGCCACTATTAACTCGGCCCCTTCGACCGGCGCACCGTCGCGCGTCAGGAACAGCGTCCAGCTGTGCATGCGGTTGATCTCGATCGGATCGAGGGAACTTTCAAAACTCACGGTAAAGATGCCGCGGTCCGACATCCACTCCTCCGCGTATGGAGCCGGGCCCGGCAACGCCAGCAGAAAAGCTGCAAGGACAGCGGCATGGCTGGCACGCCTTCCCTTCAAGCGGCCGCTCATGACGAAGTACAGAAACTGGATTGCAAGCAACAATACGATAATCAGCGGCCAGTAACCGAAGCCGGTGTACCCGACTTCGAATGGAAACACGGCACGGTAGATCTGTTCATCACCATCGACGTTTGCCGTGACGATTCCGATGAAGTGTCCTTCCTCGCCGAAATCGTGAATCACGGTCAGAACATCGGGATCGACCGACGGTGGCCGGTAGAAAACTGTCACCGCGTCGAGGTCCTCGATCTCGGCAACATCTTCCCACCGGGCGAAGCGGCGCTTGCCCGTGACGTCGCGGATAATGCGAAAATCGACCGCGGCCTCGCGCAGGCTGTCGTGCAAGTACTCCATGATGAACACGCTCTCGGTCGCGTTCGGCAGGTCCTCGCAATATTCCTTGTGGCCGTCGATCAGTGGCTGGTAGATCTTGAAATGGCCGCGCAGGTAGTTGACCTTGATGATGCAGAGGTCTTCTTCCTCGACAACGCCGCCATGCGCAAATACGCCACCGGACGCCGTCGCAAGAAATAACAACAGGATCAATCGCAACATCGGGCCAATCATATCGGCACGCGCCCTAGTCCTCGGGCCTGACGGGCATCGTGAGCGGCCACGGCGATGACTCGCTACCCGGTTCCAGGGGCACGACAATCAGTACAGGGCCGTCTTCTTCGAAGCTTTCTTTGATTGCCCGCTCGAGCGCCACTGGCGTATCGGCTTTAACCCCCTTTGCGCCAAAAGCCTCCGCCAGGCGAACGAAGTCCGGGTTAACGAGGTCGGCGCCGAAATCGGCGCCGCCGAATCGCGTCGCCTGGTCTCGCCGGACATTTTCAAATCCGCCGTTGTCGAAGAGCACCGTGACCAGGTTGATCTTGTGCTGGACGGCCGTCGCCAGTTCCTGCACGCCGAACATGAAACCACCGTCACCGCAAATACTGACCACGCATTTGCCCGGATTGGCGACCTTGACGCCGAGGGCCGTATGGAATCCGAAACCGAGATTATCCTGGTAGCCGCAGGTTACGTATTGTCTCGGCGCATACACCGGGAATGCCATTCGCGCTGTGAAACCGCTCTGCGTAATCTCTTCGACGAAGAAACCGTCTTTGGGCAATACCTTGCGAATAGCCCGCAGGAACTGGGCCTGCGGTTTGATCATTGCCAGTTTTTCTTCGGCGACAGCAGAGTAGGCTCTGAATTCGGCGGATCGATCGGGGCGCCTGTCGATCATTGATTCCAGCACATTGATCAATGCCGTCGTTCCTTGTGCAGCATCGGCGACGACGCCGATATCCGGTTCGAGCCGGTCGAACTCGGTCGGGTCGATATCGATTCTGACCGTCTTCAACCCTTGTGGTCGCCAGGTCCAGCGAAAGTACGCCAGCTCCAGCCGTGAGCCGATACCGATTAATAAATCGCACTTCGGCCAGTACTCGTAGGCAGCCGTGGACAACAGACTGTACGGGCAGTCGTTAGTCACGACTCCCTTGCCGCTGCGATGCGCGGTGACCGGAGCCTGTACCAGGCGCGCCAGCGCCTCGACTTCTTCGCTCGCCCCATATGCTCCTGCGCCGACAATTATCAGCGGGTTTCTTGCCTGCCGGATAAGCTCGGCCGCTTCGGCAATGCTTTCCGGGTCCGGCGCGGGCGGCCCCGGAATACTTCGGTCGACATCGAGGTTGACGTCGGCCGACAACTCATAGACGTCCCAGGGCGCCTCGATCGCGGCCGGACGAATGCGCCCGGTATGCATGCGCCTGAAAGCCTCGGCAACAACCCCGGGCGCTTCGCTCGCATCGTTGATCCGCTCGGCATAGCCGGTGAAGCCGCGCATCGTCGCCAGCTGATCCGGCAGCTCGTGGAGCTGTCCCCGTCCCTTGCCGATCAGGTGCGACATGATGTTGCCCGTGACGCAGAGTAGGGGCGTGTTCGCCCCGTATGCCGTGCACAGGGCGGCCGACGAATTGAGCATGCCCGGACCGGGAACGACCGTATAGACGCCGGTCTTGCCTGTGGACTTTGCGTAGCCGAAGGCCATGTAGCCGGCACCCTGTTCGTGCCGGGTCGTTATGAATTCAATCGGCTCTTTTGCGACAGCGTCGTTGAAGCCATATATGTGAACGCCAGGAATACCGAAAATCGTGTCCACTCCATGGGCCACGAGAGACCTGGCGACTGCTTCACCGGTTGTCATGCGCGCTGTGTTTGGCATCTGGTCAGGCATAATATATGGCGTATTAACGCGGATCACGCCGGAATCACGACTATGCGCACTTTATACCGTGTCTCCAGCCCGATGCTCCTGCTCGTTGCATACACGGCAAATGCCGCCGATCCGCTCGCGAACGGCATCGGCGGTGATGTCACGACGACAGCGGGGTCGAGCTGGTCGATCGAGGACGGCGTATTGATACCCGAGCGCGGAGACGAACGTGTCTACGTTGTCACCAGCGCGCGATACGCGAACCTCGAGATCACGCTCGAGGTGAATCCGGACGCCGCAACCAATTCCGGTGTGTTTACACGGTGCCAGGATCCCGAGACGATCACCCCGGACAACTGTTACGAATTCAATATCTGGGACGCCCATCCCAACCAGGAGTGGCGGACGGGCGCGATCGTGCCGTTCGCGCCACCAACCGCCATGGTCGACACCGAGGGCAAATGGAACGCGATACGCATTCGGCTGGAGGGATCGCGGCTGCGGGTGTGGGTCAACGGAATCCTGACCAATGACGTCGAGCACGACAAATGGGCCGAGGGACACGTGGCGTTGCAGTACGGTGGCAGCGGCGGAATGGTGAAGTTCCGTAACATCCGCATCGAGGAACTCCCCTGACGTTTCGCTCTCAGGCGATCTCGAATCGCCCTACCGTGCAACTGACTGCGAAAATTGGCAGATCGGGCGTAAAAAACTGGACCTCGAGCGGGCCGCCAGCCGCTGCTGCCGCGGCAATGTAAGTACGAATCTCGAAACCGCCCTGCCCGCCATCGCGGTAGGTTTCCTCGTCGGTGTAGGACAACAAGGCTTCCTTGTCCTGGCGCACCAGCCGATCGAGGAACTCGCGGTCCCATTCCTCGTTGATCTTTCCCGAGTCAGGCGTCGCAGGCCAATGCGAGATTCCACCCGTGCCAACGAGCGCAACTTTTTCCGGCACCGAATCGCAGGCGCGACGTATCGCTTCACCGAATGCCCAGGCCCGATGTAGCGGCGTCAACGGTGGTCCCTGGCAATTGATATTGACCGGGATGATCGGCAGATCGTAGTTCGGCGTCAGAAAATGCAGCGGCACCATGATGCCGTGATCGAATTTCCACTCTTCGGCATAGGCTGTGTCGACAGTCTGCATGATTTCACTGGTCAGTCGCCGGCCGAGATCAGGCGCGCCCGGCACCTCGGTCTTGTCGATCTTTAGCCATTCCGGGTCCTCGATCGGCCCGGAGTATTTTTCGCCAATGCCGACGCAGAATGCCGGCATATTGTTCATAAAGAAATTGGCGAAATGCTCGGCCGCCATGACGATGAGCGCCTGTGCGCCACTGGCTTCGATTTCCCGGCGCTGCTGATCGAGCTTTGCGTAGAACTCGTCGCGCCTGGCGGTATTGTCGACGAGGTGGGCGCGTCCCGTAATGCCGGGCGCGTGACTCAGCACGCCGGAGTAGACCAGGCTCATCGCTTCGGATCCTCCACCGTGAAGGCATCACCGCCGCCAGTCATCGCATACACGCCCGCGCGCACCGGCCCGTGCTTCTCGATGCCTTTGCGCATCAAGTCGAGATAGTCGAACCACTCGATGCCGAGAAATGCCGCATAGTGCATCAGGATCTGGCCGTTCACGCCGAGCACGTAAAGCAGGCCGATATCACCGTCCTTGATTGCTGCTGCTTCCTCGTCGGTGAGCTCGTAGCCTTCTAGACAGCCCGCAATATCCTCGCGACATTTCTGCTGAAACGCTTCATCGCGATTGAGCTCGTACAGAAATTTTTGCAGGTTGTAGAGGCTCATGACTTGCCCAATCCTGGTACCCGGTGAGAGCCCAACGCAATGCAGACGTTCTTTGTCTCCATATAGAACTCGAAACTGTAGTCGCCGCCATCCCGGCCGATACCACTGGCCTTCATGCCTCCAAATGGCGACGGCAGGTGGCGATTGTTCTCTGAATTCACCCAGATCATGCCTGCATCGAGATTTCTTGCAAGTCGATGGCCGCGACCGATGTCATTCGTCCACACGTAGCCTGCCAGCCCGTACTCGGTGTCATTGGCGATGGCAAGCGCGTCGTCCTCGTCCTTGAACGGAATTGCGGTCAACACCGGTCCGAAAATTTCTTCCTGTGCGATCCGCATGTCGTTGCGTGCGCCCGTAAACAGCGTCGGCTGCACGAAGTTGCCGCCACCCTCGACTGCACTGCCACCGGCCGCGATAGTCGCGCCGTCCTCAACGGCGTAGTCGAAGTAGCTGCACACTTTTTCGAAATGCCGCCGGTGGATCAACGGACCGATTTCGGTGCTCGGATCGAGCGGGTGTCCGACCTTGAGCTTTGCGATGCGCTCGACGAGTTTCGCGTTGAACTCTTCCTGGATCGACTCCTGCACGAGCAAACGGCTGGAAGATGTGCAGCGTTCGCCGTTGAGGCTATAGATCATGAACACTACTGCATCGAGCGCCCGATCGAGATCCGCATCGTCGAAAACGATGACAGGATTCTTGCCGCCCAGCTCGAAATGCACACGTTTCAGCGTATCCGCGCCCTGCCGCATGATGTG
>JABAOE010008324.1_pt2 | contig 25341 bp, 24 predicted proteins | sample 7062141 | NCBI WGS metagenome assembly JABAOE01 (sample SAMN14538627, study PRJNA623070) | marine sediment metagenome | biome: marine biome [ENVO:00000428]; feature: marine pelagic biome [ENVO:01000023]; material: deep marine sediment [ENVO:00002113] | place: India: Gulf of Khambhat ... | reverse complement strand
CCGAACTTCCGCTCAGGCACAGCGGCTCCCGTCACCACAGGTGGGGGCTGAAGGGAACATGCTGAGGGAAACTTGGACGGAGTCAGCGGGCCACCCACCGTTTATCGCGACGGGACCCTGTGGAGCATGATTCAGCCTTGCCCACTACCCCGAAGAAGATCAAAGGGAGCAAGTACTCTGCGCCCCGATCCGAGTGGCGACGCAGGGGAGCGAGACGTGAGGCCGCGGGCATTGAGCGTTCAGCTTCAGATATTCACAGGCCTATTGCCCGCGGCCGGGCCTCGACGGTGAGCTCGGCCGAACCGAGGATCGCTTCCCGAGGAGAACTAATTGGGTCATCGGCGTTCCGTGGCGAAGACCTGTGGACCGAAGCAGGCACCCAAAACCCCACAGTTACGGTGCGAGTGATAGGTAAAGTATATGGGAGAGATGATCCACATCCATGACCAGGTCCAACACGACGTTGCACAAGGCACTTACTTGGGTTATCTCAAAATCTATATGTGGCGAAATCATTGGATTCTTGGCCTTTTATTCACCTTGTTATTGTTCGCACAGCTGGGCTGTGGCGGGACGGAAAACGAGGCTCGCGTCCTCCGAGTTGGATTTGTTCCAGCGGAAAACGCCCAGGAAGTGGCGCGAAATGCCCAGCCCATCGTTGATATTCTGCAGCGTGAGCTTGGGATGGAGGTCCAACCGTTTGTCGCGACCGATTATACGGGTGTGGTGGAAGCCCTGAGATCCAACAAGCTGGACATCGCCTTTCTCACTCCCGCCTCTTACGTGCTTGCGAAAGGAGAGGCGGACGTAAAAGTGGTACTGAAATCTCACCGCCGGGGCCACGCCTATTATCACTCGGCCATTATTACCCACGCCGACAGCGGCATCAGAAAGCTGACGGACCTCAAGGATAAGACTTTCGCCTTTGGTGATCCCCTTTCGACTTCCGGCCATGTCTTCCCACGAAAGATGTTCAAGGAAAAAAAGATCGATCCGGTGAAAGACTTCAAAAAAGTCATCTATTCGGGAGGCCATGACGCTACGGTCCTCGCGGTGTTGAACCGCAAGGTGGACGGCGGAGCTACATTTTCAAATTTTTCCGATGGCCGGGGCGCGTCCTGGAAACAGTATCTGAAAAAGCCTCAAGAGCAAAAAAAGATTCACGCCATTGCTTATTCCGAACCCATCCCGGCGGACAACCTCGTGATCAACGCGGATTTGGATCCTGTCTTGGCCGAGAAAATCGCCCAGATTTTTTTGGACCTGAGCTCCGACGCAAAAGGCAAAAAGATGCTCAGGGACCTCTATCTCATCGACGGTTTCATGAGGGCCACGGACGAGGACTACAACTCCGTGCGCGAGGCATTCAAAATCGCCGGGATTGATCTGAGAACGTCTCTCAAGAAGCGCCCATGACCATCCTCGAGGTAAAGGAGCTCTCGAAATCTTACGGTCCCGCGACCACCGTGCTGGACAATGTTTCTCTCAATGTAGAACAAGGGGAGTTCCTCGGAATTATCGGTTTGAGCGGCGCCGGGAAATCCACATTGCTCAGATGCATCAACCGCCTTGTCGAACCCACTTCGGGTGAGATCTTGATGCCTAGAAGCGTATTCGATTCCAACGGGGATGGGGCCCGGTCCGACATCTTAAAGCTCAGCCGGCGAGACCTCAGGCTCCTCCGCCGCAAGGTTGGGATGATCTTCCAGCAGTTCAATATCGTCAAACGTTTAACCGTGATGGAGAACGTACTCTCCGGAACCCTCGGCTACCAGTCCAGCCTCAAGAGCTGCCTCAACCTCTTCTCCCATGACGACAAACGACGGGCCCTGGTCAACCTTAAAAGAGTGGGGTTGCTGGAGCATGCCTACAAGAGGGCCGATGAACTTAGCGGCGGGGAGGAACAGAGAGTGGCCATCGCCCGGACCTTGATGCAAGACCCTGCTGTCATTCTGGCGGATGAGCCGGTATCCAGCCTGGACCCTAAACTGTCGCGGGTCATTCTCGACATCCTCAAGGATGTCTGTGAGGAGGACGGAATCACAGTACTGGTAAGTCTCCACACCCTGGATCTGACCAAAGAGTACGCGGCCCGCATCGTGGGCCTCAACCGAGGGCAAATCCTCTTCGACGGCCCCACAAAGGAATTGACCACAGCGCTGGTGGACAGGATCTACCACAAGCCGCAGTAATGGCGTGAATGGCCCACGCAACCTGATTGTTTCAATACTTCACATCAAACCGCACGGCAGGAGGTTGACCCGTTGGCACAGAATAGCGATAGAACTTTGAGTCACGAAACCATAGACATTTTCGCCGAGGCCCCACCCGCACCGAAGAAGAAACTGCGAAATTTCCTCCTTGGCGCGGTCTTTGTCATGGTCCTGTGGTGGGCTTTCGAAGGCGCAAAGTTTAGGTTTGCGGAGCTGGTCCAGGGGATCCCTCAGATCGCAACGACCGTGGGAAGGATGCTACCGCCTGACTTCAGCAAAGTCATAAATGCCGCGAGCTATTACATTCCCAAAGAGTTAACTCTGCCAGAACTCATATTCCCCATTCCTCTTTCCTCAGACCAAGCGAGGGCCAAACAGAGATGGTGGAATAATACTTTTCCTCAAACCATCGTAGGCGCCACCATCGAGACCATCCAGATGGCTCTGGCGGGTACCTTTCTGGCTCTACTGGTTGCGTTCCCGGTTGGATTTTTAGCAGCGCGGAACACAACTCCCCATCCCGCCATCTATCACGGAATTCGTCTGACGTTGAATTTTCTGAGAACCATTCCAGACCTTGCCCTAGGACTCCTCTTCGTGGCCGCCGTCGGTCTGGGACCCTTTGCCGGAACCCTTGCCTTGTTTTTGCACACCAGCACGGTGCTGGGAAAGCTCCTCTCCGAATCCGTTGAAAATATCGATGAGGGAATCGTGCAGGCTGTTCGCGCCACGGGGGCGGGATACACCCAGACCATTGCCTTTGCCGTGCTGCCGCAGGTTCTGCCGGACCTCATATCCTTCACGTTGTACCGGCTCGAGACCAATATCCGGGCCGCCGCCGTTCTGGGCCTCATCGGAGCGGGTGGAATTGGATATTTAATGAACACAAGCTTCCGCACTTTTCAGTATCAGGAAGCGGCATCCATCGTGTTGGTATTAATCCTGTTGGTAACAGTTGTAGACTATGCCAGCTACCGTCTGAGAAAACTCGTTGTTTGAACCGAAAAGCCCGGAGGCCGCAACGCATAACGTCCGCCCTATGCGCATGTGGTCAAGTACTTCAGTTCTCTCTCATCGCTTTGCGCCATGCGCTTAGCGCTTTGCCTGTTTTCTCAGTCTTTAGCACTCACTTGGGCCAGGCTTTAATGTCTGATTCGGTACGAAGCTTCTTCCCATCGTAGTTTTCCCGGTGCACAAACGCCGAGAGTTCACGCCGGGGTCTGGCTCGGGGGAATACCCGCGGATGGCCAATGGGCACCACCCACAGGAGCCGCAAAGGCTCCGGCACGTTAAATAGCTTTCTCAGCTCCGGTTCCACCTCTTCGCGCACGGAGACCCAGACGGTTCCGAAACCCATGCTTGCCGCCATGATCATCATGTTCTCTACGGCGTTGGCCACGCTGGCTTGAAAGAGTTTCTCACGGTCGCCCGGCTGACGCGTGGTTAGGTAAACCATCATGGTTCTCGGGTCCCCGCAGACCAATACCAGTACGCTCACGTCACCGACATAGTCCTTCTTGAGCCCCTTATAATGAACGGGATCTTCCCGTTTCCGTTGCTTCCATTCCTCGGCATAGATCTGTCGGACCTTTTTCATCTTTTCCCGGTCCCGGGTAACCACGAACTCCCATGGCTGAGTATTGGCACCCGAGGGAGCCCAGCGTGCGGCTTCCAGAATGGTTTCCAGCTGCTCCTCCGTCACCTTGCCCGACTTGTAAACCCTTACACTTCGTCGCTTATGAACGATTTCCAACAAATCCTTGCTGTCCAATACTACTTTCTCCCTTGGTGGAAATTTCGCCCTTGTATACAGTCAAATGAGGGTCAAAGTCGAGGGCAAGCCGCTCGTCAATCATTCCAACCTCCATGGACTTCATTCGATACGGTGTGCTAAGGTCTCGACTTGGGAGAAGGGCTGGATGATTAAAAGTGTAGGCCTTGTGGCCAAGTACGGAGAGCCCAAGGCCGTTGAAATTGCAGAGTGGTTGATCCCCTGGCTCAAGGAAAAAGGGAAGCAGGTTCTTGTCGAGGCTGACTTCAAAATGCCAGGGGCCAAACCATCCTCCAAAGAGATCATGGCGAAAAAGGCCGATCTCATCATCGTCCTGGGAGGAGACGGCACCCTTCTCAGTATCGCCAGACTCGTGGAAAGACCCAAGGTGCCCATCCTGGGAGTCAATCTCGGAGGGCTGGGGTTCATTACGGAAGTTTCGCCTGAAGAGGCCGCGTCCGTCATCGACAACACTCTGGCGGGCCGATTTACAGTTGAAAAAAGAATGACCCTGGAGCTCCGGGTCTATAGCAAAAACTCCCGGCCGAAGAGGTTCCGTATACTAAACGACGGTGTCATCACCAAAGGCGCCCGCTCTAAGATCATCAGCCTGGAAACCCACGTCGGGGAAGAATACCTCTCCACCTATCGGGCGGACGGTCTGATCATCTCCACTCCTACCGGATCCACGGCGTATTCCATGGCGGCGGGCGGACCCATTCTCTACCCAACCTTGGGGGCGGTCATCCTGTCACCCATCTGCCCCCATATGCTAACCAACCGCCCTATTGTGATATCCAGTAAATCTACGGTTCGGGTCACCCTACACTCGGGCGACGATACCGTTTTCTTGAGCCCCGACGGCCAACAGGCCATGTTGCTAACGGACGGCGACGTGGTGGAGGCACGGGACTACGGTGTGCCGGTTTCCCTGGTCAAGGCTCCGTCGCGAAGCTATTTTGATATATTGCGAACACGGTTGCGGTGGGGTGAAAGATAAGTCATCACACTTCTGACGATGCTGCGAGAGCTACGCATCAAAAACTTTGCCATCATTGACCAGGCCACTTTGGAACTGGGTCCGGGGTTGAATGTTCTGACCGGCGAAACCGGGGCGGGGAAAACCATCATACTGAACGCCCTGGGTCTCATCCTGGGCGGCAGAATCTCTTCGGACTTCATTCGCCAGGGAGAGCAGGAGGCCACAGTGGAAGCCTTGCTCGACGACCTACCTCAACCCTTACGAGATAAACTCCGGGAGATGGATTACGGGGATGAGGACGAGCTGATTATCAAAAGGGTCGTCAGCCGCCAGGGGAAAAATCGCATCTACTTGAACGGAAGTCTTGCTCCCCTCGTGCGTCTCGCGGAACTGGGCAGTCATCTGATTCATATTTACGGTCAGCACGAGCACCACGGCCTGTTGAACCCCGAACGACACCTTCCTCTGCTCGACGCGTATGGTTCCCTGGAGGATAAAGCCACCGCTGTGGGAAGGCGCTACCACGAATGTAAAACCCTTTGGGACCAGCTGAACCGGGCAAAGGAAACCCTGGCACGACAGGTCAGGGAGGAGGCCATGCTCAGAGAGCAGGTGGATGAGATCTCCCGGGCCTCACTGCAAAGCGGTGAGGAAGAGGAGCTCCAGGCAAGGAAGAATATTCTAAACCACGCAGAGAAACTCTTCAGCGGTTGTCAGGAGGGCGAGGAGGTCTTGTATGAGGCGGAGGATTCGGTGGTAAGCCGCCTGGGAAGAGTCTTGGCACGCTTGCAAGAGTTAGCGGCCATCGATCCCTCCCTTGACGAAACCGTCGAGCTTGTAAATTCGGCCATGGCTCATTTGGACGAGGCAACTTCGAGTCTCCGTCAATACAAGAGTCGGGTGGAGTTCGACCCCCAGGCGCTGGAACGACTGGATGACCGGATGGCGGAGCTAAACCGGCTCAAGCGAAAGTACAACGAGTCCATCGAGGAGATCATCAAGATCGGCGAGAACGCGGCAGAGGTTCTTAACACCCTGGACCGAGGGGAAGAAGGGATCACGGCGCTTGAGAAGGAAGTGGAAAAGAGCCGTCGCATAGCGTGGACGGAGGCCGAAGCCCTTTCCGCCCAGAGAAAGAGGGCGGCAAAGGGTTTCAAGAAAGATCTCGAGAAGGAAACCGACGGCCTCGGAATGGCCAGTACCCAATTTGAGATTCGCTTCCTGGACGGCAATTCAGAGCGAGACGGCTCACCTTTCTCGAACGGCCAGAAGACGCTGACAGAGGATGGAATGGATCAGGTTGAACTCTACTTTTCCCCCAACCCGGGGGAAGACGTGAAGCCTTTAGCCAGGATCGCCTCCGGGGGCGAGCTCTCAAGGGTCATGTTGGCGATAAAATCGCTCGTTTTGACCAAGGGGGAGATCCCAACTCTCTTATTTGACGAGGTGGACGCTGGTATTGGCGGCAGGGTCGCCGAGATGGTCGGGAACAAACTTAAAAAAGTCGCCGAAACCCACCAGGTGCTTTGTGTGACCCACCTGCCGCAGGTGGCCGCCCTGGCAAGCTCCCACTATGTCGTGGAGAAAGAGGTAAGCAAAGGTAGAACGTTCACCAGGGTGAAGAAACTGGCCCAGAAAGAAAAGATTGCCGAGATAGCGCGTATGCTCGGGGGGATCAAGATCACCGAACAAACCAAGCGTCACGCCGAAGAAATGCTAAAAGGCGCTTAGCCTTGGGGTTCAACTCTCTTATTTTCTCCACCCATCTCTCAATTTCACCCTCCCATTTGACTTTCCCTTAGCTTTTTTGCATCGTGAAGGTGAAGCGTGGGGCCGTAGCTCAGTTGGGAGAGCGCTTGAATGGCATTCAAGAGGTCGTCGGTTCGATCCCGATCGGCTCCACCAACATTTTGCTCTGCAAAAAGTTAGAGCATTGGATCAGTTGACATTAGAACAATGGAAAACGTGTAAATGCGATCTAATGTTCTAATGATCCAACGTTCGCGCTATTATTTTTTGCCTTTTCAGTTTTGGGCTCGCTCACAGTGGCCTATCTCTCCTAGTTAAATGGTGCCCCGAGATTGTCGAGAAGCAAATAATCCCTCTAGTGTTGTGAACAGCAAGCCACTTTTTTTCTCCACACCCATTTATTGTTGAGCCCTAAACTCGACCGTCTGTAAGGTCAAAGGTTTCATCTCCGGCCAGGACAACACTCAAAGGTACCAATATGAGTCAACGCCAAGAACAATTAGATAAGTGGTATAAGGCGGGAGCTGGCGGGTATGAACAGCGGATCCGCAAGCTGTTCTCCTTTTACGACTCGATTCACACGGCCATCAATTCTTTATTGCGGAGCATCCTTGGGCCCAATATCAGTTTATTGGTCGTGGCAGCGGGAACTGGAGCCGAGATTGTCGAACTTGGGAAAATTAACCCTGGTTGGCGTTTTCTTGGCGTGGATCCAGCGCAGCCAATGCTGGAGGTCGCTAAGGAAAGAATCGCGACCGCAGGGTTATCCAACCATGTGACTTTGGTGCAGGGATTTGTCGAAGACTTACCCAACGATACACATTACGACGCGGCTACCACCGCCTTGGTTCTGCATTTCCTCGCAGACGATGGTGCTAAGTTAAAGCTTCTTTCTGATATTGCGGCAAGGCTCAAACCTGGCGCCCCGTTCGTGCTGACGGATTTGCATGGCGACCTGAACGACGCAAATTCCAAGTTGTTACTCGAAGCGTGGAAACACCAGCAGAATCTTGCAGGGGTCCCCTGGAAAGAAGTCGAAAGCACCATGAAGGAGCGGATGGGGACGATTCATTTTGTTCCTCTAAATAGGATCAAAGAATTACTAACTGAAGCCGGGTTCTCCAAAAGCCAACTCTTTTTCCAGAATTTCATGCTGGGCGGCTGGATCGCTTTCAGGCAGTAACCAAAAATTGCCCTAAAGTGCTGCGACACGCTGGACCTTGATCTTGCCTGCTTTCTTTTCTAACTCCGCGAGGTCATAGGCCATTTGCATTCCGAGCCAGACCTCCGGAGTGGAGCCAAAGGCCTTGGAAAGCCGAATGGCCATCTCCGGCGAGATCCCGGCTTTTAGGTTCACCACGTTGTTGAGCGCCTGTCGTGTCACCCCAAGAACGCGTGCGGCTTCGGTCACTGTAAGTCCCAACGGCTCAAGGCACTCCTGCCGCACAATACGGCCTGGATGCGGAGGGTTTTTCATCCTCATTGCTACCTCCTAGTGGTAATCAACTAAATCGACATCTCGGACATTTCCGCCTTGAAATCGGAAAATTATGCGCCAGTTCGCGCGAACGGTCACGCTCCAAAAACCATTTAACCTGCCTTTGAGGGGATGAAGTCTAAAGCCAGGTAGCTTCATATCTCCGGGGGCTCTGGCACGACTTAGAACGGCGAGGATGTTTTCGATCCTTTCCCTCAAATCGGGACGGATTCCCCTCCGTTCGCCATCAACAAAAAGCCTCTGGAGCCCCTTGTGTCGAAAATTCTGAATCATGTCCGTGATGCATGAACGGCATGTTCATCCAAACATCTTAATCTGACAAGTGAGACTTGTCAACGGGTTGTTACAGTACGATGGTGTGGATACCCGCATCTCCTCAGTAAGCCCTTTTCTTCCGACCAACCTAAGTCACTCCGGTGAAGCAGTTTTGCTACAGCGGTGTAGCAAATACGCTACTATTTCCCCGACTCAGCCTCCTCTGTCCCAAAGTTCCCGGTCACATCTTCTCCCACCAATTCAATACCTTATTGCTATTTCGGCCAAATTCCGCGGGCAGGCACACCCATTGCTCAAGCACTTGGGTTAGTGATAAGACCGCCATGCAACTTGGCAACAGTGAGGATACGATGGAATACCTTCAAAAATTGACTTGCTACTCTCCCTTCGATCTAAAATCCAAAACCTGTCCTGAGCTTAGCCGAAGGATCCAAAATCTAAAATGGATTGCGCTTTGCGCTATGCTCTTTGCGCTTTGCGTTTTCGGCGCTTTGCTCTTAGCGCTGTGCGTCCCCGCTCACGCGCAGGTTTCAAACAAAGTTTACCGGGTCGGTTACCTGTCTCTCCGCTGGACCAAAGCACAAATCGGCCAGTTGGCATCCTTCAAAGAGGGGATGCGTGAACTTGGGTTTGTTCACGGAGAGAACTACGTCATCGAGTACCGAAACGGAAAAGGCGATCCAGAACGGCTTCAGGAAGTTGCGAACGAGCTGGCCCGGCTCAACGTCGATGTCATTCTCACCTCCCCCGGTAGGAATCCAACACGTGCTGCAAAGCGGGCAACCAAAACGATCCCTATTGTCATGTCGGGGAGCCGGGTTGATCCGGTAGACGCTGGATATGTTGCCAGTCTTGCGAGGCCCGGCGGCAATATGACTGGCCTGGCCGATCTCAGGGCCGAATTGTATGGCAAGAGATTGGAGATACTCAAAGAAGCGTTTCCCCATATTTCTCGCTTGACTATGCTTTTGAGTCGTGACCAATTGGACCGTTGGGAAGAGGACATTGCCGCCGAAGCAAAAGCATTTGGCATCCAGGTCCAATCCATTGTTGCCCATCGCAATAACATTGAGAGAACGTTTGCAGAAATTAGCCGCAAAGCCGAAGGCCTTGCGGTTACAGCCGCGGGAGGTGCCAGCGTTCAGAACCGGGGTCGGATCATAGAATTTGCGATGGAGAGGCGGTTACCCGCAATTTACGATCGCAGGAGATTTGTCAAAGCCGGTGGCCTCATGTCCTACGGCACGGATATTTTGGACTTATACCGCCAGTCCGCAAAGTACGTAGCCAAGATCCTCAAGGGTGCCAATCCTGCCGAGCTTCCCATCCAGCGTCCGAAGAAATTCGAACTGGTGATCAATTTAAGAACGGCAAAGCAACTTGGCGTAACGTTCCCGCCGAGTCTGCTACTTCAGGCAACGAAAGTCATTAAATGACAGAGGTCGGAGGTCAGATATCAGAGGTCAGAAATCAGAAGGCAGGTAATGGCCGGCGAAAGGCGGAGTGCGCCGTACGCTTGCTCCGTGGCTTTTGTCCATCTGTTTTTAAACCGATCACCGATTTCCGACTTCTGATCTCTGGTTTGTGCGCTTTGCTCTTTGCGCTTGGCTACCCCGCCCAGGCACAGGAAACGAAGAAGATTCCCCGCATAGGTTATTTGTCGCAAGCTCGTAGTGAGAGCCGCGTAAAAGCATTTCGCCGTGGTTTGCGTGAGCTGGGATACGTTGAGGGACAGAACATCCTCGTAGAGTGGCGACATGGTGGCAAAAACACTCGAAAGCTTGCTGATGAGCTTGTCCGCGCAAACGTTAACTTGATTGTTGCCCGCGGCACACGAGCTACCCGTGCCGCACAGAAAGCCACCAGCACTATTCCAATCGTCATGTCAGGCGTCGGCAATGCGGTTTCGCGGGGCTTTGTTGTGAGCCTTGCAAAGCCTGGTGGTAATATCACGGGTTTGACCACACGGTCTCCAGACCTAGCCGACAAGCGGCTAGAGCTGCTTATGGAGCTTAAGCCAAATTTGTCTCGGGTAGCCCTTCTACGGAATCCATCCAGAAGAGGCACCGAAGAACATTTGGAAGAAGCAAAAACTGCTAGCGAGAAGGCAGGCTTAAAATTGCTCTCTTGAAGTGGAAGAGCCAGGAGACATCGAGACTGCATTTCAAGCCGTAGAAGAGGGACGTGTCGATGCCCTGATTGTGGTGTCAAACGGCTTAGGTGGCCTCACAAAACCGATTATGAATCTTGCAATTCAAAAGCAGCTACCAACGATTGGCTCAAGTGACGGACTCGTTCGCCGAGGAGGGTTGATGTCCTACTCAACGAACCGTTCAGAGCAAAACCGTCGAGCAGCAATCTATGTAGATAAAATATTGAAAGGGGCTAACCCGGCCGACTTGCCCGTAGAAAGACCCACGAAGTTCGACCTGGTGATTAACCTCAAGACGGCGAAGAAACTCGGCCTTACGATTCCGCCGTCCATTCTGTACCGGGCGGATAAGGTCATTAAATAGCAAAGCGCATGGCGCAAAGAGCAAAGCGTTGCGAAAATTGGAAGCATGAGTCATGAGTAAAAGGTTATTTGCTTTTATCTTCCTACTGCCAACTGTCCTTCTGCTGACTGGTTCCCAAATCAGGGCCCAGCATGTGGAAAAAATTCCCCGGATAGGGCTCTTAACTGCCGCGTCCAATGCCATGGTGGCCCCTTGGATTGAAGCGTTCGGGCAGGGTTTACGTGAGTTGGGCTATATCGAGGGAAAAAATCTCATTCTCGAAATTCGCGGGGGCGGGGCAAAACGTGACCGGCTTTCCAATCTGGCGACCGAGCTGGTCCGTCTGAAAGTCGACATCATCGTCGCGGCAGGGAGAAGTGCAGTCGATGCTGTCAGGAAGGTGACCAGCACGATCCCCATAGTCATGAGGTACGATCGTGATCCTGTACGAAATGGGATTGTTACCAGTCTCGCGAATCCGGGAGGAAATATCACGGGATTAGCGTCCATTACCATTGGTCTAAGCGGGAAACGCTTTGAACTGTTCGCTGAGGTAGTCCCTGACGTCAAGCGTATCGCCGTCCTCACGTCGTCACGCAGGTTTGCGGCTAGAGAAGGGCGATTTTATACGGAGATGGAGACCATGGCACGAGCGGTTAGGGTGAAGCTTCAGGTACTATTGGCGCGCGACCCTGCTACGATTGGCAACGCATTCATGGCTATGAAAGGCGAGCACGCCAAAGCTCTCATTGTAATGCCGAGCGGGCGCTATCTTCAGCACCGAGAACATATTATCAAGCACGCGGCAACGAATCGCCTGCCGGCTATCTATTTCCAGGGGATTTTCGTCGAGAATGGTGGACTGATGTCTTACGGTCCAGACTTTGCCGACGAATTCCGCCGTCTGGGCATTTTTGTCGATAAGATCCTGAAGGGCGCAAAGCCCGCCGAACTTCCCGTCGAGCGGCCGGTGAAGTTCGAGTTCATCATCAATTTAAAAGCAGCCAAACAAATTGGCCTGACGATTCCTCCGAACGTTTTGACGAGGGCGGATAAGGTCATCAAATAGCAAAGAGCATGGCGCATAGAGCAAAGCGTGAGAAATAATTAGGAGAAATAGTTGTGAAGAGAAGGTTCTTGGTTTTTCTCTGCCAACTGCTTGCTGTCTTTCTGCTTACTACTTCTCCCGTCGAGGCGCAGCAAGCGGGGAAAGTGGCGCGGATCAGTTTCCTCAGCAATCGCTCAGGTCCCGGCGTGAGCGAAGAAGCCTTCCGCCAAGGGCTACAAGATCTAGGCTGGGTCGAAGGCAAAAACATCGCCTTCGAGCATCGTTGGAGGACAACTGTGCGGGGCCGCTACCACGAGCAAACCCAGGAACTGCTCCGACTTAATGTTGACCTTATCGTCACAGCAGGCCGGCGCGCGGCACAAGCGGCTAAGGAAACCACGAAAACGATTCCCATCGTCATGGCGGTGGCTGGCGACGCGGTGGAAAACGGGCTTATTGCCAGCCTTGCTAAACCAGGTGGTAACGTTACGGGGATGTCCGAAGATCACGCGAGTTCGCATACAAAACTCCTGGAACTTCTTCACGAAACCGTGCTGCGGGCAAAACAAGTGGCTTTCCTTTGGAGGGATTCTCCCGTTTACGAACGCAGCTTGAGAGCGGTGCAACGAGTGGCCCCTGCCATGGGGCTTACCATCCGACCTGTGGAATACCGACGTGGCGATGAAATTGAGAGCGTATTGAAGGCAGTAGGCCAGGAACAACCTGGGGCGCTGATCGTGGTTGCCTTCTTATACCGTCACTTTGGACCACAAATCGCCGCTTACGCAGAACAAAACCGGATACCCGTATTTTCTGTCGCGACCAGCGGGGTGCGGAAGCACTTCGGCCTACTAGCTCATACGTACGACAGGAATGACATGTATCGCCGTGCTGCTACTTATGTGGACAAGATATTAAAGGGTGCCAAACCAGCAAACCTTCCTGTTGAGCGGCCAAGAAAATTTGCCTTAATCATCAACTTAAAAACAGCAAAGCAACTAGGCGTCACAATTTCACCGAACGTCCTCTATCAGGCAACAAAGGTTATTAAATAAGGATAAAGTTAGACAGAGATAAAGACAGGGACAGAAAGATCGAGGATCAAAGATTGAAGCTTGAGGATCGTATACGGAAACATAGACGAAGATAGAGAAATACTTATGAGAATGAAAGTTATCGGGTTTGTGCTTTGCGCTATGCTCCTTGCGCTTTGTTACTCCGCTCAGGCGCAACAGATGGGGAAAATTCCCCGCATTGGCTATCTGAAGCGAGATGCGGGACCTCGTAATACCGATAAAGCATTCCAGCAAGGCTTACACGCTCTCGGCTGGATTGAGGGGAAAAACATTAGGTTCGAGTACCGTTGGGCGGCATTTAAGATGGACCGTCTACCTGCGTTGGCTAAGGACTTGATCGACTCAGACGTGGACCTCATTGTGACGGCAACCCAGCGGGTGACCCGGGCAGCAAAGAATGCCACCACCAATATCCCCATCGTTATGATGTATGCGGCAAATGTAGTGGAGAACGGAATTGTTGCAAGCCTGGCGCGGCCAGGGGGAAACATCACAGGTCTAACCGAGCCGCACGTAGAGCTCAACACAAAATTGTTGGAATTGCTTCATGAGACGCTACCGAAGGTAAAAAGAGTTGCGTTTCTCTGGGACTCGGGGTCTCGCGTCTACAAGAAGTCATTTAGATCAGCACAGACGGTTGCACCAAGGTTACAACTCACCCTTGAATCCCTTGAATTACAACCCATGGAAAAGACGGGTCAAAGCAGAGAAAGTGCAGCTAAGGAGCTTGCGCAGATGTTAGCAGCGGCAGCGCGCAGCGGAGCAGAAGCACTGGTTGTCGTATCTAGAATTTACCGTGTGTTTGGACAGACAATTGAAGATTTCGCCAATAGTTTTCGGATTCCCGTGTTTTCCATTTCGAGAAGGTCGGTGCGGGAGCATTTCGGCCTATTAGCCTACTCACATGATTCTAGCGACATGGCTCGACGCGCTGCAGGGTACGTGGACAAAATATTGAAAGGGGCTAAGCCCGCGGACCTCCCTGTGCAGCTGCCGCAGAAGTATAGGCTTCTAGTTAATCTCAAGACCGCAAAGCAACTCGGCATGAAGATTCCGCCCCAAATTTTGCTTCAGGCAACTGAGGTAGTGAGATGACGGAGGTCGGAGATCAGAAGTCAGAGGTCAAACGTCAGAGATCGGAAATCGAGAAAGATAGGAAGCAACCCTGATGAGCGTAAAATTCTTTGGTCTTGCGCTTTGCGCTATGCTCCTCGCGCTTTGCTGTCCCGCCGAAGCGCAGCAACGAAAAAAGATCCCCAGGGTTGGTGTCTTGGAATTAAACTCTCAAGAGCGTCCCACGCCCGCTCTCCCATCCTTCCGCAGGGGTCTACGCGACCTCGGGTACCTGGAGGGAAAGAACATTCGCTTCAACTATCGCTATGCCGATGGGAAAGCCGATCGGTTTCCCGGTCTGGCCTCTGAGTTGGTCCAGCTCGAGCCTGACGTGATTTGGCTGCATACCAATCCTGCAGCGCGGGCTACAAAGGAAGCCACGACAACTATTCCCATCGTCGTCGCGGTATCTGTTGGATTGGTGGAAAATGGCCTAGTAGCGAGTCTCGCACGACCCGGTGGCAACCTTACTGGACTGGAAATGCCTCCCAAGGAGGTTTCAGGGAGGCGTCTCGAGCTTCTCAAGGAGGCCGTTCCAAATATTTCTAGGGTGGCGGTGCTGGTAGATCCTGGATGGCAGGGCCACGCAGGAGGGCCAAACGACATTCGGCGTGAATCTCGGGTGTTAGGGGTGGAGCTGCAAATTCTGCAGGCTAGCTCGCCCACTGACTTCGAGCCATCCTTTGCCACAATGGTTCAGGGAAAGGCGGACGCGCTTATGATCATGAAATCCGCCCTTTTTGCAGTAAACCGTCGGCATCTGGCGGCACTTGCGCTACGGCATCGGCTTCCAACCATGTCGTTTGCGCTGCCCTTTGCCGAGGAGGGAAGCATGCTCGCGTACGGCACCGACCCTCGTGAGATGAGCCGACGCTCTGCTGTCTTTGTCCACAAGATCCTGCAAGGTACTAGGCCGTCCGACCTACCCATAGAGCGTGCCGAGCCCTATTTGATCATTAACCTCAAAACGGCCAACAAACTCGGAATCAAGATTCCGCCCACCGTTCTCTATCAGGCAACAAAAGTCATAAAGTGAAAGGCCGAGCACACAGGTTAGTTTAAATCGTTCAAACCGGTAAAGACGTTCAAGAATCACCGCTTCCCTCGAAAGTATTAAAATTGTAATTATGATCCTCTCAGCCTGTTATTTTATTCTGCAGCGGCCTCTCCGGAATTAATCTAAAATCCGCAATCTAAAATCTAAAATGTCCTGATTGACATCCTCACCTCTTGTTGGTTATCGTCCAGTCCCAGTCTGGAGGGGCTAATATGATTGTCGGACAGACTCTTTCGAATGGTATGCGCTTTTGGGTTGCGCGGCCTGACACTCAGGAGCGCCGTCCCGTTCTCTTGATGCTGCACGAGCGCTATGGCCCGGTTAAGCACAGCTTCAACGTCATCGAGCGAGTCGCGGCCGAAGGGTACGTTGCGTGCTTTCCCGACATGTTCCATCGCTTCCAGGGCGACCGTGGTCCCATCGAAAACGGCCAGGCCCGTGTCGATCCTACGGACACCGAGTCCCTTGCCGATATGGACGAGACTTTCGCCCATGTCCGAAGTCTGAATTACGTCGATGCAGACAAGATCGGCATCGTTGGATTTTGCTTGAGCGGTCGCACTCCGTTGGTGTATTCCGCCCAACGCAAGGGAGCGACTGCCGTAACGGTATTCCACGGAGGGGCGTACCCCCGGGACTATGCAGGAGAACTCCCTGGACAGCAGCCCATCGGTGAGGTCATCCCGAAGGTCTCATGTCCCGTGTTAGGTATATTTGGAGAGCTGGACCAACTTGTCCCGCTGGCGAACGTTGCCCGGTTCAAGAGAGATCTCGAACAAAGCGGGAAAAGCTACCGCATCAGGGTGATCGCAGGAGTGCCTCATGCGTGGCTCAACAGCACCAATCCCATAGCCTACTACGAAAAGGAAGCGGAAGAGGCCTGGAAAATCATGTTCGAATTTTTCAAAGAGGTGTTCGACGGCAGGTGGAAGACTCCGCAACCTCGCCACGAATTCGTGTCTGATCCCGCAATCACTTTTGACTTCTCAAGCGCCGGCTAACTCACCCTTCCTACGCCGGCTTGCGAGCCGTCATGAGACCGTATTCTCCCCTTAGGAAGAATTTCGCGCGATGGATGTCCACGAAACCCGCCTCTGACAGCCAATCTCTGTGTTGTTGTTCTGTGTATGACTCGCCTACGTCGTAGTGATTAATGAAAGCGAGATTGTAACTCATCGCCTCTGGAGGCGATGTGCGTGAGTTGTCAAGAATCTGACCTACGATGTAAATAGTCCCACCAGGATTGAGCGCCTTGCTGACGTTCACCAGCATCTTTTGAGCATCTTCGGAAGAAAGAACCTGCACCATAGTCTTGAGGACTGCCGCATCGTAGGAACCCCGTAGAGGACGTTCAACCACGTCCGCCGCCAGCACCTGAACACGATCTGTCAGCCCCTCTTCTTCTACTACCTTCTGTGAAATGGGCGTTACTTCCGGAAGATCTACAATTGTAGCTTGGATACTGGGGCAAGCCCTGGCGACGGTTATCGCAAGACCGCCAGCGCCACCTCCAATATCAGCGATCGTCCTGACGGATGAGAAGTCACAGCGTTTCACCAGATCACCTGCTGTTTCTACTGTCTGTGTACTTATCCCGCGTAGGAATGCTTCCACTTCTTCCTGTGGAGAATGGGAAAAATCTATTTTAGCCTGAGGCACCCCTGTCCGTATAGACTCTGCGGTCATGAGTTTCATCTTCCATTGGCGCGCCAATCTAGAATCCATACCGTTCAAGTAATGTGGGCTTCCTTTCACCAGATATCGGCTGCCCTCGGGGATGTTAGTGAAGAATCCGTCTTTGACCTCAAGCAACCCTGTGGAAACCAGCGCATAAAGAAGCATTCCCATCCGGTTGGGACGGACTCCAATGGCCTTGGCAACTTGATCCGCCGTCATAGGGCCGTCCTTGAGTGGAGTAAATACGTCAAGTTGCATTCCCACCAGCATGGCAAGGGCTGAATCAACAGCGAATCTGAGCTTATTAATCGTGTAAGGTCGGGGAATGGCATGTTCCATGGGGGACACCTCCAACGATGGTATACTTCCTGGCTCGCATGGATTTCAACAGTAGGCATCAATTGGACCATCCATAATTTCAGAAAAACGAAATATAATGCCATGTGCATTTCAAATAGCTTGAGTCGTATCTCAAGTTGATTGACAGCCCTCTCGTATATGTTATTTCTGCCTGCGTAAGTAGCTCTACTAAACTTGGCAAAGCATCTATACAAAGACTATTCTTAACGTTTCATCGACCAGCGAGACCGTAAAAACGATGTCTAGCCCACCCTCTGAGGGACTCTTCGAACGCGCCCTTGCGGGCATGATCGCGACCCAAATCGCGGCGGCGTGCGCGCTCGCCGCGGTTCCCGTCATAGCGCCAGCCATCGCAATGACGATTGGCGTGGACTCAAGCATGGTGGGCGTTTACTCGGGGTTTGTGTTCGGAGCGGCTACATGCGTCTCGGCATGGAGCGGGGCATTGATCTCTCGCTTCGGGCCGGTTCGAACCAACCAGCTTGCCCTCGCGGGAACCGGGGTAGCCCTTCTCGTCGCTAACGGCGCGACTTTGCCCGCCGTTGCTCTTACCGCCTTGCTAATGGGAGTGGCGTACGGGACAAATACGCCGACGGGCAGCGAGGTGCTGGCACGGGTAACACCTCCACACCGCCGGGGCCTTGCATTCTCCCTCAAGCAAAGCGGCGCACCTGTCGGTGGCGTGCTGGCTGGATTTATGCTGCCGCCCATCGTTCTGCTGGCGGGCTGGAAGGTTGCAATGTTAGCGGTCTTTGTAATCACCGCGGCAACCGCAATCAGCATCGAACCGCTTCGTAGACGAATCGACCTCCCCAAAAAACCTCTCGAAGGCTCAGGTCGAATGTCGGCCCTTGCTTCCATGCGCTACGTGCTGGGGGACCCTTCGCTCAGACGACTGATGGGAGCTGGAGTGTCCCTCATCGTGGTCCATTCTTGCTTTCAGACATTGTTCGTTGCCTATCTAGTAGACCAGGTGGGGCTCTCCCTGGCCCTCGCCGGCGTCATGTACGCCAGTATGCAGGCCTCCGGTGCAATTTCACGCGTGGTAATTGGCTGGGTCGTAGACCGGCTGCGAAACCCACAGGTGATTCTCCCGGGTGTTGCCGGCATTGCACTTGTTGGCACCTTGACGGTTACGACTTTCAGTAATCAATGGCCGGTTGCAGCAATATGGTCGGTGTCTTTGATCGTCGGTTTAGGGAGCTCGGGTTGGTACGGCGCTTATCTTTCGGAAATTGCGCGAGCTGCAGCTACCGACCGTGCGGGTTTCGCCACCGGCGGCACACTCTTTTTTATCTACGGGTCGAATGTGATTACACCCACCCTTGCGTCAGTGCTGATCGGGGTAACGGGAAGTTATATTCCGGTTTTTGGAACCATCGCAGTATTGGCCGTAGTAGCAGGTATCAGCTTTGCACGGGTGAAAGTCGCTTCATAGGGACCAAATATCAATCACTCAATAGGGCGTCTGGCAGGATTGACAGGATCACCCCTGGCCGGATATCGTTCACCAAAAACATAAGGGGGACACCATGAGAGAAATAATCCAACCGCAAAGTCTTTCGGATCCCAGACCGCGCTATTCGCAGGGCATCGTAACGCAGCCGGGCAAATTGCTGTTCATCGCGGGCCAAACCGCCAGCGACAAAAACGGCAATGTTGTCGGCAAAGGCGACATCGAGGCCCAGACAAAGCAGGTCTTTGACAATATCCAGGCGGTGCTCAAAGAGGTCGGGGGCTCCCTGGAGAACCTTGTCATGACTACAACCTACATCACGGATATAAAATATCGCGAAGGTTATGGAAAAGTTCGTGGTCAGTTGTACAAGGGAGACCCGCCCACAAGCACCCTTGTGGTGGTGAAAGGCCTGGCAAATCCCGACTATATGATCGAGATCGCCTGCGTCGCCGCTCTTTAGTCCGAAGAGTTTAGAGCACCCAGGGTTCGAGTCTCGCGGGAGCAGATCTGAAGCGTTGAATGAGTTACTCTAAGGGTGAAATTAGTGTACTCATTTTCGTGATATGAGGATTTGCTGCGGTCTCATCGGGTCATTTCAGTCGTGTTGACACAGCAGTCTGTCATTGAATACTGTCCCACGAACTACTAAATACGCTTGGGCATGACAGGGTAAGGACACAACCAAATTGAAAGGGGCATTGCGTGGAACACAGTGAGGCGATCGATTTTCTCTCAAAGACAAAGAGGCCCACTTCCGTTGCCACGACCATCGGACGCACGGGGAGGATCCAAGCTACCGTGGTCGGAGCTGGTTACTTAGACGGAAAGGTATTCTGGATTTCGCGTGGCCACACGGTAAAGGTCAAGAACGTCAAAAGAACAGGTCGGGCCTCGGTGACGGTGATCAATCGCGAGAACCAACGCTATGTGACGGTAGAGGGTCCTACCAAGGTTTACGAATGGAGTGATACGGACCCAACGGGACATGTCCAGCGCCTTAAAAAATATTACACGGCATCGGGCCGTCCACCAAAACAAAGTGACGAAGAATTCGCCGCCAAGATGGCAAATGAGAAGCGTACCATTGTCGAGGTCACCCCGGAGCATTGGTACGGCAGTTTATAGGTGTTGAACTGGCACCCGTCATAAGCCCAGGGGAATTACACCTCTCCCTGACTATTTAGGATAATTCTGTGGGGCGAACCTAACGCTCTAAGCGAGCAACCACAGAAACACCCACCGAACAAAATTGTCGAACATCTTGCATCTAAAGCAACCCCCTCAGATGGGCCTCCAATTCGTCTAGCACCTCGTCGTCACCCCAGTATTCGCCGTGTGATGACGGGTTCCAGCTCTTTAGCAGCCAGCCAATGAGCCCTTGATTTGAGTTGATCCGATGATCTGTGACGAGCTGACGGCACTCGGGGGATAGGTCACCGAGGGGCCACCCGAGTACGTCGTCTTTGTCGTAGTAGTTGTGCCACTCGAAATTGGGCTGTGGTTTGTCAATCGGGATAATCTGCGGTCCGGCGTGCGCGGCGACAAAGATCGGGATGTTGCAACCCGTGGTATAAAGGTAGCGCAACGAGCTCCCTGCGACGAATCTTAATGCATCCGCGGTAAGCGTGTTCTGACCGGCGATTTGCTGTGCGAACTGCTGCGGGTCGCGCCAGATGCCGATATTCACCGACCCTGGATTCAATTGGTGGTGTTGCGCGTCCCAGAGATAGTTGGACAACACCTGGCCGCCCAGTGACTGGGCAAGGATCACCACAGGCTTGTCGCCGCCGAGCGCCGTGCGCGCGTTAAACAATGCCTTCGCGATGGTGACTTGTGCCTGCGTGTAGACGCTGTCCGGTTTTTGCTTCTGGGTCTCCAGTCCCGCAGCGTCAGCGAATCCGAAGAGCAAGAACTTGCGCAGCGGGTCCCAGCTCAGCCTCCCTGCCAGCAGGTTCCAGACCCGGTCTTCGTTGGGCTGGAGGATCCCCTGGTAATATACCTTACCGAAGTGAAGCCGGCTCCAGCGAGATCCAAGCCGCCGGCGTATCTCTCGCTTGAAGTCCTGCTCGTAGTTGGGCTCAGTACGGCCCATGCCGTGAATGGTGATAAGCGCGGCTTCCTTCATCGTCATGTCCTCCTTCCGTGTCCGCTTGACAGATTATGACGCCTGCACTTCAGCCCGACATCCTGGTGTCGATTTCCACCAATGGTTGAAAGTCAGCACATGGTCGAAACTGGACCAGCAGCTGGTGACATAACATTACAGTCCAGCGAATCAGTCCAAATGACTTCGAACGGAGGGATCCTCCCGAGCACACCACCCATAAGCATCTCCGCTAGGTCCAATAGGAAAGGAGTTTACCGCTCGTGATCAAAGGATTCTCCCTTGCAATCCCTCGCACAACGGGATAGCGTAGCCGCCACTTATTCAGCCATTCCTTAAAAATTCACGTTGCGGAGAAATCCATGGCGACTCAAGAATTTACCATTGTTGGGACTTCAGCGGAGCGAGTTGACGGGGTCGATAAGGTTACCGGGCGCGCGAAGTTTACCGGTGACCTGGCCGTCCCGGGTATGTTGAACGGCAAGTTTCTCCGTAGCCCCTATGCGCACGCGCGTATACTTTCCATCGATACCAGCGAAGCAGAAAAGATCCCTGGAGTCGTTACGGTTCTCACCTCAGCGGATCTGACAGGACTCAATCCCTATCTGAAAGGAAAGGATCATCCAATTCTGGCCATTGACCGGGCGCTGTATGCGGGACAGCCCGTTGCGGCGGTGGCCGCCATGGACGAAATGACAGCGCAAGAGGCACTGGGCAAGATTAAAGTCGAATACGAAGAGCTCCCCGCCGTAATCACATGCCAAGACGCTCTGGCGGACGGCGCGCCGGAGGTCCATCCCTTTGCCCCCAAGAATATCTGTTTCAAAGACCACCTGGAAAAGGGCGATGTTGAGAAAGGTTTTGCCGAAGCGGACGAAATTGTCGAAGACACCTTCGAATTTCCTATGATCTATCACTACTCCATGGAGCCCCACACCGCCATTGCCAGTGTGGACGAGAATGGGGTGACGGTCTGGACGTCCACCGCGCATCCTTTCGGCGTGCGCCAGGACGTCGCGGAGGTCTTCAACTGTCCGTTATCACAGGTACGAATCATCCTCTCCTTCGTTGGGGGAGCCTATGGCAGCAAATCCGGCGGCAAGATTGAGCCTCTGGTGGCGGCGCTGGCCCGTAAGTCAGGGAAACCCGTGCGGGTGACGCAGGACGTTTCCGAAGCCATGATGACCGTGCGGCGCCATTCGGTTACCTGTAAAGTCAAACTCGGTGCGAAACGGGATGGCACCCTCGTTGCCAGAGAAGCGTCCATTTACCTCAACACAGGCGCCTTCGCGGAAAACGGACCGAGTGTTACGACCAGGACGCTTATCCGTATCCTTGGACCCTACCGTGTTCCCAATCTCCGAATCGACTCATACTGTGTCTACACGAACACGGTCTCAGGAGCCTCGTTTCGCTCCATCGGTGGACCGCAGACGGCCTGGGCCAACGAATCCCAACTGGATATGCTCGCGCAAAAACTCCGCATGGATCCTGTGGAGCTACGCAGGAAAAACCTTCTCAACCGTGGTGAGGAGCTCAGACCCAAAGGCAAACCCCTGGATGCCAATCTGTTCGAAGGGTTCGATAAGGTCTTAAAAAAGATAGGGTGGACCGGGCCTGTCACGGAAAAAGGCGGCGGCAGGGGCATCGCATTTGGGGTGACCGACCCGGGGGCTCCCCTCGCCTCGACTGCAACGGTCCACCTGCTGTCGGACGGCAGTGTGGTCTTGCTCTTCGGCACGGCGGAGATCGGTCAGGGGTCGAGGACCATCATGAGCCAGATTGTCGCTGAGGTGCTTTCTGTCCCCCTAGACCGGATCACGGTGCGCCCGCCGGATACCGCTTTTACTCCCTTTGACCGTTCCACCGGTTCCAGCCGCTCCACCACCGTGATGGGAAAAGCACTCCAATTGGCGGCGGAGGATGCGCGCAGACAAATCCTTGATCTGGCCGCCGGCCATTTTGAAGCACCACTGGAAGCCATCACCCTCAAGGACGGAATCGCCGAAGCGGGCGGCAAGAAAGTGTCCTACGGTGACCTGATACGCCGGCACTTTGCCATGCAGGGCGGGGAAATCATCGGCCTCGGTTACGCCCACAGCGGCATGGCCACAAAGCCCTCGAATCCGCTTTTCTGGGAGGTAGGGATCGGTGCAGTGGAATTGGAAGTGGACCGAGAGACGGGAGAGATAAAGCTCGGCAAGTATATTATGGCGGCGGACGTGGGCAAGGCCCTCCATCCCTTGAATTGCGAGGGACAGGACGAGGGTGCGGCGATGATGGGAATCGGGCACAGCCTTTACGAATCCATCATTTATGAAAACGGTCAAATTGTGAACCCCAACCTTGTTGACTATCGCGTTCCCAGGTTTAACGATCTCCCTGCCGAGTATGATTCGATCCTCGTGGAAAACGCAGACGGTCCCGGACCCTTTGGCGCCAAAGGAATGGGTGAAGGTGGCATTATTCCTGTGGCCCCCGCCATCGGTAATGCCCTGGCATGGAGCACAGGGGTACGAGTCAAAGAGCTACCACTGACTCCGGAGCGCGTGTGGCAGGCACTAAAGGCAAAGATGGATCCCAACCGCTAGATTTAAGCCACCATCAGAAATAAGACACGGCGGTTTGACATGAAGGGAAAAACAACGTAGGTTAGAGTTCCTACTTCAGTATAGGGCCTTCTGAAAGAGGACAACAAAATAGCTGAAGGCCCCATCCAGTCTCTCCTTGCGAAACGATATCTAAAGGACAAACCGACTAGAGCATGTTTTTAACCATTGGTTTCTCCATGTTCTGCTCCCGTTAGCCGTCAAATTCTCAGGGTCCAGACACAAACATTCTCACTTACAAGGAGGAGAACATGAGTAATAAATTATACGTGGGCGGTTTGCCCTATTCGGTCACAGAAGGACAACTGCAGGAAATATTCGCGGCACATGGTAGCGTAGAATCGGCAAAGGTGATTGCGGATAAATTCACGGGCCAGTCACGAGGATTCGGGTTCGTGGAGATGGGGTCGGGGTCTGAAGCGCAAAGCGCTATTGACAGTCTGAACGGCACCCAGCTGGAAGGCCGGACCCTCGTGGTCAATGAGGCGAAGCCTATGGCAAAGCGAGACAATGGCGGCGGAGGTCGAGGGAACAGAGGTGGCGGACGTAACCGCTGGTAGTTCTGTCATGTTTCATTAATTAAAAGGGGGCGACAGGTCGGTTCGCCCCCTTTTTTAATTTGACGCGGAGTAAATTTTGTAAGTTCATTTATCGGGCCTTATTTAACCTAAAATACGAGAGCATTTTCCATTAATCGTTCCCAAAACCAACACCTCACTCGTTAGGTACTAGTTATGGTGCCAGCGTGGTAAAATGTCATTCATGCAAGACAGCCCATTGGCGACCCCATTGTCTCCGATCCGTCCCCCTTCAGCGATTCACTGGCTCAACACGATCTTTCTTACCTCCACTGCAATTATTGCCCTGGTAGGTCTACCGATCCATATCTATTATTTTGGCACCTCCTGGTCCCTGGTCTTAGTGTTCGTTTTTTATCTGGCTGCCACCGGGCTATCGATTACCGGCGGGTATCATCGATTATTCGCCCATCGCTCCTACGAGGCCAAATGGCCTGTTAAACTTATGTACTTAGTTTTTGGAGCTGCTGCTTGCCAGAACTCAGCGTTGAGGTGGGCATCCGATCATCGCAACCATCACCGATTTGTGGATCGGGACGGCGACCCTTATAACATCCGGCACGGATTCTTCTACGCTCACATTGGATGGGTCTTTTTTAAAGATCCCATATCTTTCGAGAAGGCCAAGGACTCGACCGTCAATATCGCGCACGACCTAATGCAAGATCCCCTCGTGCGTTGGCAAGATAAATTTTACATTCCACTCGCGATTATCGTCGGCGGCGGGTTGCCTCTGCTTATTGGCTATTTTCTAGGCAACGCCCTGGGATGTTTTCTGTTGGCTGGAGTAGCCAGAACGGTGATCGTCCACCATTCCACATTCCTCATTAACTCGCTTTGTCATTTTATAGGTAAGCAACCCTATTCCCAAAATGATACCTCACGGGATAGCACCATCGTTGCCATCCTCACTTGCGGCGAGGGATACCACAATTTTCATCACCGCTTCCAATACGACTACCGTAATGGCATCCGCTGGTTTCACTTTGACCCAACCAAATGGCTCATTAAGACTCTGGAAAACCTTCGGCTGGCAAAGGGTCTGCGCAGAGCTTCGGACCTGCACATCTTCCGTGCCCGGCTGGATATCCAACGAGCCCTGGCGGAACAAAGTCTCGCGGGGTTATCCCAGGAATTCCGCGAACGGATGAATGAAAAAATTCACAACGCTTACGAGGCGCTTTTGAGCGCTTATGGCAGGTGGCGAGACCTCAAGCGGGAATACAGATTCATTAAAAAAGGCCTCGGCCACAAGCGAAAGGAACTTGCCTTAAAA
>JABAOE010004006.1_pt1 | contig 25353 bp, 25 predicted proteins | sample 7062141 | NCBI WGS metagenome assembly JABAOE01 (sample SAMN14538627, study PRJNA623070) | marine sediment metagenome | biome: marine biome [ENVO:00000428]; feature: marine pelagic biome [ENVO:01000023]; material: deep marine sediment [ENVO:00002113] | place: India: Gulf of Khambhat ... | reverse complement strand
CCGAGGCCGTTGAAAATTTTGTATACTGTGATTCTATACCACCAAAAGAATGTTTATCTGCCATGATAACCTAATATCTTGAACATCTCGTCAAAAGACTGTTCTTCTCTGTAAACGGTATCAACTATGTTGCCCTTATCATCCCTGTCAACAATTACGTGTTTTGGCGAAGGGATCAGGCAATGTTTAATGCCCCCATAACCACTTACTGAATCTTGGTAAGCTCCAGTATGAAAAAAGCCTAGATATAATGGTTCTTTATCGTTCTCATCATATAAAGGCAACAATACATCCTGATTAAAATCTTCGGAATTATAATAATCAGAATGGTCACAACTTATACCCCCAATATTTACCTTCCTATATTCATTCCCCCATTTATTAATTGGTAATAATATAAATTTTTCCTGTATTGACCATGCATCCGGTATAGTGTTCATAAGGCTATTATTTATGATATACCAAAGCTCATTATCATTTTGCTTTTTTTGTTCCAACACCTCAAAAATAATTGCTCCGGCCTCTCCAACAGTATATTTACCAAATTCAGTATATAAATCCGGTTCTGGAATATTTTCAAAATTACAAGTCTGTTTGATATTGGTTATTATCTCTCTAATCATATATTCATAATCATATTCGAATCCAAGATGATTCTGGATAGGAAATCCGCCCCCCAAATTAAACGAATCGAGTGTTATGCTTTCTTTCTTTAATTCTGTGTAAATATTTAGCGCTTTTTTAAATTCTCTCCAGTAATAGAGTGTATCCTTGATACCGGAATCAATGTAAAAATGAAGCATTTTAAATTCAACATTTTTATTGTTACGTATTTTATTATTAAAAAAATCTACAATCTTTGTTCCTGGAATACCAAAACGAGAAGTATAGTATGAAGATTGAGGTTCTTCGTCTATAGCCATTCTCAAACCTATTTTAATTTTATGTTTATTTTTATGTTTATTTTTAAATTTGATAAGTCTATTTAGTTCGTTGAAACTGTCCAGAACCACAATGCAGTTATGAAAACCCATCTCGTAAAGATCAATCATTTTCTTGATGTAATCATCGGTCTTATATCCATTACAAATTATAGTTATGGTTTTTTCAAACTTTCCATTATTAAATAGAGAAAGTATCAAATCGATATCAAAGGATGATGATGTTTCAAGGTTTACATTATGTTTTAATGCCTCATTTATAACATGATAAAAGTGATTGCATTTTGTGCAATAACAAAAATTATAATTTCCCTTGTAATCATTGTTTTTAATAATTCTATTAAACAAGTTCTTCGTCTTTTTAATCTGGTCTTCTATCTTTGGCAAATATATAAATCTAAAGGGTGTTCCGTATTTATCTATCAAGTGTTTTAGAGAAACTCCATGAAATGTTAGATAATTGTATCTAAGATCGAAGCCATTTTGAGGAAAATAATAAGTCTGCTCTATTAAATCAAAATACGAATTTTTCATTCTTAATATAATGTTTTTTTACTTTATTAAATTGCTGGCTCTTGCTATCTAATACAATATTATTTTGTGAAGATAATTAGTACTTTTACAAATCAAATGTAAAGAAATATATTATTTTATGGTTTAAAATAAAATCTTAATTAATTACTAATTAAGAATATTCTTTCACTATTAATTTTGGTATGATTTTTTTTCGTTTTGCTTCTGCAACCTTGATTTTCCTTCCATGAAATACAATTCCATTTAAATCTTCAATTGCTAAATTCGCTGAGTTAATATTATTCATTTGAACGAAACCAAATCCTTTGTTTTTTATTATTCTTACAAAATCTACTTTGCCATATTCCGAAAACAACTCCCCCAACTCTTGTCTGTTAATAGAATAATTTAAGTTTCCAACATATAATCTTTTTCCTTTCATTCTTATTTCCTTTACTTATTAAAATTTAATAATTGAAATAATTTGAATTTTTTAATTATCCACTTAATTGTTGTAATCCTGATTGTCTTCATAATTAGTTTCATTTAAATATTCTGAATTATCCTCATATTCTTCTATGTATTCGTCTTGATTATTCTGTTCTTCATCTATAAATTCATTTTCTTCAATAAATTCTTCTTCGTATGTCTGATCTTCAATATATTCTTCGTTCAGCTCTTCTTGCTCTTCAATTTGTTCATCTTCTAAATTTAATTCCTCCAATTCGATTTCTACAAATTCAATTTCTTCATTTTTATAAATGTTTTCATTCCTTTCATCCTCAAATGTCTTGTTTTCCTGTGATTCTATCTCTATTTCATCTTCAGTATCTATATTGATATTATTAATCACTTCTACATCCTTATATATCTTTGAATAGGGTTGATAATCTGATAATTCATTTTCTTTAATGTCGGTTATCTCATTTTCCGAATACTTTATTTTGTTTTCATATTTGTTTGAACTATCAGAGGTATTGTTATTTAAGTTATTTTCAATAGATTCATTGTATGAAGAATTTCTAATATTAGAAATTTTGAAGTACAAAAATACGGATAGAACACAAACAAAAATTAAAATATAAAAAGTTAAAGTATATTTTTTAGCCATTTATATTACTCTTTTTAATCATTAAAATATTGGAGTGAATTTATTTAGAAAATGATTGAACTTCAATAAGATTAAATGGGTATTTTGGACTTAAAAAAAAATAGAGTTTTACTACGACTTAGACCTAGTACTTTTTTATGAATATTAATTTGATTTAATAAAGAAAATTCTAGTATTTTTCAAAAAATCACTTATTAACTCACGATATCAAACAGACTATCTAAATATTTTGAATTTAATTGATACCTATGTTTGATACCCAGCTTTTTGAATATATTGCTAACATGAGTTTTAACGGTTTTTTCACTGATATAAAGGTTATTTGCAATTGCCTTATTGCTCAGTCCGTCTAGTATGAGCCTGGATATTTCAAACTCTCTTTTTGTTAAATTTTTGGATAACTGCTTTAAAGGTTTTTCATTTTTATTTATGAATTTTTTCAATGCAAAAGTAAATACTTCGTTATCTGCCCATATTCCACCTTCGCTAACTGTTCTTATTGCCTGTATTAATGTTGAATAATCAGAATTTATGTTTAAGCAACCATCAATTCCTATATTTAATGCTTCTACAAATAATTCAACGTTATAGAAATGAAATAGTATAATCAATTTAACTTCAGGATTAGTTTCTTTAATTTTATCAATTAATAACTTATAATTGATTTCATTGTTTGATGTATCTAAAAAAAGTACATCAAAACTAGAATCGGCAGCAATTTCTACTATTTCATTCTCGTCAATAGGTCTGCAAATAATTGAGATGTCTTTTTCAGATTTCAACCTTCTAGAGAGCAAATCAAAATACAAATTCGATTTAATTGCTAAAGCTAAATTAATCATTGGCTATAAAGTCTCCAATTTTTAATATGAAATATTAATTAGTAGTAACCGCACTGATCCACTTAGTAATTTTAAAATACAATAATTATTATAATAGTCTGAAGATAAAATTTTTAATTATCCAAAAAATAACTCATTTAAATTTAAAAAAAAAGAGGAATTTTGATTCATCTGCAGTTTCTCCTTACAGCAAATGCCTCATGAATAAATAATAATATAATTTTATTTACTAACGAATCTACTAACACTTGAAAGGCTAAAGAAGTTTGGAAAGTTATAATATCTTGTAACTATCTGCATTTATTGAAGAAAAATGGTCGNNTTGAACCTCCGACCTCAGCATCCCAAATGCCGCGCGCTAGCCAACTGCGCCACACCCCGACAACAGAGCTGTCTATTATACCTATGAATTTCTAAACGACAATAGATAAATGAAGATGAAACAATTGTCAACAATTAGAAGAAGTTATCACTTTTAAAATCTACATTTACTACTAATTATAAAATTAAATTTTTACTGATCATTCAATAAATGTTATAAATATTTCTCAAAATAATACTAAGGTGAAAACTAATGAATCTAAAAATAATTGATGTTAACTTTTTTGCCCCCGAAGTAATCGCTTCATATTTGATTGAAACAGATGATGGACCGATATTAATTGAAACCGGCCCCGACAGTACTTATCAAAACCTTGTAAAAGGTCTCGATGATAATGGTTATAAGGTTTATGATGTAAAACACGTTCTGGTAACTCACATACACCTTGACCATTCAGGTGCCGCATGGCACTTTGCAAAAGAAGGGTCGAAAATATACGTACATGAAAGGGGTGCCCCCCATTTAATCGCACCTGAAAGACTTATGAAATCCGCAGCAATGATTTATGGTGATAAAATGGACGAACTCTGGGGAGAAGTTCAGGGAATGGAAGAAGACAGGGTTCAGGTTGCAAAAGACGGAGATAAATTAAACTTTGGCGGTGTGGAAATTACTGTTCATGAAAGCCCGGGACATGCTAACCATCATAATTCCTATCAAGTAGAAGGCGCTCTGTTTACCGGGGATGTTGCCGGTTGCAGGATTGGTGACGGACCCGTTATTCCTCCGACTCCTCCGCCCGATATCCATATTGAAAGATGGCATGCATCAATTGACAAGATCAGACAAATCAATCCCGACATAATCTATCCCACACATTTCGGCGGCTATACCGATATTAAAGAACATCTTGATGAATTGCTATCCGAGCTGGACAGGTGGACAGAGTGGATGGGCCCAAGGGTAAAAGAAGGAAAATCCGAAGAGGAAATAACTAAAGAATTCAGCGAATACTACAAAGAGATTTTTAAAAGAAAAGGATCATCTGAAGAGACGTTTGAGAAATATGAATCAGCAGATCCCTACTGGATGAACGTCGGCGGTTTGGTCAGGTATTGGAATAAATACAGGTTGAGTGAAAATTGATATTTCTATTTTTCTTTTAGATTTTTCACGCATCCAAAAGTTCACATTATAAATAAATTTTATAAGCATTAAAAAATATTTAGGAGATATGGCGGGATGCAAAAATTTTAATTTTAATAATTGATTTGTAAGGTAATGATTTGAAGGCCGATTAGAAAGATAAAAATTTACTCCCTACCCCTCTAATTTAGCCATACCCGACTTTACATGAAAAGTGCGGTGATCGCCTTTATATGGAATCTCGTTCTTACCGGTAGATGTAACAAATATCTGCCCAGGAAACTCTTTTAGAGTATTGAATAGAAAATCCTTTCTTTTCATATCCAGCTCACTTGTAATATCATCAAGTAATAAAATAGGATTTATATTAGTCAGCTCACTTACAAGTCTGATTTCAGACGCCTTTAAAGCTAAAACCAAGTTTTTGGACTGACCCTGCGAAGCGTATTTGGAAGCATCAGCCCCATCAATATAGAATGTTATTGTATCCCTATGAGGCCCAATTGTTGTATGTCCCCTTCTTTTATCAACTGTGATATTTTCCTTAAGGGAATTTTTAATATTCTCAACAAGTTGTCCATTATACTTAAAAGAAAAATTATATTTAACTTTAACTTCTTTATCAGAATAGTTGTTTAAGTTATATATATCATTTAATTTCTCATTAAATTTCCTGACTATATTAATCCTTTTCCTTATAATTACAGCACCAAGCTCTGCAATTTTATCATCCCAGATTTCAAGCCCTATTCCCGAAATATTTTTTTGATTTGAAAGAATGTAATTCCTCTGACTTACAGCTCTGTGATAATCCCTCAAACTTTTAAGGTATGATTGATCGATAGTACTTATCACAGAATCAAGATATTTTCTTCTATGATGCATACCACCCTTAACAATCTCCACATCCGTAGGTAAAAACAACACGACTTTAAACCTTCCAAGATATTTGCTTATACTGTAGACAGTTTTACCATTTAGTCTTGTATGTCTTCCTTCTTTCTTAACAACCACATGAACTTCATTTAAACCCGAATTAACCTCTATCTCTCCTTTTACACCAGCAGTATCACCCCCGAAGCCTATTAATTCTTCATTTTTTAGTTGTTTAAATGGTCTGAAATTGCAGATAATATAGATAGCTTCTATCAGGTTAGTCTTACCCTGTGCATTATCACCATAAATTATATTAAATTTAGGATGAAAAATCAGTGACTGGGATCTATAATTCCTGTAATTTTTCAGTGTTAGGGATTTTAAAATCAATTTAATATGAATACTCGATTATTTTGATTAATAAAATAGCATGAAATTCTGTTTAAAGTTAGATATCTTGATTATAAAAATTAATAGCGTTAAAATTTTTAAGCGGTGAATTTATGATTTCATTAAAAATATCAGAGATACCATCAAGTGATTTCGGAAAAGGTTTTGCCAGAATCAGCACGGCTAATATGGATGAGCTGGGTATTAACTCATGGGAGTTAATAGAAATAGGAGGTAGAAGAAAAACTGTTGTACGTGCTATGCCACTTGAGATGATTGAAGAAAACAGCAAAGAATCAATAATAGAAATTGACTCTGTTACTAGAGAAAATGCCAGAGTTGAAATTAACGACTTTGTAATTATTAAGAAAACAGACTCAAAGAGCGCATCAAAAGTCACACTCTCCCCCAGAAACAAATCGGTTTTATACGACCTTAGCAATAGCAAATATATCAAGAACAGGCTAGACGGTCTTCCACTAACAGTCGGGGACAAAGTTACAATACATATTTCTTCAACAAAAACAGAAGAATTCGATGTTCTGCACACGACACCTGCAGGTCCTGTAATTTTGCATCAAAATACCAAACTGGAACTAAAATCCAAGCCAACCATTAAAGTAGATTCAACAAGGGTTAATTATGAGGATATTGGCGGGCTATCCGACCAGATAAAGAAAATTAGGGAAATGATCGAACTTCCGATCAAATTCCCCATGTTGTTTGAAAAACTTGGAATCCAGCCACCAAAAGGTTTGCTTTTGATAGGTCCTCCCGGAAGCGGTAAAACACTTTTGGCAAAAGCCATAGCCTATGAAACAAATGTTAACTTTCAGGTAATTAATGGCCCCGAAATAATTCATAAATTCTATGGAGAGAGCGAAGCAAAAATAAGGCAGATTTTTGATGTAGCAACTAGAAATCAGCCTTCGATAATCTTTTTGGATGAACTCGATGCAATAGCTCCTCGAAGAGACAAAGTTACAGGTGATGTAGAAAAAAGAGTGGTAGCTCAACTTTTGACATTAATGGATGGGTTGAAAGACAGAGGGAATCTTGTTGTTATCGGAGCTACAAATCTTCCTAATGCAATTGATCCTGCCTTAAGACGACCCGGCAGATTCGATAGGGAAATTCACTTAAATGTTCCCGACATAAATGGCAGGCTTGAAATACTTCAAGTCCATTCAAGGAGTATGCCTCTATCAAACAATGTCGACCTGCAAAAAATAGCTGAATTGAGCCATGGTTTTGTAGGTGCAGATCTTGAAAACTTATGCAGGGAAGCAGCATTAAATGCTCTTGGTAAAACACTTTCAGATATTGAATATGATCTTTTGTTACAAAACCTTGACAGTCTTTCGCCTTTAAAAATAGGTATGGAGGATTTTCTAAAAGCTCTAAACGAAATAGAACCTTCCGCAATAAGAGAAATCCTTGTTGAGATACCTAGAACAACCTGGGAAGATGTGGGTGGCCTTGAGAAAACTAAAGACGATCTTATCGAGTCGGTAATATGGCCAATGAAGCACAAGAATTTCTTTGAAGCAATGAATTTAAAATCTCCAAAAGGTATTTTACTTTTCGGACCTCCCGGAACCGGAAAAACTCTCCTTGCAAAAGCACTTGCAAACAAAAGCGAGGTCAATTTTATTTCTGTTAAAGGGGCTGAACTATTGTCAAAATATGTGGGAGAATCTGAAAGATCCGTAAGAGAAGTATTTAAAAAAGCAAAACAGGTCTCACCCTGCATAGTGTTTTTCGATGAGCTTGATGCACTTGCTCCGAGGAGGACAGATTCGAATACTACCAGGGTAAGTGAGAGAGTCGTAAGTCAGCTGCTTACAGAAATAGACGGAGTTGAAGAAATTTCAGACGTTCAGATTCTTGCAGCAACAAACAGGATTGATATGGTTGATCCCGCACTTCTAAGATCAGGCAGATTTGATCTGATTCTTGAAGTTCCTAAACCGGGCCAAAATGAGATTATTGACATATTAAATATACATTTGAAGAATAAACCGCTCGCTTCAGATGTGAAACTAACCAACCTTGGTAAAAAATTGGAAGATAAAACAGGTGCGGATATTGAACTTATTTGCAACAGAGCTTCATTATTTGCAATTAAGGAACATTTAAACAAAAACAAAAAGATTCTAAAGATCCATAATCGTCATTTTACTCAATCAATCAAAGAGTTTAACAGTTCCAGAAATACGGACTTAACCTCTTAGGGAATTCAATCTTTGGATAAACTTCATTTATTAAACAACAACATTGCAATCGAACTAATTGCATTTCTTTTTGGCACTGTTATAGGAAGTTTTCTTAATGTTTGCATACACAGAATTCCAGAAGGAGAATCAATAGTTTTTCCTCCCTCTCATTGTCCAAACTGTAAAAACAAGATAAAGCCTCAACACAATATCCCCATATTGAGTTACCTTTTCTTAAAAGGTAAGTGCTTTTTCTGTGGCAACAAAATATCGGTCATTTATCCACTTACTGAACTCATAGCAGGAATATTTACATTCTTACTGTTCATAAAGTTTGGCTTTTCAGTTGAATTTATCTTTTATTTGATTCTGTTTTCATCTCTAATTGTCATTACATTTATTGATTTAAAGCATATGATAATTCCGAATGTTATTAGCCTCCCTGGTATACTTGTTGGATTATTATTTAATGTTATTAGAACCGACTGGTCCGGATTTTTAAATCTTCTCTCGGATATAAACTCATACAATATGTTTAAAATAATTTCCCAAACACCGGTTTTAAATTCAATAACAGGGATTATTGTAGGAGGAGGAATTTTTCTGTTAATTTCTTTTGTTTATAAATTGATTAGAAAAGTGGAAGGATTAGGAATGGGCGATGTAAAGCTACTTGCCATGTTGGGGGCGTTTCTCGGACCCTCGGGAGTTTTTTATATAATATTTATTAGTTCATTTGTCGGCACCATAGTTGGACTCTCATATATAGTTTATAAAAAAGGAGACATGAAATATGCGATGCCCTATGGTCCTTTTCTCTCAGCTGCCGGAATGCTTTATGTATTTACAGGCGGGCTGAGTTTTATTTTTTCATTCATTAACACAAACAATTTCTAATTTTTTTCATATCCGCTAATTAATTGTAGTAAAATATGCTAAATAACGTTTATTTACTTTAAATTATGAGAATATTCGGACTAAGAGCATACATTTTATTTAACATTCTTATTATTTGTGCATTTGCCATGTTCGTGATTGTTCTTATTTCAACAAAAATTACAGAACAATTCGCCATACAGGGAAGAATAGAGGGCACAAAATCAATAATCACAGCCTTTGAATCTACCTATTATGAAATGGGGAGAACAAAAGAAGGCATAACTTTTCTTGAATCTGCTTTAGAACAAGGTGCAACAGGAATATTAATTAACAAACATAATAAACTTGAAATTAACACAACCAAGACAATAAAAAAAATAAATTATCCTGAACATTTAAACGATTTTCAGAATATTGTGGATTCAAAAGTATCTATAAATGGTTCATCAATACTACCTTTTACAACTTATAAGTCATATGAAATAATCTATCCTCTGAGATCAAAGAAAAAATCTGATGACGCAGTCATATACATCCTGCAACCCCTTCGCTCATTTCAGGATACAATTGAACTAAGCCAGAAATTAGCAACAATGTCGGCATTTCTATTTATTCTGATTATCGGAATATTTGGTTACTACCTTTTATCAAGAACAGTAGTTCAACCGATTGAAAAACTAATCGATATAACCAAAGGAATATCAAAAGGATATTTTCCACAAGACACTAGAATTGGAAACATCACCGAGATACAAAAACTCTATGGCTCCCTTGATAATATGTACAGGGAGATAGAAGAAAAGGCCGAGATTTTGGAAAAGAATATTGTTGAGCTGGAAGAAGCCAATATTAATTTAAAGGACACACAAAAACAACTGTTGGCCACTGAAAAATTAGCATCACTTGGAATACTGTCTGCTGGAGTGGCACATGAAATTGGAAACCCCATATATTCAATATCAGGTTATGTGGAAATACTTAAAAAAGATACCACTCTTGACAGTGAAAAAAAACTCGATTATTTAAAAAAAATTGAAAGCGAGATAGAGAGAATAACCCTGATAATTAAAACACTTTTGGACTATGCTAAACCTAATGAAATCTCTATAACCGAAGAAAATTTAAACGAGGTAATCGATGAATCGATCGAGATTCTTAAAAATCAGGGAACATTCAAGAAAATTAAAATAGCTACTGATCTTTGGAGCGAACCTTTGATTTTAAAAATGGACAAAAACCAGATGATACAAGTATTCATAAACTTAATACTTAATGCCGTGGACGCGATAGATGCTGATGGATTAATTGAGATTAAAACTTACAAACCTGAAAATAATACAATCAGGGTAACAATCAAAGATAATGGTAAAGGAATACCAAAAGAGATGATAGATAAAATCTTTGATCCTTTTTACTCAACAAAAGATCCCGGAAAGGGAACAGGTCTTGGTCTATCTATCTGCCAAAGAATAGTAGAAGAATTTAACGGAAAAATAACAGCTAAAAGCGAAGAAAACCTGGGGACAGAGCTTGAAATAATTTTCACATCTGTGCAAAATTAATCATATGGATAAAATTCTACTGATAGATGATGAACCAGGAATAAGAGAATCCTTGGGTATAACTCTTCAAATGGAAGGCTACAATGTGAAAGTAGCAGATAATGGATTAAGTGCTTTAAGTATCATTCAGCAAAAGGATGACTTTAACTTTATAATTTGTGATATGAAAATGCCGGAGATGGACGGTTTTACATTTCTCAAAGAATATAGAAAAACCAATAAAAATACCGTGGTAATAATGATTTCAGCTTATGGGGATATCGACAGTTCTATAAAAGCTGTAAAAGAAGGTGCCGATGACTACATTTCAAAACCCGTAAAAACAGATGAACTGATATTAAGAATGAAGATGGCTGAAGAGAAATACAAACTGAAAAAAGACAATCAGACATTGAAAAGGGTATTAACTAAAGAGGACAATTTTGAAAATATAATCTTCGTGAGCAGAGAAATGGATCGTGTGAAGGATCTTGCTTTAAAATCAGCTCAATATAATACAACTGTACTTATAATGGGAGAAAGTGGGACAGGAAAGGAATTAATTGCAAAATCCATTCATAATAACAGTAAAAGAAAAGACGGGCCGTTTATTGCCGTAAACTGCTCTGCGATTCCCGACACTTTGCTTGAAAGTGAACTTTTTGGATATGAAAAAGGTGCTTTTAGCGGTGCTACTACATCAAAAAAAGGGCTATTTGAACTTGCGAACAATGGAACATTGCTACTCGATGAGATAGGTGATTTTCCCACTCAGCTACAAACAAAGCTTTTAAGATTCCTTCAGGAAGGTGAGATTAGAAAACTGGGTGATACAAAAACAATAAAATTAGATGTAAGAATTCTTACAGCTACTAATGCTGATTTGGAAGCAGATGTTAATGAAAATAAATTCAGAAGTGATCTATATTACAGGATTAATGTCCTTCAAATTTATATTCCACCTTTAAGAGAAAGAAAGGAGGATATTCCGCATCTGATTAATCATTTCATAAATATTTTCAATTTAAAATTCGACAAGAACGTTAAGGGATTCAGTAGCGAAGCGTTAAATAAATTACTGGATTATCCATGGTATGGAAATGTAAGAGAACTTGAAAATACAATTGAAAGATCTGTGATACTGGCAGATTCGGATATTATTGAATCCGTTGAGCTTAGCAAATTTAACGATAAAAGTTCCCTTGATCTTGATTTTTGGTTTGATACTTACACCATGGATAAAGCCAAACAGAAAGTTGAAAAAGCTTATATTGAAAGGGCACTTGATAGGACAAAAGGAAACAGGACAAAAGCTGCAGAGCTTTTAAATATCAGCAGAAGAAACCTCCTTTATAAGTTAAAAGAGTTTGAAATAAACAATTAAACAAAGATAGGGATAAATTGAAAAATATAAAATTTTACTTTTCTTCCCAAATTTACGCCGTTTTATTCTCACTTCTGGTTATATCCTCTTGCAACACCGGATTGTCAAATTCAAAAGATTTTGAAGAAAAAATAATACTCGGATCCTGGACGGAAAATGATATTAATAACCTTATCGATCTTTCAAAAAGCAAAGAGATATCCGGTGAAAGAATTGATTATATATCAAAAAAATTTTTGAATACCAGATATATGGAAAATACTCTCACAGGCAACAATTCAACCAAGGAAATGCTGACAATAAACTTTGATGGAGTTGATTGTTTTACATACATTGACTATGTACAATCCCTTAATTTATCAAGCAATTATGATGACTTTAAGAACAATCTGATAAAATTAAGATATAAAGAAGGTATTGTAGATTATAAAAAAAGAAATCATTTCTTCTCCGACTGGACGGTTAATAACAGTAAATACATTCATGATATAACTTCGTTTGTAGGTTCAGGCACCAATATTACCAAGCTCAAAGTATTAAACAAAAAAAACATTGATAGTGTTTATCTGGAAGGAATACCCTTAACAGAACGTAACATAACCTATATACCCACAAATAAAATTAATAAGGACATATTAGATAAATTAAAAACCGGGGACTACATAGGGATATATTCCTTGAAGGAAGGACTGGATGTCTCTCATACGGGTATTATCATAAAAAATAATTCCGAAGTTTTATTCAGGCACGCGTCCTCAAAAAGTATTTACAGAAAAGTAGTAGATGAAAATCTTATGGAATATATAAAAGACAAACCCGGTATTATCGTATACCGTTCTTTATAATTATGATAATTTTTAAACTTCTTTACACTTAATATCATTTCAAATAGAATTCATGGTAACAAAAGCAGGAGGGAAACATGCCGTCGTTCACAGCTAAAGAATTAACTCACTACCTAAAAGAATTAAAAAAAACTCAGGATTCACTGGATCAGATAATGGATTTTGTAGATATGGTAAATAAAGACAATGAAAAGTTCGAAGCGGATCTATCAGTACCAGCTGAAAACATAAAAAGCACATCAGATACAATCACTTCATCAATTAAAGAATTTAATGATATTTTCAATACTGAACTAGACAAAATTCCTCTAGACAACAATGAAGTCAGAGAAGCCACTGAGAAGCTTCTTTTATATCACGGGGAAAATATGCAGGTTATAATATGGGCAGAGCAGCAAAAAGTGAATTTCGAAGAAGATTCGTATTGGTGGAGATACTGGACGGGAATTATTGAAAATATAAATCAGAAAAATGAAAACATCTAGTGATTCAAATTAATTTATAAATTCACTCGCCAACCTTTCTATTAATTCATATGTTTGCTCATCATTTTCACACTCAGGGTCAAACAGAATATGAGAAACGCCAATATCCACATATTGTTCTATTAATTCTGAAATATTTCTTATAGAACCACCAAAATAACATTCGGGATATTCCAAAGCATAAGCATCCGGGACAATTCTGTTCCTTACCGAGAGTATGAAATCATTTTCATCTCTATTATATTTTTTAAGATAATCTTTTAATTTTCTAACGCTTTCTTTCATCTCGGAAGGGGTAATCCATGTCGGTTGCCAGCCAGTTGCGTATTTAGCAGCTCTACTAATTGCAAAATCGCTGTTACCACCAACAATAATTTTAGGATGAGGCTTTTGATAAGGTTTAGGTAGAAAAGAAATATCAGAGAAATTAACATATTTACCTTGATAATTAGGGTTATCTTCAGACCATAGGACACTTATCGCTTCCAAATATTCATTAGTTCTCATACCTCTTTTTTCAAAAGGTACACCAAGGCTTTCAAACTCCTTTTTTAACCACCCTGTCGCAACACCAAAAAGGACCCTCCCTTCGGATAGGACATCGAGAGTAGATATGATCTTTGCCAATACAACAGGATTTCTATACGGAAGTACAATCAGACTTGTTCCCAATTTTATTTTTTTTGTCTCTGATGCTACAGCTGAAAGCAAGATAAAAGGATCATAAAAATATTTTGTAAATCTTCCAACCTGCTCATTTGGAACAACCACATGATCACTTGCCCAAACCGAATCAAAACCTAATTCTTCAGCTTTAATAGACAAATTAATATTAAATTCAAGACTCGTGTCTCTTCTGATTGGAAGACAAATACCAAATTTCATTTATTCAACCTTAAAATCTATATCTCCCAATTCACCAAATTTGGCAGTGTACTTTCCCCTCTTTGCAGGTGTCAACTTTCCAAGTAATCCTGTAATTAATAGATTGTCTCGTTTAATTTCAAACCCATTTTTGACTACTTTATTAACCAGCCAGAGAACAGCTTCCCACTGATCACCCATCGCATCAGTTCCTTTCCCGGTGTTAATCATATCATCTCCTAAATACAGCAGTGCATTAATTGTATTTAAATTCATTTCATCGAAGTTTTTATGATCTCCTGTTATAAAATCAGAAGAACAAAGATTGGCAGCTATTATATCAATGGCTTTAACACTTTTCATATCGTCGAAATTTATATTTGGCATTTCAACTACCGGAACAACATATTTAATGTTTTTCTTTAACTCTGAAATGCTATTTATTGGTCTGTTAATTCCGTTTTTCACAACAAATCCTATTTCTAATTCAATATAATATTTTTTATCATTATTTATTTGAGTCTTACTTTTATGTTTGCCAGATAAAAACAATACTCCAACTAAAGGCTCTTTAACTTTGTACTTTTTCTGTGATCTCTCACTACTAAGCCCAGCTTTAAATCCGTATATCCTATCGTTTTTAAGCCTCAGTTTTACAAATTTATTTTGTATTGCATATGCATCCTCAATACTAGTGTCAGGCGCTATCTCGGATAGATAAGGAATTGAAGAATTTGACAAATATGAGTTTAATAATTCATATTCAAATCCTTTTTTATCACAAGAACTAAATAACAGTAATAATACAGCCAGGTTTATTATTTTTACATTATTGATTAACCTCATTAATTTAAACTTATCTGGTATTAAAAATTATGCAATTCATAGATGAAGCGAAAATTTCAGTAAAAGCAGGAAATGGGGGAAATGGTTGTATCAGTTTTCGAAGAGAGAAGTTCGTCCCCAAGGGGGGGCCTGACGGAGGAGATGGTGGAAACGGGGGGGATGTTATTATAATGGCCAACAAGAATCTAACTTCGCTACTTGATCACAGGTATAAAAAAAGCTATAAAGCAAAAAACGGAGGAGTTGGGCGAGGAAAAGACCAACATGGGAAATCAGCACCCGATCTGATTGTTCCCGTCCCGGTCGGAACGATAATAAAGAATATCAAGACGGGTGAAATCCTCGGCGATTTAATACACCACGAAATGAAATTAATAGTTGCAAGGGGTGGAAAAGGAGGTAAAGGCAATGCAAGATTCGTCTCTTCCACCAATCAAACCCCGCGTTTTGCAACTGATGGAAAAACAGGGGAGGAACTTGACATACAGTTGGAACTCAAGCTACTTGCAGATGTTGGAATACTGGGATTTCCAAATGCAGGGAAATCAACTCTTATTTCCAAAATATCTGAAGCAAAACCCAAGATTGCGGATTATCCGTTTACAACTTTAATACCAAATTTAGGGGTCGTTAGTTATGGTGATCATAAGTCTTTTGTTCTAGCAGACATACCCGGTATAATCGAAGGAGCGCATAAAGGCGTGGGCCTGGGCATACAGTTTTTAAAACATGTGGAAAGAACACATATATTAATCCATCTTCTTGATCTTTCCACATTTACCGACAGAAACCCAATTGATGATTATAAAAAAATGAACAATGAACTTGAAAAATACAGCAAGGAACTTTCCAAAAAACCACAAATAATTGTTTTAAACAAAATTGATCTCCATGGGGCAAAGGAAAAAGTAGATGAAATTAAAAAATATTTTGATGATATGAACCTTGAAGTGTTGAAAATCTCGGCAATAACCGGAGAAGGAACAAAGGAATTAATTTACAAGATAGGAAAAGAATTGGAAAACTATAGAAAAACAGAAGATTAACTATTGAAGTCGCTCGGTATTATCTTCTCCTCTTGGAACGGGCATAGGTGATGCATGGTGGAGCACTAATTTCCAGTTTTCTTCAGAATATTCATATATATTGGTAGTTTGGGCTAATGTAATAATTATTTCATTTTCAAACCTGTAAGAAATTCTTTCTACACAATTTACCCATGCAGAATTTTCCTTAACATCAATGAATAATTGAGAAATATCAACCTGATTAAACCCGCTTGATTCAAAAATATTTTTCCAACTGTCTTTTATTGCCTCCCATCCATTGATAATGGGCCAGCCGGGATGTATACATTTTGCATTCTTATCATTTGACCAGATATTTTCCATCAAATTTAAATCAAAACTATTTATTGCTTCGTAAAATTTCTTGTTTATTTCCTCAACTTTGTCTTTTGACACTATGTTCAATTCGCTCCCTCTTTATTTTTCAAGTCTAGAATATAGCTGATCTCTTCAAGTACTTCACTATTTTCCTCAACTTCTTTTAACTCCTTTAATTTATATAAAAAATTAACACCTTCTATCTTCCACAGAGCCCACACAGCATGAATCCTGATCAAGGGTTCTTCATCATTCAGCATCCTTTCAATATAAGGTGTAAAATCCCTGTTCCTCGAATTCCCCATAGCTACAAGGACATTTCTTATCAACCCTTTTCGTTTTGTTCTTTTTATTGGGCTGTTTTTGAATTCCCTGGAAAATTCCCCCTGCTTAAGGTTCAGTAAGTATTCCAGATCTGGATTGAATAAATTTACTCTAGGCTGAAAATTTTCAACCTCAGTTACCGTAGCTTTACTGTTCCAGGGACATACATCCTGACAAATGTCACAACCGAAAACATTATTATCCAACCCCTCTCTCAGTTCAACCGGGATTTTATCCTTAAGTTCAATGGTTAAATATGAGATACATTTTCTTGAATCGAGAACATAGGGTTTAACAATAGCATCAGTGGGACAGGCATCTATACATCTGGTACAGCTGCCGCACCTGTCAACAGCTTTACTATCATATTTAAGCTCGATGTCCGTTATTATCTCTCCGATTAAAAGCCAGGAACCCATCTCCTGGTTTATTAAACAGGTGTTTTTTCCAATCCAACCAACTCCTGCTTTTTCTGAAAAGACTTTTTCTAAAACCGGCCCCGTATCAACATAGGCTTTTAAACCTATCCCCTCATCATAAAGAGATATTAAGTAATTCTTAAGTTTGTTTAACATCTCTATTAGGACACTATGATAATCATCCCCCCAGGCATATCTTGCAATCCATCCCTTCTTTTTATCCTTCAGGTTTGTAGAATACGGGTAATCCGTATTGTAATTTATAGCACATGAAATAACAGATTTTGCATTTGGTAAAACTTCCTCGATATTTACCCTTTTACGCGAATTTCTTTCGAGATATTTCATCTCACCCGCATACCCCTCATTAAGCCACCTGACAAAATAATTTCCCTCATCATTAAATTTGGCGGGGGTTACACCAACAAGATCAAAACCAAGGTTTATCGCATAATTTTTAATCTGGTTAGTTATGTTTTCTTTAGTAGTCATTATAGAGACTGCCGTGTTAGTTTATTGAGTTATATATCAAATTCCCAACTTCAACAAAAACATCTTCGGCATCAAAATTAGAAACATAAGAAGAAATCATCTTGACATTCAGGTCAACCGAGAAGGGGGTTATTGAAAACAAACTGGAATTAATAAGTTTTTTATCAGAGATATCTGAAGCAATTACAATATATTTTTTTTTGTAATATTCGTGTTCTTTAAATTCGTTTTTTGAAAACACCAAATGTCCGTTCTGCTTAATTTTCGTGAAATTATGCTGAATTAACAAGCATCTGTTTTTATCAAAATTATAGAATATGATTTCTATATCCAGATTTTTAAGATTAACAATCAAACTCTCGAAATTTAATTTCCAGGAGCTATCCGAATTATCACCATTGGTTGAACCGTAAAAAAATATATTGGAATTTACTAATAAATATTTTGTTTTACTAAAACTTTTTTTAATATCGCTTCTGATTTTGTTAAGCATTGCTAAAATACCCTTATAACAGAACTTTATTTAAGTATAATCTTAGGGAAATGATCCCATTAAAAGATACAACCAAACCCCTCACTTTCCCCTACATAAATTACATGCTTTTATCCATAAATATAATAGTTTTCCTTTACGAACTATCTCTTGGTAATGAGTTAAACAACTTTTTTTATGAATATGGCCTCATACCCAAAAAACTAATATCTTTCAGCTCATATGGTTTTTTTGAACGTTTCGTTCCTTTTGGTACTTCATTATTCATTCATGGCGGGATTCTTCATCTGTTGGGAAATCTGCTTTTTCTGTTTATCTTCGGTGCTAACGTTGAAGACCGACTTGGACATTTCAAATACCTGCTTTTTTATTTAATTTGCGGATTCGGAGCAGCCTTGTTTCAAATACTAACTAATTTTAGATCAGAAATACCAGTGATAGGAGCAAGCGGTGCTATATCGGGCGTTTTAGGTGCTTATTTGGTATATTTTCCTCATTCAAGAATTTTAACACTTGTACCTATATTTATTTTTATACATATTATGCATATACGTGCCTATATATTTATACTTATATGGTTTATCTTCCAATTTGTCAGTGGCATTGGTGCAAGTTCGGCAGGCTCACCAGGCGGGATTGCTTTTTGGGCACACATAGGTGGGTTTATATGTGGCACAATCTTTGCACATAATTATAATAAAAAATACTTGAGAAAAAGGGTGTTTCATTAACGTATGAATAGATCAAAAAACAACATAGGAATAATTGTGGCAGGAGGCCCCGCCCCCGGAATAAATGCGGTTATAAGCGCTGTCACAATAGAAGCAAATAACAGAGGGAAAAAAGTTATTGGAATAATCGACGGTTTTAAATGGATTTCCATGGGTGATATTTCAAAAACAAAAGTATTGAGTATAGATAACACATCAAGAATCCATACCTTTGGTGGATCAATAATAGGCATATCAAGAAGAAGCCCGCTCGAATCAGAAACAACTTTAAAAAATACAATTTCCTCATTAAACAAATTAGGGATTAAATATCTGATTACTATCGGTGGTGATGGCACAATGTTCCTGGCTAAAACACTTCAGGACTATACCAAGGGCAAAATAAAAATAGCTCACATTCCCAAAACAATAGACAATAATATTTTATTGCCCGACAATATACCTACTTTCGGATTTGAAACTGCAATGGATATAGGAGCTAAGATTATTAACAACATAATGGAAGAAGCAAAAACAACTAAAAGATGGTTCATAGTAATCACTATGGGTAGAAGAACGGGTCATCTGGCATTGGGAATAGCCAAAGCTGCAGGGGCAACACTTGCAGTTATCCCTGAAGAATTCAAAGGAAAAAATGTTCCTTTGAAAAAATTAATTTCCAGGCTGGAGGGTTCTGTAATAAAAAGATTAAATACGGGAAGAGAATACGGCGTAGCGGTAATAGCCGAAGGAATGCTGGACATTATAAATCCTGAAGAACTGGGAATTATGGATAAAGATCCTATGGGAAGAATAAGATACATCGATGTCAATTTCGGACAGTTAATAAAGAACACGCTCAACAAAAGTCTTAAGGATAAGGGAGTTGATATTGAAACCGTTCATAAAAGAATCGGATATGAACTCAGGTCCGCAGCTCCCATTCCATTTGATTTGAAATACACGAGGGATCTTGGATATTGTGCTGTTAAATTCTTAATGAATGGTGGTCAGGGAGCCCTGATCTGCATCAAAAAAGGCGCGATGCATAGCATAGATTTTAACAAACTTATAAATAAAAGAACTGGTAAGATTAAAGTAAGGTACGTAAACACAAAGAATGAATCGTATGAGGTTGCTCAAAAATATATGATTAAAATAACAAAATCGGACCTTGAAAGTTCAAAAACCTTAAGAGAACTCTCAGGTTTGACAAATTTGAGCATCAGAGAATTTAAAGAATATTTTTATAACGCTGTTGATTAAAGTCTGTAGTGTTTACCAAGTAACTTTAGAAATATTATTCCACCGATAATTCCGTCAATAAACCCCCAGAAAAACCACATAAATGAATCACCGAAAGTTACAGGGAAATTAATATATGAGCTTAAAAACATTGCAAAAATCTCAATATTGGAAAAACCGGAAATCAAATAGGATATTAAGTATAGTGGCCTTATACTGAAATCAAAACTTTCATACCCAATCGTATATGTAATATTTACAAGAGACAGCAGAAATGAACACAATCCAAATACAAATCCGCATGAAAGGGCAAAATTCAAAATCCTTTTGCCACTGAACATGGCAAGAAAATTGTAGAATTTGGCAATCATATACCCGCTAAAAAATCCATCTATAAAACCAACTATTGAAGCAACAATTATATTTATTAGATTTATTTCGTATCCATTTGTATACTGCAAATAAGGAATGAAAATAGATTTAAAATCAAACAGCCAGCCAAACAATAAGATTGATGAAAGAAATAACCTGAAATCAAGTTCGACATACGCATGATCAAGACCCTGGAGTAAAGAAATCAAGACAATGAAAAGCGTAACAACAACCCATATCCTTCCAACTATAAATCCAAAATTAATTGATTTTAAATATCTTTTTTTCATCTTACTTCACGGGGAAATTAAAATATGTTTTTGGAAAAGGTTCTTTTCTTAATTTAAAGTGCCACCACTCCTTACTGTATGGTACAAATCCATGCTTTTTCATTAAAGAATTTAGCAATAAACGGTTAGCTCTTTGATTATTATCAAGATCCTTATAATCTATAAAGGATTTTTTACCAAAATAATCAAAACCGCTTCCCATATTAAGTTCTTTATTTTCATTATACAAAGAAACAATTGTTAAATCCACGGCACTACCCCTTGAATGACTCGATTCCGAAGCTATGAATTCTTCTTTAATCAAATCATTTTTATTTATATTCGGGTAATAAGTATTTTTCATTTTCTTATCGGTTGTATCTTCAGACCAGCGCACAAAATGATCTACGGCTTGCTGGGGACGGTATGCATCATATATCTTTAAAGAAAGCCCAAAAGGTCTGAGTTCCCCCTGAACTTTTTTAAGTGCGTAAGCAGCCCTTGCTGTAAGTATGCACTTTGGTTCTATATAACCATCCACTCTCTTTCCTATGAAGTTGTCATTTCCATAATATCGAAGATCTATCTTTATATCGGGAATAATCTGGTCAACATAAACAAAACCCCTGGGAAGATCGCCTGAAATTTCAAGTGGTTGTTTAATACAACCGCTTAAAATAAATAACAAAGATAATAAGAATAATAAATATTTTTTCATTACAAATTTAGATTTAATTCTATTGTCAAGCACAATGTGCTGTACTTATTACATTATTTATAATTGTAATTTACTAATAAAATAATTATACAAGATAACGCCCTTGTAAGTTACCTTAGCATCATAAATGACATAAATACTATTTATAATAATAGGTGCTTTAGATTTGCAACTTTTACTAAAATTTAATAGAATTAATAAAATATAAGTTTGCTTCTTAAAGGAGGGGCTATTAATGAATATAATTAAATATCTTGTTCTAATTTTAATACTTGTTTTACCAATTAATTCATATGCAGGTGGTGGTAGTGGTGGGCCGGCACCTATAGATGATTTTGGAATAATGTTGACTGATGATAGACATCATGATCAACATGTAGCTTACTATGATCTTAGAAATAGAAGTTCACTTGTTCAAGTAACAAATGTTACAGGTGATGGCAACTGTCCTATTCATGTTCAGATTTTCCAGCATGACAGGGGATGTGATGAACTTAATTTTAATGACACATTAACCCCTAATGATACAGTAGTTTATGATATGGATAATATTATTAAAAATGATGGGTCACCTGCACCAATTAATCTGGCAGATGATTCATATGGATATGTAGTTATATCTGGGGATTGTAATATGATTGGTAATTTTAGAATTGCTGATGATAGTGGTTATGAATACAGAACTAATACTGTAACTGCAGGTAGAGTAGAAGCTCAAGAAGATGATAGTTGTTCAACGAGTTGTCCTCCAGATGATGATGACGCATTTTGTGGCAGTAATCTTGATATAGATTTTTATGCTAATTTTAATACTGTAGATGGGGCAATGTTCTCAGATGTTGTTGGGTTTGCCTTTGACAGAAATATTCCTAATACAGTCACAAATATAGATAAGGGTGTTTCTTTTGATATATTCGTTTACGATTTACATGAAGAACCTTTATCATGTGACAGAAGAAACTTTGCTTGTGGAAATGTTATGAACTATGGTGTAAATGAAGATTATAGTGCTAGCAGAGGGGATGATTTATTGTGTCCAGGTGGAGGTTTAGTGACCGATCAAAAAGGCGGGTATGTATTGTTTACTAACCCAGATGGATTTAATAATTGTGATCATAATGAAGATGGAGATTCAGATTGTGCTAGTGATAGTGATGGTAGTGAAGATGCGGATCAAACATTATTTTGTGCAGAAGATGGTGATATGTTTGTTGGACTGATTGGTATTAATAATGGCGATGGAACTGGTAGTATGGATATATGGCAACTACTTTCAAGAAATGCTATATTAGTACCTCAAACTAAACTCTAACTTCTTTAAAATTCCATTAAAATAAAAAGCTATGGGATCCTAAAAGCCCCATAGCTTTTTTTATGTCTGAAATAGATATTCATTAATATAAGATGTCCTTATGGTATTCCCAAAGTATCTTAAATACTAATACTTATGTTCAAAGCTACTTAAGATTGATCACCTCTATTCTTGTAATAATTACTTTAATATATTACAATCGTCTAGATACAAACTAGCTTTTTAAAAGGGGTCTATTGATGAATTTAGTTAAATATCTTGTTTTAATATCACTACTTCTAATACCCATTAATTCATATGCAGACGTTGATGATGGTGCGCCTATAGGTAGTTTAAGTATAATGTCAACTGATACTAATATAATATTTCGACAAAATCAACAAGTTGCATACTATGATCTTAGAAATAGAAAATCACTTATTCAAATAACCAGGGATTCAGCCACTATAGAAGTAACTAGGACTTTAGATTCAGGTACATGCCAAATTCATGTTCAGATTTTCCAGCATGACAGGGGATGTTCTGAATTAGACTTTTTTGATGAACTAACTGCCAATGATACTGTTGTTTATGATTTGGATAATATTGTTAAAAATGATGGTTCACCTGCGCCCATAAATCTGGCTGAGGATTCATATGGATATGCAGTAATAACAGGGGTGAGATGTAATATAATTGGCAACTTTAGAATTGTTGATGACAGTGGTTATGAATACAGAACCAATACTGTATCTCATGGAATGGTTGAAGCTAATGAAATTGGTGGTGCAGATACTGATGATGAAGACGATGAACCATTTTGTGGTGATAATCTTGATATAGATTTTTATGCTAATTTTAATACGGTGGATGGCGCAATGTATTCAGATGTAGTAGGATTTGCTTTTGATAGTGGAATCTCACTTTCAGTAATAAAATCACTCCCTTTTACAGTTACAAATATAGATAAAGGGGTTTCTTTTGATGTATTTGTTTTTGATCTGAATGAAGAACCACTATCTTGCGACAGAAGAAACTTTGCTTGTGGAAATGTTATGAATTATGGAATAAATGAAGATTATAAAGCAAGCAGGGGTGATGACCTGCTTTGTCCGGGTGGAGGTTTAGTACCTGATCAAAAAGGTGGATATATATTGTTAACTAACCCAGATGGATTTGATAATTGTGATCCTAGTGTAGGTGGAGAATTAGGGTGTGGTCCAGATGATGATGATGGTAGTGAAGATGCAGATCAAACACTATTTTGTGCAGAAGATGGTGATATGTTTGTTGGATTAATAGGTATTAATAATGGTGATGGAACTGGTAGTATGGATATATGGCAACTAATTTCAAGAAATGCTGTATTAGCACCATTTGATGTATTTCGGTAATTATAGATTATCTTAAAGGAGGAATTTAATAAGATGAAATTATTTAAATATTTTGTTTTAGCTTTTATATTAGCAATGCCAGTTAATGTTTTTGCTGGAGGGGGCTTCACAAATTTAAGTAATACAGATGAAGCGGATAGTGTTATAAGTGCATATTATGATTTAAGAGATAGAAGTTCTTATATTCAGGTTACACAAGTTGAAAATAATCCTGCATGCAATATACATGTACAAATATTCCAACATGACAGGGGTTGTTCAGAATTAAACTTTTTTGATACTCTAACTCCTAATGACACTGTTGTTTATGATCTGGATAATTTAATTAAAAATAATGGTGAAGCTGTACCAGCTAACCTTCAGGATGATTCATCGGGTTACGTAGTTGTACTAGGAGATTGTGATCTAATAGGAAATTTCAGAATAATTGATGATTCCGGTTATGAATACAGATCAAATATGCCTGGATTAAGGCGTATAGATGATTTTATATCAAATTATATAGCAAATTTTAATACAGTAAATGGTGCAAACCAAGCAGATGTTGTTGGTTACTCATATAAGTTCGTAGCTGATTTACCAGACAGAACAGTTGCAAACTTTGATGAAGGTTGGAACTATGATATTTTCGTATTGGATATGAACGAAGAACCTCTTTCATGTGATACAAGAAACTTTGCTTGTGGAAATGTAATGAACTACGGGATAAATGAGGATTATCCAAACAGTAAGGGAAATGATCTTTTGTGTCCAGGTGGAGGATTAGCTGATCCACAAGGTGGCTATGTAAGTTTCGAAAATGCAAGATTAAATGTTACAATACCACCATTTAATTTTATGGAAGAATCTCCAATATTTACAGGATTAATTGGCATAAATAATGGTGATGGAACTGGTAGTATGGACTCATGGATTGAAGGTGAAATTTTTATTCCAACTTTTTAAGTTATAAAAGTATGAATAAAAAAAAGCTATGGAAGCCCCATAGCTTTTTTTATGTCTATTATTAATTATGTATAGCCGATGAGGGGAGTTGAACC